>WNGP01000724.1_pt1 | contig 26777 bp, 28 predicted proteins | sample 5407671 | NCBI WGS metagenome assembly WNGP01 (sample SAMN13153381, study PRJNA577476) | soil metagenome | isolation source: 40 cm soil or saprolite under Garry oak tree replicate 2 | place: USA:California | collected 2016-06-15
GCCAGATGGGCTTCACCGAGGCCGAGATCGCGGTGCACGCGCTGCAGTCGATCACCGGGCCCTACACGGTGCAGAGCGTCAACGCCGCGTTCAAGGCGGTGAAGGACTTCAACACCGGCATGCTGTGCCAGCTGTGGACCTACGGCGACTACCCGCTGCACATCCCGAACAACAGCGATTACACCGTCACGCCGAAGGACGGCCAGATGACCACGGCCCAGGGCTGCACGGCGATCTCCGCGGTCGACCCGCAGATCGCGCAGTACCGCAGCGCGGCCGGCACCGCGGCCAACGCGCCATGACCCCGGCCGGGGATGGGCAGGGCCACTGCTGATGCCACCCTGGGCAGACTTCGAGCCGTTCATCGTGAGCGGCCTGGCCCTGGGCGGGGTGTACGCCCTGTCCGGGGTCGGGCTGGTCGTCCTGTACCGGGCCACCGGCGTGCTCTTCCTGGCCTTCGGCGCGGTCGGCGCGCTGGGCGCGCTGATCGCCTGGTCGCTGACCACCAGGGCGGGCGCCCCGGGCTGGGCCGGCTGGCTGGCCTGCGTCGCCGTCGCCGCGGCGGTGACCCTCGGCTACGGGACCCTCTTCGGCCCGGCCCTGGCCAAAAGGGATCCCCTGGTCAAGGCGGTAGCCACCATCGGGCTGACGCTCATCCTGTACGGCCTGATGGACCTGCTCTGGACGACCAGCGGCGGCCAGGCCCGCTCGCTCACGCTGCCCACCGACAACGGCGGCTTCACGGTGGCCCAGATCCAGGTGACCTGGACGCAGGTGATCGCGCTGGCGGCCGGCGTGGTGCTCACCGTGGCCACCGGCGCGTTCCTGCGGTTCACCAAGCTCGGCACGGCCATGCGGGCGATGGCCAACGACCGCGAGTGCTGGCCGGCGTGGCCGGGCTGCTGCTGGCCGACCTGGTCGCGCTCGACGCCACCACGCTCACCTTCCTGGTGATCTCGTCCCTGGCGGCGGTGCTGATCGCCCGGCTGCGCTCGATCACGGTCACGTTCATGGCCGCGATCGTGATCGGCCTGCTGCACGACCTGCTGACTCCGATCATCGCGCTCACCAACTACCGCGACATGACCCCGTTCGTGATCGCCGCCGTGGCGCTGCTGATCCTGTCGCGGCACCAGGTCATGGCGCAATCCCGCGAGGAGGCCTAGTGAGCGAGCCAAAGGGGCGCGGCGTCGTCTGGACTGAGGAGCGAGGGACGAGCGACGAGGGAAGGCGACGCCTCAAGGCGCCCCGGAGGCGAGCGAGCGGGGAAATGGCCGTCATCGCCGTGCTGCTGGCGTTCGTCCTGTTCGGGCTCCCGCAGCTGATGAGCCTGTACTACATCGACACGATGACCCAGGTGGCGGTGTACTCGATGGTCGCGCTCGGGCTCGGGGTGCTGGTCGGCCGGGTCGGCCTGGTCTCCCTGGGCCAGGTCGCGGTGCTGGCCATCGGCGCCTGGGTGGCCGCCCGGCTGCTGTTCGCCACCGCCCAGCCCTACCCGCTGATCCTGCTCGAGGCGGGCCTGGTCACGATGGTGGCCGGCGTGGTCATCGGGCTGCCGGCGCTGCGGCTGCGCGGCCTGTACCTGGCGCTGATCACGCTGATGCTGGCGGGTGGCCTCACGGTGGTGCTGGCCACGGTGAACTTCCCGAACGGGGGCCACGGGTTCCTCGGCTACAACGGCAGCCTGCTGCACATCCCGCCGATTCGCCGACCCAGCATCGCGGCGAGTGACCCGGCCTACTTCCGCTACTCGGTGGTGGTCGCGCTGCTGATGTTCGCGCTGGTGCTGGCGCACATCAGGACGAAGCCGGGGCGGGCCTGGGCGGCGATCAGGCAGAGCGAGCCCGCCGCGCTGGCCGCGGGCATCAACACCTGGCTGTACAAGCTGTGGGCGTTCGCGCTGGCCTCGTTCATCACCGGGGTGGCCGGCGGCGTGCTGGCCGGCGCGGTCCACTACCTGTACTCGATCGGCTTCCCCACCCAGGACTCGATCACGCTGCTGGCCGTGGTGCTGATGGGCGGGGTGTACAGCCTGTGGGGCGCGGTGGTGGCCGCCCTGCTCTACCAGTTCCTCCCGGCCCTGCTGAACAACTGGGGCGTCTCGGCCGACTGGCTGATCATCTTGTTCGGCCTCGGCGTGCTGCAGGTGCTGACCACGGCGCCGGCCGGCCTGGCCGACCAGGTGCCCAGGGACCTGGCCCGGCTCGGCCGCTTCCTGCGCGGCCGGGTAAGGCACCGGCCCGCGCCAACCCAAGGCGGCGCAACATGATCGAAGTCGAGGGCCTGACCGTCCGTTACGGCGGCGTCACGTCGCTGGACGACATGAGCCTGACGTTCGAGCCGGGGACCTGCGGGCTGATCGGGCCGAACGGGGCCGGCAAGACCACGTTCTTCAACGTGCTGAGCGGCTTCGTCCGGCCGGCCACGGGCACCGTGCGGGCGTTCGGGGCCGACCTGCTGTCGATGGCCCATTTCCGCCGCGCCCGCTGGGGGGTGCGCCGGACGTTCCAGACCGAACAGGCCATCGAGGAGCTCTCCGTATTCGACAATGTGGCGATGGTGCACGAGCACTCCAGGCTCGGCGGCGCCTCCCGCCGCAGCGACGTGCTGGACGCGATCGCGTTCGTCGGCCTCGACGCCGACCCTGAGACCAGGGTGCGCACGCTCGGGGCCGGCCAGCGTCGCCTGGTCGAGGTCGCCCGCGCCGTCGTCGGGCGCCCCCGCGTGGTGCTGCTTGACGAGCCCGCGGCCGGCCTGCCGGACGAGGAGACCAGACACCTATCCGAGGTCATCCGCCGCATCCCCGAGCACACCGGCGCGCTGACCATCCTGGTCGACCACGACATGAGCCTGGTCTCGGCCTGCTGCGCGACCACCGCCGTGCTGGATTTCGGCAGGCTGATCGCGTCTGGTCCGACCGCCGCGGTGCTCCGCGACGACGCCGTGATCCAGGCCTACCTGGGGGTCACGTGAGCGCGCTGGAACTCCGTGACCTGACCGTCGAGCGCGGCGGCCGCGCCGTGGTCAAGGACGTCTCGGTGGAGATCGCGGCAGGTCAGGTCACCGCCTTGCTCGGCCCGAACGGAGCGGGCAAGTCCACCCTGGTCCTGGCCGTCGGCGGCGTCCTTCGGCCCAGAACCGGCGCGGTGCTGCTCGACGCTCCAGGCCCTTTTGCTGGCGACCTGGCCGGGCGGCGCCCGGAGCGGATCCGGCAGGCGGGCGTCGCGATCGTCCCGGAGGGCCGCCGGCTGCTGCCCGACCTGACCGTCGAGGACAACCTGCGGGTGGCCAGCTACGCGCTGACCCGCGAGCAGGCCCAGTCAGGCCGGGACCGGGTCCTGGAGATGTTCCCGCAGCTCGCACAGCGGCTGACGGCCACCGCCCGGACCCTGTCGGGCGGCGAGCAGCAGATGGTCGTGCTGGCGCAGGCGCTGATCGCCAAGCCGCGCTACCTGCTGATCGACGAGTTGTCTCTCGGCCTGGCCCCGGTCGTGGTCAGCCGGCTGATCCCGGTGATCGCCGCGGTGGCCGAATCCGGCGCCGGCGTGCTGCTGATCGAGCAGTTCGCCACGGTGGCGCTCGGCCTGGCCCACCGCGCCCACATCATGGAGGGCGGCCGGATCCGCTTCTCCGGCCTGGCCAGCGAACTGCGCGACCAGCCGGACCTGCTCAGGTCCGCCTACCTGCTCCGCGGCAGCAAGGCCGGCACCGAAGGGCCGGCTCCGGCCAGTTCCCCCTAATTTAGGCCCGAACGGTCCGGGTTGCCCGCCCCCGCTCCCGTTCGTGGCCCTCTATGGTCAACGTCATGATCAATATCTGTTTCGCCGGCGTCACCGGGTGGACGGCGCCGCCGATCATCGCCGCCATCGACGAAGCCGATGACCTGACGCTGACCGCCGGCGTCTCCCGGTCCGCGGCCGGGCAGGTCATGCGGCATGACCCGGGGCTGACGCCCGCTCCGTACGTCGCCGGTACCCTGCTGGCCGTGCGCAATGTCGCTGATGCGGTGGGTGTTCGCCGGGGCCTGGACTCCCTGCTCTTCGACGGACCGGCCTAACGGAGCGCCTCGCCGCCTCGGTCGCGCCGCCACCATGCGCACCGTCCGCATCATCCACACCATTCACACCGTCCACACCATTCACACCGCCCACACCACTCACACCGTCCACACCACTCACACCGTCCACACCACTCACACCGTCCACGCCACTCACACCATCCACGCCATCAATCATCCGCACTATCCGCCCCACTCGCATCATCCGCCCGCCCGGCCCCAGGTGCCTCGGGCCGGATAGGCATGGATGTGACAACGTGCGCAATAGTAGTCGCAGCGAAACAAGCCGTATGCTCCGAGCTGCCTCAGCAGCGCCGCCCCTCTGTGGGTCGACGGGTTATTCGCCGGCGCGTACTAGAATGTGCACATTGTCACAGCCATGACAATGATGGCGGGCCGGCTTAGGAGTCGCCGCGCCAGGTCCGGAAGTAGCCGACGGCGAACTCGGCGAGGGCCCGGGCCGAGGCGGACAGGTAGGCGTCGGCGCGCCAGACGAGGCTGAGGGTGCGCCGGCAGCCCGGGGCGTCCAGGCGGAGCCAGGAGACCGGCGGGTCCGGGGCCAGGCGGCGGGCCATGGCCGGCATCAGCCCGATGCCTACCCCGGCGCTGATCAGCCCGCGGATGGCGTAGGGCTCGTCGCCCTCGCAGACGATGAAGGGCTCGGTGCCCGCGTCCGCGAAGAGCTGGTCGGTGAGGGCGCGCTGCCAGTAGCCGGGGCGCGTGGTGACGAAGGGCTCGCCGGCCAGCGCGCTGACCTCGGCGTCGGTGCGCTGGGCTAGGTGGTGCGACGGGGGGACGGCTAGCAGGACCTCTTCACTGAGCAGTTCGACCGAGCCGAGCGCGGGTCCCGGCAGGGGCTGGGAGGCGAGGCAGAGATCGACCTCGCCCGCCTGGAGCTGGGCTGACATGATGGGCGCCGGTGACTGGCAGAGGCGGAAGCGCACGTCCGGGTGTCCGGCGAGGAAGCTGGCCACCAGCCCGCTGACCGTGCGCAGCGTCTCGGCGGCGATGGCCACCGTCCCCTGGGTGAGCCCGGCGGCGTCACGCAGCTCATGCCGGCCCTGGTCCAGCTCGCCCAGCGCGCGCCCGGCCCGGGCCAGGAACATGGCGCCGAACCGGTTGAGCTGAATTCGCCGTCCGCGGCGGTCGAAGAGCGGCACGCCGAGTTCGGTTTCCAGCCGCGCGATTGACCTGCTCAGCGCGGGCTGGGCGATGTGCAGCTCGGCCGCGGCCCGGCTCACGTGCTGGTGGCGGGCGACGGCCTGGAAGTAGCGCAGCTGGAGCAGGTCCACGCCATCCAGCTTATGTCCAGAATGCATGAAGTCATGCTGATCCGGCCTTGGAGTGCATAAACGAATCCGCCTAGCGTGGATCGCGATGAGAGTTCCCCGCCCTGCCGGTCCCGGCCCCGTAGTTCCCCGGCGCGTTTCCCCTAGAGGACGGGGCTTGCGCCCGGCCACTCGGTAATGATGGGGCCGGTATCGGGTAGAAATCGCGCATGACAGATGGCGACACGGGAGTGCCCCGGCTCGTACTCGGCCCGCTGCTGCGCTACGTCGGCGAGAACGAGGCCACGATCTGGGTCGAGACCGACCGGGCCTGCCAGGTCGAGGTCCTCGGTCACCAGGCGCGGACCTTCGAGGTCTCCGGGCACCACTACGGGCTCGTGGTGATCGGCGACCTCCGGCCGGGAGCCGAGTACGAGTACCAGGTCGCGCTGGACGGCACCGTCCGCTGGCCGGAGCCTGACTCGGATTTCCCGCCGAGCGTGCTCCGGACGCCGGACCTGGGCCGGCCGCTCCGGCTCTCCTTCGGTTCCTGCCGGATCGCCGAGCTGCCCGTCGTGCGGCGCCGCCGGAGCACCCGGCACGCGCGGCAGGACGAGCAGGAGCACGGGCCCGACGCGCTGGTCGCCTGCGCCCAGGACCTGCGCGACACGCCGCGCGACCGGTGGCCCGACCTGATGATGCTGATAGGCGACCAGGTCTACGCCGACGATACGGACCCGGCCACGCGGAAGTTCATCGAGCAGCGCCGCGACCCGTCGGCCCCGCCCGGCTACCAGGTCGCGGACTTTGCCGAGTACTGCTACCTCTACCGCGAGGCCTGGAGCGAGCCCTCGGTGCGCTGGCTGCTGTCCGTCATCCCCACCGCGATGATCTTCGATGATCACGACGTGCACGACGACTGGAACATCTCGGCGGCCTGGCGCCGCGACTACGCCGCCAAGCCGTGGTGGGCGGACCGGATCGCCGCCGCCTACATGAGCTACTGGATCTACCAGCATCTGGGCAATCTCTCGCCGGAGGACCTGGCCAAGGACGAGCTGTGGCGCCAGGTGCAGCAGCCTGGTGACGCGGCCGCCCTGCTCGCCGACTACGCCGTCCGGGCCGACCAGCGGGCCGAGGGCATCCAGTGGAGCTACCGGCGCAGCATCGGCGGGGTGCGGGTCGTCGCGATCGACTCGCGCAACCGGGTGTTCTCCGACGGCCAGCGGCTGATGGTCGGCGAGGCCGAATGGCAGTGGATCACCGAGTCGGTGGTCGGCGACTGGGATCACGTGGTGCTCGCCTCGTCCCTGCCGCTGCTGCTCCCGCACGGCATCCACGCCCTGGAGGCCTGGAACGAGGCGGTCTGCGGCGGGGCCTGGGGAAAGAGCGCCGCGCGGGCCGCCGAGATGATGCGCCGCGCCGCGGACCTGGAGCACTGGGCGTCGTTCGGCGCGTCGTTCGCCCAGTTCGAGCAGCTGCTGACCGGGCTGGCCACCGGGGCGGCGGGCCGCCCGCCCGCGTCGGTCACCGTCCTGGGCGGCGACATCCACCACAGCTACCTGGCCGCGGTGGACTTCCCCGCCGGGACCAACCCGCGCAGCCCCGTCTACCAGGCGGTCTCCTCGCCGATCCACAATGTGCTGCCGGACAATTTCCGCCGGGCCCAGGAACTGCTCAGGTCGCGGGCGGGCGGCCGGGCCGGCGGCGCCCTGGCCCGGCTGGCCGGCGTGCGCAAGCCGCGGATCTGGTGGCGGACCGCGTACGGCCCGTGGTTCTACAACATGCTCTCCGCGCTCGAATTCTCCGGACGCCGGGCGCGCATCCGCTTCGACCGCACCGTCTCGGACCCGGCCGGCGTCCCGCACCTGCAGTGCGTGTGCGAAGCCGAACTCAGCTGACCGGCGTAGGGCAGCACGCGGATCCGGGGCGCCGGTGGCTCAGCCACTTCGGTGCCGCCATGCAGGCAGCCGGCGTCGGTCAGAGCGTGCAAGCCGCCGTTATGGACCTGTTGCGGGGGCCCGCGGCGCGCCTCGTGAATGACGGTGCGCCCAAGGACGTGCTTAAACAGGCGCTTGTGCTGGCGGGCCGGGGCGATGTAGATGCCGTCGCCCACCTCGTCGAGGAATATCCCCGGCTGATCGATCAGCGTGGCGGAGACGGTGTCACGATGCTCTGGATGGCAGCTCGGCGCGGACGGCTGCCGCTCGTCCGCTGGCTCGTCGCCCAGGGCGCGGACGTCGAGATCCCCGGCTCGGCGGTTCACGTGACCCAGGTGGTGGTCTCGCCCTACTGCATCGCGGTGCGATCACGCCGCGCTGAGGTCGCGCAATACCTGCTCGATCACGGCGCGCAGGTGGATGTGTTCTGCGCCGCGTTCCTGGGTCAGCTCGACGCGCTTCGAGGCCATATCGCCGAAGGGTTGGCGAACATGCAGTCACCGCACGAGGACCTCCACCCGGTCACACCCCTGCACTACGCGGTGGACGGAGGGTCCGTCGCTGCCGCGCGTCTGTTGCTCGCCAGCGGAGCCGACGTGGGCACTTCGGGTGGAAGGCTCCTCACCTCGGCGGCCAGCCAGGCTCGATCGAACTAGTTCGGCTCCTGCTTGATCAGGGCGCCGAGGCCGCCCGCGCGGAGAGCCTCGGCCCGTTGCACGCCGATCGAACGATCGCCGAGCTTCTCGTGGCACGGGGGTTCGACCTGAACGTTCCCATCCGCGACCAGGAGACGCCGCTGACCATGGCCTGTCGCGCGGACAAGGGCGAGCATCCCGCCGTCGTCGCGACCCTGCTGGACCTCGGCGCCGATCCGAACGCGAAGAACGCGAGGGGACGGACGCCTCTCGCGGTCGCGGCGAGCGCGCGCTTCGACCGGACCGTTGCGCTGCTTCGTGCCGCCGGAGCGCGCTGACCCTCCGACCGGTAGTCAGCGAGTAAGCCGGAGGAACCAGCCGGGGGCAGCCCTCAGCGCGCCGGCAGGGGACAGCCTCACCGGCTGATGCGGGCAGGCTAGGCGCGCGCGGAGAGGTCCAGGCTGGCGGGGATGGCCTTGACCGCACCGGGCTGACCTTCGTCGGCTGCACCGTGGTCGGCATGCGGGGGGTGACCCCGCGAGACACCGGTATCGCCGCCGGCCTGCTCAACACCAGCCTGCAGAGCGGCAGCGCGCTAGGCCTGGGCGCGCTGGCCGCCATCGCCTCGATAGTGACCAGAGGCCACCTACCGGGCCACACCGTGGCGGCGGTCCACTGAGCCCATCGAACAAGGGCTCCGCCGATGAACCGCAATAGGGCACTATGGGGGCTAATGCGGCTTACGGACACCGGGGAGAATAATGGCAGCCGCCACTGAAGAACTCGTGCCGCCGAAGCGCATTGCGGTGAACGGCAGGCCGATCAGGCTCCGCTGGCTGCAGCAGATCATCTGGTCGTTCCTGGCCGCGAACATCGGCGCGCTGGTCATCTCCGCCCTGTATTACCTGTTCGTCCAGCTGAGATGGCACATCGGCGGCCACACCTTCCTGTACCTCAAGCCCGACTGGGACCACCTGTTCAGCTTTCGCGGCTGGGCCGCCGACCGGCACGACGTCCGCGACGTGTACGAGGCCCTGCTAGCCACCTTGTTCGTCAAGTCGATACTGGCGAACTGGCGGAAGCGGGACCGCCGCGGCCCGGCCTGGTACGTGGTAATCTCGCCCATCCTGATCGTGGTCGTGGCGTTCCCGGTCGTGGCCGCGGGCATCTGGCTGATCAACTACGCCCTGCCCTACCTATGGCACGCGTGGTTCGCGCACCACTCACTGCACAACCCGGTGCACGTGCCGACCCGGCTGGACTGGCTGGGCACCTACCTGTCCAGCTTCCCGTGGCAGCCGGTGGTGATCGGCATCCTGGCCGGCCTGGTGGTGCACCGGGTGTACGCCCCGGCGGGCAACACCGTCCAGCTGTACTTCATCGGCCGGTCGGTGGACCGGACCAGGGACGCGATCGCCGCCGGCGAGCAGAACCCGTACCGGCACCTGCCCCGCTGGCCCTGGGCGCCGGTGGTCAGGGAACGCGCCGCGTGGATCATGCAGAACAACCTGCCGGTGCCGGACCGGACCCGCGACATCAGGTGGGCGGTGCAGCTCATGACGGTCGTCTTCGCCGCCCTGGCCATCTACGGCGGCTACGTCCGCTACGTGGTGGCCAAGGGACACTGACGCCGCAGCCCGCCGACGTTTCCGGCCGGCTCGATGCTCCATCGTGCCGGCTACTACCGGCTCGATGTTCCACCGTGTCGGCCGGCCCGGCGACCCGGCGACCACGCCGCATCGCGGGCCGGGCAAATATAGCCTGATACGGCAGTCCTGCCGTCAGTAGGCATGGTGGATCTGCCAGTAAGCCCACGCCCGGCAGGGGCTACCGTATTCGCCCTGGATGTAGTCCTCGCCCCAGCGGATCTGAGTCCTAGAGTTGGTGAGCCAGTCGGATCCCTCCGAGGCCATCTTTTCTCCCGGGTCCGACTGGGGAATGCCGTAAGCATAATTCGGGCTACCGGCTAGTTTGTTCCAGTTGCTCTCCCGGACCCAGATGTTGTTGAGGCAACTGAACTGGCTCGCCTGACTTCCTCCCCAGCCGTGTGCAGGCAGCTGGAGGTCGGCGTACGTCTGCTTAAACGTGTTGGTCGACCATAGCGCCACGTTGCCTGGCGCGTAAATCACGGCATTACCGTCGGACTGGACGATAAGCATGGACCCGTTGGGGTTATCGGTCCCAGCGGCCCATAGCGGCTTGCCGCTGGGGGCGAGGATCACGAGATTGCCATCCCCCTGCATGCTCAGCCACGCACCGTTATCGCCGCGGGTGTTGCTGGCCCAGAGCGGCGTATTGCCCGGCGCGTACAGGACGAGGTTGCCGTCGCCCTGCATGGTGAGCGTGTCACCGCCACCGCTTATCGCCTGGCCGGGCGGGAGAGCCTCGCCTGGGAGCAGGCGGTCGCGGCCAGCCGCCGCGCTAGCTGGGCTGCTGCCGAGAACAGGCCAGACCATGGTGAAGAGGACGGCGACGATTGGTGCTGCTCTAATGTGCCGCCGGGTACCCCGGAAAAGCGGCGGTTTGGGACAGAGGCGCCACTTTGCGATCCTGGTCGTCAGGCCTGAAGCTATTCAAGCTCTGCATCGGCATTTCCTTCCGTTTTCGGCCGGAATTCCTGATTTCGCTGACCATGAGGCAAAGCGCCGAATCGGTTCAGTCTTTCCTTATCCGCCGACAGGCGGAAAAAGATGGCACGCGGTGATAGTGCAATTTAATTCCCCGCCACGTGTGATTTAAATCAACACGGCCGGAATCTCCTCCTGGCGCGCGGCGCGCGGCGCAGCAGGAACGACACGACCGCTTCGGCGAAGCCGTCCGGATCTTCCCAGAAGAGCAGGTGGCCCAGCCCGGGGAAGGTCACGAGCCGGGCCCCCGGGATGCGGTCCGCGAGCAGCCTGCCGTTGCGCGGGTCGACCACGGTGTCCGCGCCGCCGTGCAGGACCAGAGTGCGGGCGCGGATGCGGGCTTGCTTGAGATGGCCGGCGTACCGTGCCCCGGCGACCGCCTGGGCCGACCGGGCTCCGCGGTCCGCCGGCCGGGAGCCCTGGAGCTCCAGCAGGCGGTTCACGAGTTCCGGACGCTGCCGGACCGTGCCCGCGGACAGGGCGTTCTCCGTGTGGCGGCGCCGCGCCGCCCCGGCCGTCATGCGGGCGGTCGACGCGATCAGCCGCACCGAGGCGGCGGGCATCGGATAGGCGAAAGGCCAGCCCGGTGTCGTGCCGGCCAGCACCAGGCCGTCGACCCGTTCCGGGTGCCTGATCGCCAGTTCCTGGGCCACCATGCCGCCTAGGCTCGCCCCCAGCACGTGCGCCCGGCCGATGTCGGCCGCGTCGAGCACAGCGACGATATCGCCGGCCATGTCGGCCACGGCGAACGAGCCGGCCGGCCGGTCGCTGCGCCCGGAACCCCGGTTGTCCACCAGCACGAGCCGGAAGTGCCGCCGCAGCTTGCGCAGCACTGGCTCCCAGCCGAGGCGGTCCAGGCCCATCCCCTGAATCAGCACCAGCCACGGCCGTCGCCAGGGCATGGTCCCGCGGAGCTCATAGGCGATCCGCAACCCGCCGCTGCGGGCGTACCTAGTCCGGCTCACCTCGCCACCTCCGGGCTGCCGGCTAGCTGCTGGTGCATATAGCAAGCAGGTGCTAATTATATCAATCAAGTCGTTGGGGGCAGCGCAGCGGGGTAGGGACTCTGCGCGGCACGGCGTCGCCCCGCCCGCCCCTGGTCACCAGGGAAACTCTGACCGAATGAAGGAAGTGGCCCGGGGCGGTTCGGCCATAAGAATTTCCCGCACCTAGAAAGGACCAAGACATGCGGCTTCCAGTCAAGGCACGGCACCTGCCCCAGCGCATCGCGACGGGTGCGTTCATCCTCAACTCGGGTATCGGCAAGCTATCCGCGGACGAGGAGACCGCCGCTCAGCTCCACGGGTTCGCCTCCGGCGCGTATCCGTTCCTGGGGAAGCTCAAGCCCAAAGATTTCGTCCGGCTCCTGGCGGTCAGCGAGATAACGCTCGGCTCGGCCCTGCTGCTGCCCGTCATCCCGTCCGCCGTCGCGGGCGCGGGGCTGGCGGCGTTCTCCGGCGGCCTGCTCGGCCTCTACGCCAGGACTCCCGGCATGCGCAAGGAAAACAGCCCCTTCCCGACCCAGCAGGGGATCCCGCTGGCCAAGGACGCGTGGATGATGGGCATCGGGCTCGGCCTGGTCATCGACGACCTCACCGACCGCCTGGAAAACAGCGACTAACCGCGGCGGGACGGGTATCCGATCCAGGTCGCGGGCCAGTACCACCTCGCCGCCGAACGCCAGCGCGAAGGCCGCGTCGCACAGCCGGGTGTCCATGATGAACGCGAAACGCTGCCCCGGCCTCGGTTCGCTCACCTGCTCGACCGTGACCGTCCGGCCGTCGGCGTCCAGCCGGCCCCTCGCGCTGCAGGCGCCCGATGTCAGGACCGGTGATGCCGGAGTACCACGGCCAGCGCTGACACGGCAGACACCGCTGGCAAGCGACGCATGAGCACCTCCGCCTGAGTCGGATCAGGCCGTCCTTTCCCATGCTCGGCCCTCCGCGGCTTAAACCAACATAAGCACACAAACTCAGACTTGATTGCCGCAGATCTCACGTCCCGCCAGGCCCGCGCGGCTATGACCCCAGGAGGTACGGCACGGTGTGGACCGCGAAGCTGGAACCCAGTCCTGCTGACACTTGCGTGGCGCTGGTCAGGCCGGTGACCTGTACCGGGCCGGTGACGCTGGCCGTAGTGCCGTTGCCGAGCTGGCCCTCCACGTTAGAGCCCCAGGCCAGCACGGTGCCGTTCGACTTCAGCGCAAGCATGTGATCGCTGCCGGCGGAGATCTGGGTGATCCCGCTGCCGAGCCCGATCGCGTTCACCGGCCGGGTCACCGGGGAGTCGGCGTGCGCGATGCCCAGCTGGCCGAAGCCGTCGTCGCCCCAGTCCCATACCGTGCCGTCGGTGCCCAGGACCGCGGTGAACCCGTCGCCCGCGGAGATGCCGGCGATGTACACGGGGAGCCCGGTCACCCGCTCGGGGGTGGAGTGATCGGTCAGCGTGCCGTCGCCGAGCTGCCCGGACTCGTTGCCGCCCCATGTCCACACCGAGGCGACCACGGAGATGCCGTTGGTCCGGGTCGCCACGGACGAGTCGAAGCCCGCCGAAATGCCGGTCACCTGGGACAGGCCCGCCACCTTGACCGGTACTGGCACCGGGCTTTGGCTCGTGGTGCCGTTACCGAGCGAGCCAAGCTGGTTGTTGCCCCACGCCCACACCGTGCCGTCCGAGCGCAGCGCCAGGGCGAAGGCGCCCCCGGCCGAGATCTTGGTGACGCCGGCCAGCCCGGTCACCCGGGCCGGCGTGACCTCGTGATCGGTGATCGTGCCGCGGCCCAGCTGGCCCGCCTGGTTGTTACCCCACGCCCACACCGTGCCGTCGGACCGTAGGGCCAGGCTGATCGCCCGGCCGGCCGCCACCTGAGTGGCCCCGGTCAGCCCCGTCACCTGAACCGGCGTGAGCCTGGTGGTCGTGCTGCCATCGCCCAGCTGGCCCCATCTGTTGTCCCCCCAGGCCCAAACGGTACCGTCGGACCTCACGGCCAGGCCATGGCTGTACTTGGCCTCCACCTGCACCACGTCATTGCCGACCCTGATATCGCCGTACAGTGACCTTTCCGTGGTGGTCCCGTCGCCCAGCGGACCCCGGCCCCAGCTCGCCACGACATGGGACTGGATTAGAATCCCTGTGACCCGGGCCTGCGCAGGCGCGGCCGCGGCCGCCGCCGTACCTGCCAGGCCGAGCGTCAGCGCGGTACAGCCGGCCAGCCGGGCCAGCCGCCGCGATCGCCGCAGAACCTTCATCGTGTTTCTCCTAAACTCCCCGGCCGAGCCGGCCCGCCAATGTGTCAGGGAAAGAGCCGCGGCCGCCCCGGTTGATACATCCCGGTGGCCGCCGCGATGTATCAGGCGGCGTCCGCGCGTAGCCGAAGCGAACCGCGCCCGCACGCCCGAGCCGCCCGCCAGCGCCCAGTCCCGGGCCGGATCCGCCCATGCCGGCCTGGCCTCCACGCCCGACCAGGCCGGACTACGCGCGAGCTGACGCCGCCGCCCTCGGACAGCAACAGCCACGCCCGGACCCGCGGCCCGCCCTCAGGCAGAGATCGCAGCTCGGGTACGAGAAGGTCAGTGATCCGCTGACGCTCACCGGCCCGCTCGAGATACTCCGCGAGCCTGAGCATCCGCTCGACGCGCTCGCCACTATCAGGTGGCGTCAGCCGCAACGCGTGCTCACCGAGCTCTGCCGCGTCACGCGCCGCGCCTCGCGTAGCGGCCGTGGCGGCCCCGGCCGCGACCACTCGCGCAAGCTGCTTGTCCCGATGCGGGGCACCTGCCGCAGCGCATCGCGACCGGCGCCTTCATCCTCAACTCGGGTATCGGCAAGCTGTCCGCGGACGAGGAGACCGCCGCCCAGCTCCACGGTTCGCCTCCGGCGCGTATCCGTTCCTGGGGAAGCTCAAGCCGAAGGATTTCGTCCGGCTCCTGGCGGTGAGCGAGATAACGCTCGGCTCGGTCCTGCTGCTGCCCGTCGTCCCGTCCGTCGTCGCGGGCGCGGGGCTGGCGGCGTTCTCCGGCGGCCTGCTCGGCCTGTAAGCCAGGACTCCCGGCATGCGTAAGGAAAACAGCCCCTTGCCGACCCAGCAGGGGATCCCGCTGGCCAAGGACGCGTGGATGATGGGTATCGGCTCGGCCTGATGATCGACGACCTCACCGACAGCCTGAACAAGAGCGACTAGCCACCGGCCGAGCGGATCGCCGCGTCCACGATCTCCTCGAGCCGCCTGCTGTGCGCACCATGCCAGTACACCCGGCCACAGGCAGTGCAGCGGGAGAACACCTGATAGGTGCGCCGCGTGCCGGGCTGGAGCAACGGCTCGACGTCGGCCTTGCGGACCGGTGCCAGCAGTCCGTTGCACGCGGTGCACCGGGTCCATGGCGCCAGCGCCGGGGCGAACCGGTCCAGGACATCGCGTAGCTGGTCATCGGGCCGCGCCCCGCGCACATAGGCGCCCAGCCACAACCTGTGGCGGCGCAGCAAACCGCGATCCTGGGTCAGCAGCACCCGCCCTTCCGCGTTCGCCCGTTCGATCAGGACGTCATCATCAAGATCGTTGGCATAGGCAGCATCCACGCCGACCAGTCGCAGCCGGCGAGCCAGCGTTCCCAGGTGGACATCCAGAATGAACTGCGCGGCTGCCAGCCGCTGAGGACGGTCCACGGCGCCGGCCTCGGCCATGTCCCTGCCGGCGAGCCGGTGCGCGGGCACCGTCGGCACGCCGTTGACCACCAGGCTGCCGATCTCGGTCAGGGGCACGCCGAGCGACTCGACCACGTGCCCGAGGGAGGACAACCCGTCACAGGCCACTCGGACCGGCCCGCTCCGGTGACGCCGTGCCAGGAACATTCGCAGCTCGGCTGCGAATCGCACCTCTGCCTCCGGTCTGGCCACTTCTGCCGCGCTCCCGTCAGCGTCCCGCCGCCGCATGCCGCGGCGGGACGGGTATCCGGTCCAGGTCGCGGGCCAGCACGACCTCGGCGTTGGCGAAGGTGGACTCGCAGACCAGCATGTCCGCCCGGTCCGCCAGCGCGAAGGCCGCGTCACACAGCCGGGTGTCCATGACGAACGCGAAACGCTGCCCCGGCCTGCTTGAAGGTGGGTGATGCGGCCATATGGGCTGTAGACACGAAGACCGCACAAGCCTTCTTCTAGGGAGCAAACGCGGTGTGGGGGAATCGCAGCCCGGCGCAAGTCGCCGCAAGAGCCTAATCGGCCAGATTGAAGCGGAGATCAAGAGGCCGCGAGGGACGGACATTGTTGCGTTATTGAGCTGGCTGATGGACGTCCCAAGCTAAGCAAAGGTACGCTCTCGCTAGCTCCGGCAACTGCGACGAGCGCCCGTGAGTCGCTGAGCCGAAGGATTTGAACCAGCGGCCTCTTCGTCCCGAAGCCAACTTCGTAGGTCGCCAGAGTCACGCCGGATGACCCGCGCCGGGCGCAGGGCGCCGGGCAGCGACACTCGTCGTCAGAACGAGATCAGAACGACAGCGTTCCGCTCGCCGTGAGCATGTCCTCCTCGTGCAGCGCTGATTGGGTGAAGGAGCAACTGCCGTCGGGGTTGCGGGGAAAAGCGCCGGCCCCGTGACCGTCCCGCTGAAGCTGCCGGTCGCGGCCGCGAACTGGGGATACCGTTGTCAGCCGCCGGGAGGCGCGCAGGTGCCGAAGTCGAAGCTGATGGTCTTGCCGTTAGGGCTGAGGTGCTCGATGACCCTGACACTGTCCACCACCCCGCCGTTGGCGGCGATGATCTGGAACTCATTGGTGTCGGTGAAGGTGCCGCCGCTTCCCGCGGGGAATGTGCCGCCGAACCAGTCCGCGCCGACGAACCGGTAGGTATTGCCTGCCGGGTCCACCGCTGTGATGTGGTTGGCGGTGTCGGTCCCGGTGACGTGCATGGACCCGTTGGCACTTGTCGTCTCATTGAAGACCGAGACGATGCTGCCGCCGGTGACCGTGTAGGTGGTGTTCGTGCAGAAAATCTGTGCTCCCGCGACCGGGAAGCTGCCGTGCTGCGCGGCGGCGCTTGCGGGCCCCGCGAAACTGACGGCGGCGGCCAGCACACCGCCGATGGACATGGCAGCCGCGATGGCACGCCTGCGATAATTGGTACGCATAACTCCCCCAATGGGGTTGAATGTGACCAGGCCTCGTTTGTCTTGACGGGTTGTCGGACAAATTGAGAAGTGCCAGGCCACTCCCCTAGGTGGTGTCGTGCGGCGTGCACGGGCACCCGACGGATGATGACCGGCCCGCAAGACAGAAAAGGCGTCGGCCGTCGTGAAGGTGCTCAGCTTCCGCTCGCGTATCTCTCCCTCTCCATGGCGTCTGCTCCGGCACCGCTAGTTGCGCCTTTGGCGTCAGGTATCCACCTCTAGCACGCCCGGCAGCGCGACAACAAGGGCCAATCGAGGGGTAACTGATTCTTTCTGGCTATTACTGGGAGAAATCGCATGTCTGGGAGGAAAGCGGCCGCCCAGGCATCGGTCCTCCTACTCTCCCGTCTTCCTGCCTGGGTGCCGGTTTCTTGGTAAGTATTCGGAAGTCCTGTGAGCGACTCGCGGTTGCCCAGGTAGGAGCGATCCTACTCTTCGGTAACCACGCGATTTCCGAATACTTGCGTTTCTTGCCGAGGAAGATCACTGATCGGGTAAGGGACGGGGGACCGGGCCGGAGACAAAGCGTCGCCCGACCTGCGCCTGCATCTGCTTCGAGGACGAGGCAGGCCAGGGGCTGAAACCGCCGAGGGACGCACTGGGCACCGCGCGGGGACCGCCCCGCAGTGAGATGGTCGTGAATGGCAGGCGGAGCGCTGGCACCCGGGTGCCGGGCTGTCAGGAGCGCCGGGGCAGGTACAGGTCGGTGATCGTGCCCTCGAACGCCTCGGCCGCCAGGCCCACCGTCTCGGACAGCGTGGGGTGGGGATGAATGCTCAGGCCGATGTCGGCCGCGTCGGCACCCATCTCGATGGCCAGCACCGCCTCGGCGATCAGGTCGCCGGCCGAGGGCCCGACGATGCCGCAGCCGATGACGCGGCCGGTCGCCTCGTCGAACAGCATCTTGGTCAGCCCTTCGGAACGGCCGAGGGTCAGCGAGCGGCCGCTGGCGGCCCACGGGAAGACCCCCTTGCCGTACCTGACGCCCGCGGCCCTGGCCTCGTTCTCGGTGACGCCGGCCCAGGCCACCTCGGGGTCGGTGTAGGCGACCGAGGGTATGGCGCGGGCGTCGAAGAAGCTGTTCTTGCCCGCGATGACCTCGGCGGCGACCCTCCCCTCGTGCATCGCCTTGTGCGCCAGCATCGGCGGCCCGACGACATCGCCGATGGCGAAGATGTGCGGCACGTTGGTCCGCAGTTGCTTGCTGACCGGGATGAAGCCCTGCGGATCAACAGTCACGCCAGCCCGTTCGGCATCAACGATCTCCCCGTTGGGCCGCCGTCCGACGGCCACCAGGATCCGGTCGAACGTGTCGGTCGGCGGGGCCTTGGCGCCGTCGAATGATACCACCAGGCCCTCCGGGCCGGCCTCGACGCCGGTCACCCGCGTCCGCAGGAAGATGTTCTCGTACTGCCGGCCGATCCGCCGCGCCAGCGGCGCGACTACATCGCGATCGGCGCCCGGGATGAGCTGGTCGAGCAACTCGACGACGGTGACCTTGGCGCCGAGCTCGTGGTAGACCGTGGCCATCTCCAGCCCGATGATCCCGCCGCCCACGACGAGCAGCCGCCGCGGCACCTCGCCGACTTCAAGCGCGCCGGTGGAGTCCATCACCCGGGGGTCGGAGGCGGGCATGAACGGCAGCGTCGCTGCCTGCGAGCCGGCCGCGATGATCGCCTGCTCGAAGCCGACCGTGACGGTGCCGCCCTCGGCCAGCTCGACCTCCAGCTGGCGCGGCGAGGTGAACCGGCCGTAGCCGCGGATGGTGGTGATCTTGCGCTGTTTGGCCAGCCCGGCCAGCCCGCCGGTGAGCCGGCCGACCACCCCGTCCTTCCAGGCTTGTAGCCGGTCGAGGTCAACAGAAGGAGAACCGAACGTGATGCCGTGCTCGCCCATATCCCGGGCGTCGGCGATGACCTTGGCCGCGTGCAGCAGCGCCTTGGACGGGATGCAGCCGACGTTGAGGCAGACGCCGCCCAGGGCCGGCTCCCGGTCCACGAGGACGACGCGGCAGCCCAGGTCGGCGGCCCGGAACGCGGCCGTGTACCCGCCCGGCCCGGCGCCGAGGACGAGCACCTCGGCGGTCTGGTTCTCCATGTCAGCCTCCATCGCGCGCGAGGTCAGAGCACGAGGCGGCGGATGTCCTCGAGCAGCTGGCACAGGTACCGGGCGAACCGGGCCGCCAGCGCGCCGTCGATGACCCGGTGATCGTAGGACAGCGAGAGCGGCAGCATCAGCCGCGGCACGAACGCCGAACCGTCCCAGGCCGGCGTCATCCGGGACCGGACGACGCCGAGGATCGCCACCTCGGGGGCGTTGACGATGGGCGTGAAGCCGGTCCCGCCGATGCCGCCCAGGCTGGAGATGGTGAAGCAGCCGCCCTGCAGGTCGGCCAGGCCGAGCTTGCCCTCCCTGGCCCGCGCCGAGACGGTGCCGAGCTCCCGGCTGAGCTCCCGGATGCCCTTGCGGTCGACATCGCGGATCACCGGCACCACCAGGCCCTCGGGCGTGTCCACGGCGACGCCGAGGTGGTAGTAGCCCTTGTAGATCAACGCGTCCTTCTCCGCCGTCAGCGAGCTGTTGAACCTGGGGAACTCCCGCAGCGCCGAGACGCTGGCCTTCATCAGGAAGGCCAGCAGCGTCACCCGGTAGCCCTCCGCCTTGGCGGCGGTGTCGAGTTCCCGCCGGTAGGCGTCCAGGTCGGTGATGTCGGCCTCGTCGTCGTGGGTGACGTGCGGGACGTTGAGCCACGACCGGTGCAGCGCGGGCCCGGACAGCCGCTGGATGCGGGTCAGCGGCCGGACCTCGACCGGGCCGAACTTCGAGAAGTCCTGCGCCGGGACCTCCGGGATGCCGGCCGCCGGCGACGCGGCCAAAACCGGAGCCGCCGCACCGGCATCCGTCGGCCCGCGGACGCCCGCGATCACGTCCTCCTTCGTGATCCGCCCCTTCGGCCCCGTCCCGGACAGCGCGGTCAGGTCCAGGCCGAGCTCGCGGGCCAGCCGACGCACGCCCGGCCCGGCGTGCACGCCGTCGAACCCGTTAGGGGCCTGCATCGCGGTCACCGGCGGGCCATCGGCGGGAGCCGAGACCGCCGCCGCCTCCGCAGCAGAGGCCGAACGAGCCGCGGGCTCACGCGCCGCCGCCACCGGATCAGCCGTCTCCAGGGCCGGCGGCTCCTGCTGGTCGGTCAGCGGCGGCGGCTCCACGTCGGCGCCGCCGGTGTCAAGGAGCAGGATCGGCGACCCGCGGCTGACCACGTCACCGACCTTGACCCGCAGCTCGCGGACGGTGCCCGCGGCCGGCGAGGGGATGTCCATGGTGGCCTTGTCCGATTCCAGGGTGATCAGCGGGTCCTCGTTGCTGACCACGTCGCCGGGCGCCACGTGGATCTCGATGACCGGCACGTCGGCGAAGTCGCCAAGGTCGGGAACGCTGACTTCAGTCGCAGCGGCCATGGCTGCTCCCCTCACTGATGCAAGCGGTCATACCCGCGACGGGTCCGGCTTGCCGGGATCGATGCCGTACCGCGCGATCGCGTCGGCCACCGTGGCCGCCGGGATCGTCCCGTCCTCGGCCAGCGACGTCAGCGCGGCCAGGGCGACGTAGTGCCGGTCGACCTCGAAGAAGCGGCGCAGGTTGCGGCGGTAATCCGAACGGCCGTAGCCATCCGTCCCCAGCACCCGGTAGCGCCCGGGCACGAAGGCGCGGATCTGGTCGGCGAAGGACTTGACGTAGTCCGTCGCCGCGATCACAGGGCCGCGTGGCTGCGCCCCCAGGCATTCCTCCACGTAAGAACGCCGCGGCGCCGAACCCGGGTGCAGCATGTTCCACCGCTCGGTGGCGAGCCCGTCCCGCCGCAGCTCGGTGAAGCTGGTGGCGCTCCACACGTCGCAAGCGACGCCGTAGTCGGCAGCAAGCAGGTCAGCCCCGGCCAGCACCTCCCGCAAGATCGTCCCGCTGCCCAGCAGCTGCACCACGGGGCCGCCAGCAGAGCCAGAGCCCGGATGCAGCAGGTACATCCCGCGCAGGATCCCGCCCTCGGCGCCGTCGGGCAGCGCGGGGTGCTCGTAGTTCTCGTTCATCAGGGTGAGGTAGAAGAACACGTCCTCCTGCTCGGCCAGCATCCGCCGCAGCCCGTCGGCGATGATGACCGCCACCTCGTAGGAGTACGTCGGGTCGTAGGACACGCAGTTGGGGACCACCGAGGCCAGGACGTGGCTGTGCCCGTCCTCGTGCTGCAGCCCCTCGCCGTTGAGCGTGGTCCGGCCGGCCGTGCCGCCGAGCAGGAAACCGCGGGCCCGCGAGTCCCCGGCCGCCCAGATCAGGTCCATCACCCGCTGGAAGCCGAACATCGAGTAGAAGATGTAGAACGGGATCATCGGGATGTCGCTGGTGCTGTAGGCGGTCGCCGCGGCGATCCAGGACGCCATCGCGCCGGCCTCGTTGATGCCCTCCTGCAGCATCTGGCCGTCCGGCGCCTCCCGGTAGTACATCAGCTGGTTGGCGTCCTCGGGCTGGTAGAGCTGGCCGGCCTGGCTGAAGATGCCGAACTGCCGGAACATGCCCTCCATCCCGAACGTCCGGGACTCATCCGGCACGATCGGCACCACCCGCGGCCCGATGGCCGCATCCCGCAGCAGCGTGTTCAGGATCCGGACGAACGCCATCGTGGTGGAGATCTCCCGGCCCGGCGTGCCGCCCAGCTGCCCGCCGAACGCGCTGAGCTCCGGGACCACAAGCGTCTCCGTGGACCGCCGCCGTCGAAAAGGCAGGTACCCGCCGAGAGCGGCCCGCCGCTCCCGCAGGTAGGCCAGCTCCTCGCTGTCCTCGTCCAAGCGCAGGAACGGCAGCCCGGCCAGCTGCTCGTCGGACAGCGGCAGGCCGAACCGGTCCCGGAACCTGGCCAGGGCCGCGTCGGCCATGTGCTTCTGCTGGTGGGTGATGTTCTGGCCCTCGCCCGATTCCCCCATCCCGTAGCCCTTGATGGTCTTGGCCAGGATGACGGTGGGCTGGCCGGTGGTCCGTACCGCCGCCGAGTAGGCGGCGTAGATCTTGGCCGGGTCGTGGCCGCCCCGGTTCAGCGCCCAGATCTCGTCGTCGGTCATGCCCGCCACCATCTCGGCCAGCTCCGGGTACCTGCCGAAGAACTTCTCCCGCACGTAGGCGCCGTTCTTGGACTTGAAGTCCTGGTATTCGCCGTCGACGCATTCCTCCATCCGCTTCAGCAGCAGCCCGGTGGAATCCCGGGCGATGAGCGGGTCCCAGCCGCTGCCCCAGATCACCTTGATCACGTTCCAGCCGGCGCCGCGGAAGATGCCCTCGAGCTCCTGGATGATCTTGCCGTTGCCGCGGACAGGACCGTCCAGCCGCTGCAGGTTGCAGTTGACCACGAAGATGAGGTTGTCGAGCTTCTCCCGGCTGGCCAGCGCGATGGCGCCCAGCGACTCCGGCTCGTCGGTCTCGCCGTCACCCAGGAACGCCCACACCCTGCGGTCCGCGCCCTCCGCCAGCCCGCGGCAGGCCAGGTACTTCAGGAATCGCGCCTGATAGATCGCCATGATCGGGCCCAGGCCCATCGACACCGTCGGCATCTGCCAGTAGTCCGGCATCAGCCACGGATGCGGATACGACGACAGCCCTCCGCCGTCCACCTCCTGGCGGAACTTGCTCAGCTGCTCCTCGGTGAGCCGGCCCTCCACGAACGACCGGGCGTAGATGCCCGGCGACGAATGCCCCTGGATGAACAGCAGGTCGCCGCCGTGGGCGTCGGAGGCGGCCCGGAAGAAGTGCTGGAAGCCCACGTCGTACAGGGTGGCCGCGGACTGGAAGCTGGCGATGTGACCGCCCAGCTCGGAGGACTCCGCGTTCGCCCGCAGCACCATGGCCAGGGCGTTCCACCGGATCAGCGACCGGATGCGGTGGTCGATGGCCAGTTCCCGGGGGCTCAGCCGGTCTTCCGAATCCGGCGGGATCGTGTTCAGGTACGGCGTGGTGGCGCTGTACGGGACCGGCGCGCCCTTCCTGCGCGCCTCCGTCACCACCTCATCCAGCAGGAAGAAGGCCCGGTCCGCGCCCTCGTAAGCCAGCACGGAATCGAGCGCCTCAAGCCACTCGCGCGTCTCGGCCGGGTCAAGATCTTCCAGCATCAGCGCCCCCTGCCCTCACAGCGGTCTTCCAAGCATCCGCCCGCCTGACGCCGCCGGGCAAGGCACTACCCTTGGCCAATGGCGAACCCGCTCGATCAGGTGGCGTCGTGGCCGGCCACCGCCGCGGTCGGCGTCGCGTCGGCCGGGGGCCTGATGGAGACAGCCGGCCCTACTGACCAGCCCTTCCGCTGGGCCTCTGTAACCAAGCTGCTCGTCGCGCTGGCCGCGCTCGACGCCGTGCAGCGCGGCCTGCTTGACCTGGACGAGCCGGCCGGGCCGCCGGGGTCGACGATCCGGCACCTGCTGTCGCACGCGTCCGGGCTCGCCTTCGACAGCGACGCGATCCTCGGCCCGCCCGCCCGGCGGCGCGTCTACTCCAACCGCGGCATCGAGATCGTCGCGGACGTCCTCGCCGCCCGGTCCGGCCAGCCCTTCGAGCGGCTGCTGGCCGACGAGATCTGCCTGCCGCTCGGGATGACGGGCACCCGGCTGGAGGGCTCCCCGGCCTGGGGTGCCGTCGGCCCGCTCAGCGACCTGATGAACCTGGCCGTCGAGCTGGCCACCCCGTCCCTGGTCGACGAGGACCTGCTGGCGGAGGCCACCCGGACCGCCTTTCCCGGCCTGTCCGGCGTGCTGCCCGGCTTCGGCCGCCAGCCGCACTGCGACTGGGGTCTGGGTTTCGAGATCAGGGATAGCAAGGCGCCGCACTGGACCGGGTCGCAGAACTCGCCGCGGACGTTCGGTCATTTCGGCCGCTCGGGCAGCTTCCTCTGGGTGGACCCCGACGCCGGGCTCGCCTGCGTCGCCCTCGCCGACCGCGACTTCGGCGACTGGGCCAGACAGGCCTGGCCCCGCCTCTCCGACGACCTGCTCGCGGCGCACGCCGCCGGCTGACAAGCTGATGCCAGGGACCGATGCCGCGAAGCGCCGATGCCCCGCGGCGAGAGGGAGGCAATCATGATTCCATGCGGCGATATCCATCACCTGCGGCTCACGGTGACCGATGTGCAGCGCAGCCGCGAGTTCTACACCGGCCTGCTGGGTTTCCAGGTCGCGGTGGAGTCGCCGCCGCCCGGCGACCCGGCCGAGGCCAAGGCGTTCAAGGTCCTGTTCGGCGGCGTGGTCATGATGCGCGGCAACCTGATCATGGGCCTGCGGCCGATGGCTCCCGCGGCTGACCGTTTCGACCCGGACCGGGCGGGCCTGGACCACCTCAGCTTCGGCGTCCCCGGCCGCGAGGACCTGGAGCAGGCGATCCGGCTGTTCGACGAGCACGGCGTGACGCACGGCGAGATCAGCCGGCTGCCCTCATTCGGCATCGACGTGCTGTCGTTCGAGGACCCGGACGGCATCCAGCTGGAACTCACCGCTCCCGTCCCCGCGGACGGCTGACCCGCCGAACGGAAGGTGATAATGCCCGCGCTCACCCAACAGGACTTCGAGCGGCTGCTGGAGTTCCGGGTCACCCTGCGCCGCTTCCAGCGCTGGAGCGAGGACCAGGCTCAGGCCGAGGGCCTGACCCATGTCCAGCACCAGCTGCTGGTGGCGGTCAAGGGGCACCCAGAGAACATGCCCCCCACCGTCGGCGACCTGGCCGGCTACCTGCTGCTGCGGCCGCACAGCACGGTCGAGCTGGTGGACCGGGCCGAAGCCGCCGGGCTGGTGGAGCGGACGCCGGACGGTGACGACGGCCGCGTGGTCCGGGTCCGGCTGACCGGCGAGGGTGACCGCATCCTGCAGAAGCTGACCCAGGCTCACCTGGAGCGCCTGCACGAGCTCGCGACGGTCCTGGACGAGCTGGTGACCCGGCACGGGTCCTTAACCAGGGCCAGCACGTCAGGGCCAGCACGTCAGGTTCAGCGCGCCGCCGTCGCCCGCGGCCGCAGCGCGCCGAGCACCCGCCTGGGCGTCAGCCGCAGCTGTTCCCAGCGCGGCTTCGCCTCGCCGGCGTTGAAGCTGCTGAAGGCGCCTAGCATGGAGTTTAGGCGGGGATCGGACCGGCCCACCGCCTTGCCGATCCGGCTGAGCGCTCGCCTTTCACTCAGTGACAGGCACATGGTGAACCTCCACCGCGCGGACCTGGCTTTGAATCAGTATCGTATCACGATACATCTGGCCGGGCCTCGCGGCGGTGACCACCGCGGGGCCCGGCCAATGGGTCCAGCCCGTTAGCCGATGGGTCCAGCCCGTTAGCAGCCGTCGTAGGGGGACCAGTTGGACTGGCCGCCCTGCGCCAGCGCGTTGCTGAACACCCGGTTCTGCTCGGCCACGCTGGCATGCCCGAAGGCGGCGGCCGAACCGCCGTATGCAGACCAGGTCGACGCGCTGAACTGGTACAGGCCGTAGTGCCCGCTGGAGTTCATGACCTGCGCGTTGCCGCCGGACTCCCGGGCGATCACGCATGCGCCGAACGAGCCGCCGGGCGTGCCGCCCGAGTAGCTGCCCGCCGCCGCGGACGTGGCCTGCGCGGGTGCGGACACCGCGCCCGACCCGAAGCCCGACGCGGCCGGTGCCGGGGCGGCCGGCCCGAGCTGCCCGGGAGCGGCGGGGATCTTGGCCGGCTCGGCCGGGATCTTCAGGACCTGCCCGGCGCTGAGGACGTTTGCCCAGCGGACCGTGCCGTGGTTGGCCCAGTAGAGGACCGGCCACGCGTTCTGCTTGTGGTAGAACCGCCCGGCGATCGAGGAGAGCGAGTCACCCGACCGGACGGTGTAACTGACCGCCTGGGCCGCGCCCGCCGTGTGCCCGGTGGCCTGCCGCAGCGCTGACAGCAGCGCGGGGGTGGCCCTGCCGGAGTAGATGCCCGCGTCCGCAACCATGGCGGCCTGCGCGGCTGCGGCGGGCAGCGCGGCCGCGTGGGCCGGCGCCGGGTCGGCCAGCGCCTGCGGCGCCAGGCAGGCCGTGGCCGCCAGGCCGGCCAGGGCGGGCACGGCGGCAGTGGGTAGAAGGTGTTTTAGCCGGATGCGTGATTGTTTCCTGTGGCAGCCCAAAGGGCTCCTCTCCGAGGAGTACGCGCTCACCGGGAAGGCAGCACAACATGCGTGCTGTCTTCTGAGCGCCTGACATCCGGGCAGCTTATAGGGCACTTGGGGCTAAATTTCCCAAAATGGACTAAATCGGCCTCAGCCTGCTAAACTGCGCGCACCCTGCCCCAAGGATCCCTTTTCTTTACTCTAGTAAACACACGCCACAGCATCCAGTCGACAGTCGACACCTCATGGGCCGCAGCCGCACGACTCCCCGCCCGCTCCGCGCCCCCGCGGCCCAGCGAGCGGGCCAGGTGTCCGGTGGGAAAGCCCGGGCAGATCAGCCCGAGAGCATGCCACTGACGAGGGCCCGCCAGGTCAGCGGGACGGGATGTCCCTGGCTGCCCCGCTTCAGCACGGGCCACGGCTGGATCGCCTCACTCATCGCGTCCTCCTCTGGGTTAGCCCTAGATCACGCCATGGCCACGCAAACTGCTTGCAGAACCCGTGGAGACGGCGTGGAGGACTGCCGGGGCGCGGTGCCGGGCTCAGGTCAGTTCGAGCAGCAGGCGGGCGAGTTCCCCGGGCCGGTTGCTTGCCACCATGTGGCTGGTCGCGATCTCCCGGTAACGCCAGGCCGGGGAGGCCTTGGCCCGGTCCGCGGCGGCCCAGAACGGCCCGCCGGACTCGGGCCGGGGCTCTGCGGTCGCCTTGATGTAGGTACGCGTGAACGGGTAGTCCTCCAGCGGGCGCGCCAGCCGGACCGGCTCGGTGAAGCAGCCGACGGGGTGCGGCGTGCGCCGCGCGCTGGCCCAGGCCGCCTCGGCCGGGTCGTCGAACTCGCGGGGGATCGGTGGCACCAGCCAGTCGCGGCCCAGCCCGGTCACGCCGTAGCCGCCCCCGGCGCCGCCGGTGCCGGCCACCGTCTCGCCGTCATCGGGCACGAAGGCGTCCAGGTAGACAAGGTGCCGCACCCG
>WNGP01001448.1_pt1 | contig 26776 bp, 24 predicted proteins | sample 5407671 | NCBI WGS metagenome assembly WNGP01 (sample SAMN13153381, study PRJNA577476) | soil metagenome | isolation source: 40 cm soil or saprolite under Garry oak tree replicate 2 | place: USA:California | collected 2016-06-15
CTTGTACTTCCTCCTGAAGCGCTCCGCCCCGGACGCCAAGTTCTAGCAGCGCTGCGCGTTGTCCTCGCGGGGCGATCAGCAGCACATCGAGGTCGGGGGTCGCCCGCGGTAATCCGTGAAGAATTGGCACTACAAATCCGCCCATGCAATCCAAAGGCGGCTCCTCCGTCGCCGGCTGATCGAGTTCACCCAGGAAGGAATGCCATGATTCCGATACTTGGCTAGAGTGTCGCATGCAGAAGATTCTCCGCCTTCATGTCTGTCAACAGATTCCAATGGGCGGCTACGGCGGGGCGGTTCGATCGAAGCCATTTTCTATCCGCTTCCGTCAGGGAATCGAGGCAGCCCCGCTCCCTGAAGGAAGCACAGAGTCACCCAGCGGGGAAACAGCACGATCGAAAAAATCGCCAGCGAGGGCCGGTCATTCGGCCCGAAACCGATCACCAAACCGTTGTAATTGTCATAAACCATCTCGACGGCCCCGCGCAGCCGCTTGCGCATTCTGACCAGCACCTGTCGAGCGTATGCCGCGATGGCCGGATCGTACTTGGCTAGGAATGAGTGGAGCTGCCGTTTTGGATTCGCCGCGAGTTTGGGCTTTGCCATCGTTGGGCTGCCGTGAACTTTCGGCCCGGGCTTTTTTTCAAAGATGGATGCTTGAGCTAGTGCGCGCGGCGGAACTCCACGTAATCGCGGCCGATGTATAGCCGGTAGCTGCCCGCCGTGCCAGAGGCAAGCACTTGCAGCGGCACGGGTCGCTTCATTTCCGTGTCGTGCTGCGAGGCGGCCTGCAAGACGTCGTTAGCGCCGAGGTCCATCACCACAAACTTCCCTCCGGTGATGAAACCGATGCCGTAAGCGCCGGGCTTCAAGGTTTGGCCGGCGATTTCGAGCGTGACTTCGCTGAGCAGATAGGCTTGGTACTTCTCTTTGATCCCCGTGGAGTAGCCGGAGCTGTCAACCATTCCCGCGAGAACGTAAAAGTCGTCGGCGAAGTGTACCCCCCCGCTGTTGCGGAACTGGACCGGCGCACTCTGGCCGCGAAAAAAAACGCGCTCCGGGAAAATTTTCGAAGAAATGTCAGCGGCCTTGAGGACTACCTCCTTGCCCGCGGCGGGCGGGTTGTCGGCTCTAACGGCATGAAGATGCCGGAGAGGGAAACTCAGAAGCACGAGCGGCAGGAAAATGAAAAACCCCTTGAGTCGGATCATGGAAACTCCTTTCCGTATGCGGGAATCCTACAACATTTAGTTTTGTTCTGAAAAAAAAGAAACCGCTGCTCTGGCCCATAGCATTTTCGGAAACAAAAAAAGCCGCGAAACGGCCAAAGCGGCGGTGTGATATCTTACGCGCGCGCCTGCGGGGCAGCACAAAGGAGAGGATAAGGATGCTGGATCGGCGAAATTTCATGAAGACGTGTTCGGGAATGGGTCTGGCAGGAACGCTGTTTCCGGGAGTGCTGTGGGCGCAAGCACAAGCCCAGGGTGCCACGAAAATCACCAAAGAGATGATCGACAATGCCGCTTCCGTCGCGGACGTGGCCATCGCGGATGAGTACAAGCAAATGATGCTCGACAACTTGAACGAGCAAGCGAAAGGCTACGAAGAAATCTACAAGCTGCACATGCCGAACTCCGTCGAGCCCGCGTTGATTTTTGATCCCGTGCTTCCGGGGATGAAGTTCGAAACGGAACGCAAACCGATGCGCATATCCAAGGCGCCCAGCGCCGCTGCCTCGGCTGCACCGAAGAATTTGGAGGATTTGGCGTTCGCGAGCGTGCGCGAATTGGGTGAGCTCGTTCGAACGAAAAGAGTTTCGTCGCTCGCGCTGACGGAGATGTATCTGGGGCGGTTGAAAAAGTACGATCCGGCGCTGAAGTTTGCCGTGACGCTGACGGAAGAGCGCGCGCTCGCGCGGGCCAAGCAGGCAGACGCGGAAATCGCCGCGGGAAAATGCCGTGGGCCGCTGCACGGTTTGCCGTGGGGCGCCAAGGACTTGCTGGCGACGAAGGGCGTTCGAACGACCTGGGGCGCAGGCGGATTCGAAAGCCAGATGATCGATGAGGACGCGACCGTTGTAAAACGTTTGGATAAAGCGGGTGCGGTGCTGGTTGCAAAATTAACGCTTGGCGCCCTGGCGCTGGGCGATGTGTGGTTCGGCGGCGTAACCAGGAATCCCTGGAACATGAATCAGGGATCGAGCGGATCTTCGGCGGGACCGGCGTCGGCGACGGCGGCGGGGTGCGTGGCCTTCAGCATCGGCTCGGAGACGCTCGGCTCGATTTCGTCACCATCGACGCGTTGCGGATGCACGGGGCTGCGGCCATCGTTCGGCCTGGTGCCGAGAACGGGCGCGATGGCGCTCTCCTGGAGCATGGACAAGCTGGGGCCCATCTGCCGAACTGTGGAAGATTGCGCCCTAGTCCTGGACGCGATTCAGGGTCGCGATGGCAAGGACCGCACGGTGCAGCCCGCGGCTTTTAATTGGGATGCGAATCTGGATTGGCGAAAGCTGCGCGCCGGGTATTTGAAATCCGCATTCGAACGGAAACTGGACGAACAACAAGAGGCCGCGAAGGAAGAGCCGGCCGCGACTCCCGAAGAACAGAAAAAGCGCGAAGAGCGGAACAAGCGCCGCGAAGCAGCGCGGGCAAGAGCGGAATACGACAGAAAATACAACGAGGCCGCGTTGGCGAAATTGCGGGAGATGGGAGTGAATCTCTTGCCTGCCGAGATGCCGAAATTTCCCTACCACGCCATGGTGACGATGCTGACGGCGGAATCGGCGGCGGCTTTCGATGAACTGACGCGCACGGGAAAAGACAAGCTGCTGACGTCGCAGAAAGATTACGACTGGCCGAATACGTTTCGAACGGCACGGTTTATTCCGGCCGTGGAATACATCCAGGCGGCGCGAGCGCGGCGGCTAGCGATGGATGCAGTCGCAAAAGTGTTCGACGATTTTGACGTCATTGTGGCGCCGACGAGCGGCGAACAGCTTGTGATTACGAATTTGACGGGACACCCGGCAGTGATTTTGCCGAATGGGCTGCGCGGCAGCGATGCGCCGAAATATCCCTCGGACGACGCGAGCGATTTCCAGAACGCAGGCGGCCCCGGAACTCCCACAAGTTTGACGTTTCTCGGGAAATTGTACGGCGAGGCCGAACTGCTGGCGTTTGCGCGCGCTTACCAGGAAGCGACGGGATTTCATCTCCAGCATCCAAAGCTGACGCCCGGGTCCTAGTCGAACCAGGATGAGCCACAGCAAATCGTCAAATGCAAAACAGTCTATTTTTTGAGCTCCGCGCGGGTGCGCTGGAGCTTGACGGCCGTGGTGCGGAGAGTTTCGGGAACGTTTTTGTTGGTGGTGAGGCGCTTGAGGTCCACGGCGTTGAGCATGGGAAGCATGTGCATGGTGACGTCAAGAGGCGCCTTGGGATTGTTGATGAGATTGCGGACGACGGTGTAGTTCTTGCGGAAATTGCGGTTGCCGGCGATCAGGCGAAGAATCTCATCGGTGAGGCTGGACATCGCAGCGAAGGCTTCCACTTCCTGGTCGGTGAGGCGAGGTGATTGCAGCACGGCACGCTGGACGACCTTGTTGTTGTCGCGGATGAGCGTGCGGCGCGCTTCGGAGCCGCCCTTCATGGCGAACTGCACACGCTGCGCGACGGTCATTTTCGCCAGACGCTGAATCAGAGTCTGCCGCCTTGCAGCGTCGGATTCAACCGCAGCTGCGGCTTCCGCGAGCGCGGTTTCGTCGATGAGATTGTCCGGGCCGTGAAGTTCGTGGAGCTGATTTTTTTGATCGGCGGTCAACGAGGAAGACTGCTCGAGAGCGGCGGCCAGCGCGGGAGATTCGCTTACGCGATCGAGTTCTTCCATCAGCGCCTGAATGCCGAGAGTCGAGAGATGGCGAACTACGGGAATGAGAAGTTCGGCAGAACAGTTTTTGTTTTGCACCATGGCGTCGCACACGCCTGGCTTGCCGGCAAGATTTTTTCCCGCGTAGGAGAAGAGCGCGGGGAGAGCCTGCTCGCGTTTGAGGGCTTCGACGAAGGATTCTATAGGCTGCGAGAGAATCGCATCCTGCGCGCGGGCGGCGACGATTTCGTCGGCGTCGCCGGCAAGAACGGCAAGAATTTCCGCGCGTTCCGCGGGAGCAAGATGCGCCCCGCCGGTGCAAACGGCAATTTTTCGTTCGCGCGTGGCGCGGCCGCGGCGCAGATCTTCGAGAACTTCGGGGCTGAGAGTTTCCACCGGATTATGGCCTCAAGTCCTTGTGAGTAAGCACCATTGTACCGGAGGAGCCGGGCGCGCCGAGGGGCGGCATGGCCTTGCCGTTCAATTCCAACAACACCGCGGAAGAGTCGCCCGCGGTCACCTCGAATTGCCGACTGGCCGAAAAGTGACGGGTCTCACCGGCAGGCAACTCGGCGTCGAGAAGCAGTTTGTTGTCCGCCAGGATGCGGACGCGCGTGGCGGCGGAAGTGGAGACGGAGAGGTCGAGAAGAGCCGCGGAGGAGGATTGCTCCGCTGATCCCGGCGAAGTGGAACCGAGTTGAGGCTGAGGTTGCACGGACAAGGAAGCTGCTGCGGATTTTTTCGTGGCGCGATAGGCAGCATAGCGATGCAAGCCGTAGCGGGCGGAATAGAAAAGCCCGGTGACCAAAATAAGCAAGAGGAAAATGGCTACAACGGGAAGCCATGTCGGCGGCGACGGAATGCGTTCCTCAAGTTTGGGGGGAGCTGCGGCCAAATGATCCGCGCGGGCAAGATCGTATTCGCCGAGGAAAGCTTCTTCATTGAGGCCCAGATAACGCGCAATGGTGCGCACGAACCCGTGGCCAAAGACCCCGCCGGGCAGCCGGCCCCAATCTTCATTCTCGAGGGCTTCGACAAAACGGGCGCTGATACGGGTGGCCCTAGTAAGTTCTTCAATGGAAACTTCGCGCAACTCGCGCTCGCGTTTCAGGCGGTCACCAAAATTTCCCCTGGCCATGAACCGGAACCTGTCCTTGATGAATCGGCGGGCGCCCTCGGTCTCGAACACCGCGATCCGGTCGGGGCGATCGGAAGACGGCGTGGGATCCCTGAACGGACTATAGGCGGACGAATCCAATGCTGTCAAACGGAGAGGAAAGTGGGCCGTGAGCGGCGGACAGCGGGTAGTGGAGAGAAGAATGGGAGACGGGAAAAGGAGGGGGAGACCAGCCTGGAAGTCAAAGGAAGGAAGCGGGAAATCTTGGAAAGAGAGGGTGCAACGAAGAGAAGGGAGGAAAAGTCAAAAGCGTACTCTTTGATAGACCAAGCGCCAGCCAATTCAAAAGTCAGTCTCACGCGCCCGCCCCATTGCTTACTGATGGTATTAAGTGTAAGTTTTCGGTCGACTGGGAAGCCAAACAGAAATCCCGGTTGGTCGGCAGATGTGGCAATTTCCGCCGCAGCATCGTAAAACAACCACGGGGTCTTGAAGGGACGGGCATGATCTTAGGCATGACGACATGCACCTTTGTGCACGTGGTGCTGAGCTTGATTGCGATCTTCTCGGGATTCGTCGTCGTGTTCGGGCTGCTTGCCGGGAAACGGCTCGACGGCTGGACTGCGCTCTTTCTGGTGAGCACCGTGACGACCAGCGTGACCGGGTTCCTCTTTCCGTTCCATCGCTTTTTGCCGTCGCATGGCGTGGGCCTCCTATCGTTGTTGGTGCTGGCGATTGCAGCGACCAGGTTCCGCAGCGAGCCGGTCCGGACGGCTTGATCGGCCGCATTTCCCGATTGCCGAGCCCGGCGATCACATCTTCTGGTCGGGCGGTGTCGCGACGGGTAAGTCGCACACACCGCCACGCGAAGACCCACGTGTAAGCTCGACACGTGGGGCACGCCCAAGTCATCTTCGCCGTTTACGTCTGGGCCACCCGACCTGGATGCTCGCCTCCCTCCGATTATTCAACGCCTTTATTGATAGGGCAAAACTGAAAACAAAACCGTACTGTCTTATTTTGGACACTGCATTCTCGAGAAGCCCACGACGCCTTGCCGTGCGGTCATCTCAAACCGGCTTCGCGGGTTGGTTTTCGATTCGCTTCGGCGGACCATTGTAAGATTGTTGCGGCCTGGTCTGGCAATTATCGGAAAGTCGGCAGCGGACAAAATGAGAGTCGCAATCCTATCGGATATTCACGGGAATCGGCGCGCTTTCGAGGCCGTTGTCGCGGACCTGCGCCAGGTTGCACCAGACGTCGTTGTCCATGGCGGGGATTTGGCTGCCGGTGGAGCTCACCCGGCGGAGATCATTGATCAGGTCCGCTCGCTCGGGTGGCCCGGGGTCCGCGGGAATACCGATGAGATGCTATGGGCGCCGGAACGTCTGGCTGAATATGCCGCCAAGAACCCGAAGATCGCGCCCATTCTTGCCATGGTCCAAGAGACGATTCGCCCGACGCTCGCAAGCGTCGGTGAAAAACGCTTGCGATGGCTTGAAGGACTTCCTGCTCTGTATTCCCAGCCCGGCTTTAGCCTGGTTCATGCCAGCCCCGATAACTGCTGGCGGGCTCCCCTGCCCAATGCCAGCGATGCCGAATTGCAGAGTACCTATGCGTCTCTTCGCGCTCCCGTCGTGGTCTATGGACATATTCATATTCCGTACATACGCCGAGTGCAAGGCATGACCGTAGCGAATACAGGCAGCGTCAGCCAATCCTATGACGGAGATACACGCGCATCTTATCTGGTGATTGAAGGAGAGAGCATCACCATTCGCCGGGTCGAGTACGATGTGGAGAGTGAAGCAAAGGAACTCTTGCGTTCGGGGCTACCTCATGCCCACTGGCTGTCCCGGATTCTCCTCGCCGGAAAATACTGTCCCCCGGAGTAGATAAAAACTGTGCTAATTCGACTATCTTCGCCAGCAGATTGGCGATGGTGCGAAGTCGTCGGCGTTCAACAGGAGGATCACATGGCCATTGAGATACGGGGGATGGCGCCGTTGCTGCAAGTTTTCGACATGCCTACGTTCATCGCGTTTTACCGGGATGTGCTGGGCTTCGAGGTTGTCAGCACATCCAACCCTGGGGAAGAGCGCTTCGGATGGGCGCTGCTCAAGCTCAATGGCGTGGAGTTGATGCTGAACACGGCTTACGAAGACGACGCGCGGCCGCCGGTTCCTGATCCCGCTCGCATTGCCGCCCACGACGATACTGCGATTTACTTCGGTTGCCCGGAGGTGGATGCGGCGTACGCTCACTTCCGTGCGCGCGGCGTTACCGTGAAGGAGCCCAAGGTCGCACACTACGGCATGAAGCAGTTGTACGTCAGCGATCCCGACGGGTATAACCTGTGCTTTCAGTGGCCAGCTAGGTAGCGATTTGCGATCTGCCATCGAAGGTCAACCAAATTTGATCGATATCGGAGCCCCCTGGAGCGGAGAGACCCGCCATGACAGGAGCTCGAATTCACCGGAGCTTGGCAAGCGAGGTGAGGATGGCGAGATAGCCACGCCTGTACCACGAGCGGGTTGCATGACTTTTTGGGAGGAGCCTATACTGGCGGAGATTCGCGGCCGTTCGTGAGAATGGGGCGAATTCGTGTTTCTGGACGATCGTATGGCAGCCAGGAGCAGGCGTGAGCAATGCCAGGTTTAGAATCCGCAATGGAGAGGAAAAAGGGCAAGTGGAGGAAGTGAATCAGTTCCCGGCCGTCGAACGCCGCCGTAATCCTGCGGTGCCGTCCGCACAGCGGGAAAAGGGAGAGGTGGCCGTCTTCCAGGAGTTGGGGAAGGCGCTGACGTCCTCACTGCAACTCGATCAGGTTCTCCGCACGATTATGGAGAAGATCGATGAATTTTTGCGTCCGGACAACTGGTCGCTGCTGCTGCTGGATGAGACCAAGCAGGAACTGTACTTCGAGCTGGCGGTGGGGAAAGCTTCACAGGCGCTGAAGGACGTGCGGATCAAGATGGGGCAGGGAATTGCAGGCTGGGTCGCGCAACACGGCGAGACCGTGGTGGTACCGGACACGACGAAAGATACGCGCTTTTTCTCCAAGGTGGACGAGAAAACCAAAACCGAGACGCAGTCGATCGTGGCGGTGCCGGTGAGATTCCGCGACACTTGCCTGGGGGTGATCGAGCTGATCAATTGCATCGGGCCGGAAGGATTCGATCCCCGGGACCTGAAGCTGCTGGAGGCGCTTTCGGACTTCGCGGCAATTGCGCTGGAGAACGCCCGGCACGTGAAGAAAATTCACGAACTGACCATCACGGACGACTGCACTTCACTCTACAACGCGCGGCACATGGGCTTCATCCTGGAGACGGAGATCTACCGTTCGCAGCGCTACAACTACGAATTCTCGATCGTGTTCATCGACCTGGACCATTTCAAGCAAGTGAACGATACGCATGGGCACCTGGTGGGCTCGCGGCTGCTGGCGGAGATCGGAAATGCGCTGAAGGTGCATTGCCGGCTGATCGATTTCGCGTTCCGTTACGGCGGGGATGAGTTTGTAATCCTGCTGCCGCAGACCTCGAAAGAGAGCGCCTTGAACGTGGCGCGGCGTCTACATAAATTGGTGCGCGAGGGTATCTGGCTAGGTCCGGAAGGGTTGAACATCCGGCTGACGCCCAGCGTGGGCGTGGCATCCTACCCGGTGGACTCGCGAACCAAGGAAGGATTGCTGCACCTTGCCGATGAGGCCATGTACTTGGTGAAGAATACGAAGCGCGACAGCGTCGCCGCAGCGAATATGGGCATTTTGCCGAATGTGGCTGCGAATGCCGGGTCAACTGATTAATCCTCTCCTTCTTCTGAAGGAACATTCCATCTTCTATACACTCCGTCGAAATTTTGCTTAACTGAAGACATGAAGAGAAGCGAAGCGGCGAAGTATGCACGCTGGTCGGCAGCAGCGGCGATGCTGCTGGCGAGTCTGACGGTGGGGGTGTATCTGGAGCGGAAATGGGCCGCGCATCGAGAGCAGCAAAAGGCGCCGCCGCCGGCTCCGCAAGATGTGACGCGCCGTTCGAACGGCCTCACCTTTTCCAAGATGGATGGAAACCAAAAAATCTTCACCGTGGAGGCCTCGAAGGCCACGGATTTCAAGGGTAAGGAGGCGAGCTTGCTGGAGGACGTAAAAATCACGATCTTCGGAAAGAAGGGAGAGCGGTGCGACACCATTCATACGCAAAGCTGCCAGCTCGAAAAAGCGGGCGAAAGCATGGCATGCAGCGGCGAAGTGCAGATGGACCTGCAGAGCAGGGAGGAAGCCGAGCGGGAAGCGAAAAATCCGGAAATAACAGCACAGCAGATAGTACACGTGGAGACCCGCGGCGTGGTCTTTAACCGCGCCAGTGGTATGGCGCGGACGGACCAGCCCGTGAAATTCATCTTTCCGAATGGGAATGGGGAGGCCGTAGGAGTCGAGTATCACTCCGAAGAAGGGATGGTGAGGCTGCTGAAAGATGTGCAGTTTTCCCTGAAGCCGCCGAGAAATGACGCCCCGGGGAAAAAGACTGCCAGTGCAGATAGCAAAGAACCCATTCGCGTGACGGGGAAGAGCCTCGATTTTGCGCGGGACAGGAGGACGATGCAATTGTACGGACCGGTGGTGGCGGAAACTCACACGGCGCATTTGCGTGCGGGAAAGCTGACGCTAACGCTGGACGCGGCGTTTCGCGCAGAGAACCTTGTGGTTACGCCGGGGCGGAATGGGGAAAACCCGGAATTGGAATCCCAGGGCGCGGATGGCCCAACAAATCTGAGCGCGGAGACCATCACGGCACAATTTGCGCCCGAGGGGTGGCTGACGAGGATCGAGGGGACGACAGATGTGCGCGGTTCGCGGCGCACCGGAAACGAGGTAGATGAATTCCGCGCGGAGCACGGCGCAATGGAGCTGTGGCCAAAGGTAAACCAGCCGAAAGAATTGAACTTGAAAGGCAACGTGCGGCTGAAAACCCAGGCAAAGAAGCCCGGCGAGGCAAGAATGCTCGAGACCAGCGCATTGCTGGTGGAATTCGCCAATGGGAAAAAAGGCCAGGGCAGCAAGCTCAAGCGAGCGGAAACCCTGGGGGCTGGGAGTATCGAATGGACAGACGCAGCACCGCAGAACGGGACCGCGGGAACCCCCGCGGGCAGCGAGGCTGCGCGCACAAAACTGCAGGCGGATAAGCTCGAAATGGAATTTGGGGAGGAGGGCAAGGCGGGACAGTTGGTTGCAACCGGCAATGTATTGACGGAGCGGGCGGCGGACGGCAAGCCCGCGCAGACAGCGACCGCGCACAGCGGAGTGGCCCAACTGCTGCCTAGCGGCGGATGGTCGCAGATGGATCTGCAGGGAGAGGTAAGGCTGAAGGAGGGCGACAGGAGCGGACAAGCGGAGCACGCGACGTTTGTCCGGGCAACGCAGACGGCGTTGTTGACGGGAAAAGCGCTGGCGCGCGACGCAATCGCGGAGACGCAGGCGCCGCGGATCACGTTCGTGCAAACCAACGGAGAGATTCGTGCAGAGGGAGGCGTTCGGTCGACGGATTTTTCGACAAAGGGGAGTGGGGCGCAACTTGCGGCCGTACCGACGAACATTTCAGCGGACGCGATGCAGGGGAATTCGAAGACAGGGAGAGCCCTGTACACGGGACATGCGCGCTTGTGGCAGGGCGATTCGGTGATGGAAGCAGATTCGATCGAGCTGCTGCGCGAGGCGAGGGTTATGAATGCCATTGGAAATGTTCGCGCGGTTTTCCCCCAGGCCGTGGGGCAATCGCCGGCGCAGACCGCGGCCGTGCAAGCCGGGCCGAAGAAGCCGCGGTTGTGGCATGTAACGGCGAGGACGCTGACGTACCGCGACGCAGAGAGCCGCGCGCACCTGGAAAAGAAGGTGGTGGCCCAATCGGCCGAGCAAATCATGCACGCCGCGGTGGTGGATTTGTATTTTACGAGGGCCGGGAAAACCAATTCGAATGCGGCGAATGGTCCGGCAGCAGCAAATCCAGCGACTGGAGCCCAGCAGATCAGCCGGGCGGTTGGCACCGGCGGCGTGATCGTGGAACAGGGGACAAGGAAAGCCACGGCCGAGCGCGGAGAATACAACGCCACGGACGGAAAATTCATAATGAGCGGCGGAAATCCCGCGATCTATGATGCGGTGGAAGGGACCACCACGGGGCGTCAATTGACCTTCTTTTTAGCGGATGATACGATCATCGTTGACTCAGAAAATGGTTCGCGGACGTTGACGAGGCACCGAGTCGAGAAGTGACGCAACTCCTCCGCGGCCGCCCGTGAAGAGGTATGCTGAAGCTCCAGGCCGTCGAACTAAGCAAGTCGTACCGTGGCCGTAAGGTCGTTGACGACGTTGAACTGGAGATTGGACAGGGTGAAGTTGTTGGGTTGCTCGGCCCAAATGGCGCAGGCAAGACGACGACGTTTTATATCCTGGTAGGTCTCGCCCGGCCCGACTCCGGCCGCGTACTCCTCAACGACGACGAAATCACGGACCTCCCCATGTACCTCAGGGCCCGCAGCGGAATCAGCTACCTTCCTCAGGAACCCTCGGTTTTTCGCCAATTGACCAGCGAAGAGAATCTTCTCGCGGTGCTGGAAACCCTGCCGCTGACCCCGGAACAGCAGCGCGACCGCCTGGAGGAGCTCTTGATGCAAATGGGGCTTGAAACGGTGAGGACCAGCAAGGCGTACACGCTCTCCGGTGGAGAGCGCCGCCGGCTGGAGATCGCGCGATCCCTTACCTTGCAACCTTCCTTTATACTTCTCGACGAACCTTTTTCGGGAATCGACCCTCTAACGGTAAAGGATCTGCAAGAAACCATCCGGAGTTTGGCAAAGTCGGGAATTGGCGTGCTGATTACCGATCATAACGTCCGGGAAACTCTCAGCGTGACGGATCGCGCGTACATCCTGAAAAGTGGGAAAATATTCCGGAAGGGTCGCCCGGACGAATTAAGCAACGATGCGGAAGTCCGGCGCGTTTATCTGGGCGATCATTTTCACCTGAACTAGCGATAGAAAAGGGAACACGGGACCATCCATGGCCTGGCAAGGACTCAAACTCAACCTCCGAGTAGCGCAGAAGCAGATTCTGACGCCTGGCCTTGTGCAGATGGTGAGCGTCCTCGCGCTGAACCGCCTCGAGCTGCGCGAAATGATCAACCAAGAGATGATCGCCAACCCGGTCCTGGAAGAACAGAGCGAAGAACCCACCCAAACGGACAACTACAGCGACGAGACCTTCTTGAAAGCGGAAACGGAAAAAGTTCCGGAGAAACCGGAGGCCAATCCGTTTGACGAGTTTGACGTGGGAAGCTTCTTCAACCAGTACCTGGATACCGGTGGAGACGGCGGGCAATCGCAGGAGCGCGAAGTTTCCGAACGGCCCTCCTTCGAAAAGTTCCTCTCTTCACCGAGCGGGCTGACCGACCATCTCCAGTGGCAACTGAGCGTCACGATCTGTTCGGACGCGGTAAAAGAAATCGCGGACAGTATCATCGGCAATCTGGACGAGAACGGCTATCTGACGGCTTCCACGGAAGAACTGACGCAGAACGGAAAGTATTCGCAAGATGACCTGGACGACGCGCTGGCCGTGGTGCAGGACTTCGACCCGATCGGAGTGGGCGCGCGGGATTTGCGTGAATGCCTGTTGCGGCAATTGAAAGCGTTTGATCCGCAGAACACGCTAGCCCAGCAGATCGTTTCCGAACATCTCAAGCAAGTGCAATCGAATCAGCTTAAAGAAGTAGCCCGCGCGCTGAACCGGCCCCTGGAGGTCGTCAAGCACGCCCTGGAAGTGATCAAGAAGCTCGATCCGCGGCCGGGGCTGCGCTACAACAAGACAGAGCCTCGGCTCGTCGAGCCCGACGTGTACTTCCGCAAGGTGGATGATCAGTGGCAGGCGTTCCTGAATGAAGACGACATGCCGCAACTGCGGCTGAGCCCTACGTACCGGCGACTGTTAGTCAAAGATGCCGCCGACCGCGACGTGCGGAACTACGTGAAGGAACGCTTTACGGCGGCCGTCCAGTTGATGAAGAACATCGAACAGCGCAAGCACACCATCCTGCGCGTCTGTCAGTCGATCATCGCGCGCCAGGGCGAATTCCTCGATCACGGTCAGGACGCGCTGAAGCCCATGATGATCAAAGAAGTGGCGGAAGAAGTCGGCGTGCATCCCTCGACGGTGAGCCGCGCGGTAGCCAGCAAGTATGCGCACACGTCGCAGGGCGTACTAGAGCTACGGTCGTTCTTCAGTGAATCAGTAAACGGGCCGGAGGGCGGCGGAATGTCGTTGCTGACGCTCAAGCGGCTCGTAAAGAAAATGATTGAAGAGGAAGATTCCGCGAAGCCGCTCACCGACGAACAGATTGCCAAGAAGTTGGACGACGCGGGTATTCACGTCACCCGCCGCACGGTCGCGAAGTACCGCGAGGACATGAGAATTCCCAGCACCCACCAACGCCGGGAAAAGAGCTGAGCGGCATCGACCGTGAAGCCGCAGACGCGACACGACACCCGGCATCTCGTCATCCTCACCGGGCTTTCCGGTTCCGGCAAAAGCACCGTCCTGCATGCCTTCGAAGACATGGGCTTCTATTGCGTGGACAATCTTCCCGTGGAGCTCATCCCCATCTTTGCGGAACTGCACGCGGCAGGCGAAGGAGACTTTGCGCGCGCGGCCCTGCTGGTAGACGCGCGCGAGGGATTGCAACTGCAAAAACTGCCGCCCCTCCTGAAACACCTGAAAAAAGATCATCCCATCACGTTAGTTTTCATCGAAGCGAATGAGGATGCCCTCCTGCGGCGATACAGCGAGACCCGCCGCCCGCATCCCCTGGGGAAGAATTTTTCCGTGCGAGAAAGCTTGTCGCATGAACGCGCTCTGATGGAGCCGATCCGCAAGCTGGCGGACGTGGTCATTGAAACGACGCAATTCAACGTGCATGAATTGCGCAACTTCGTCACGGAGCGATTTAAGAATCCGGACAAACGGCCGATGCTGGTTTCGGTCGTGAGCTTCGGGTATCGCTACGGGGTGCCGTCGGATGCGGACCTGGTTCTCGACGTGCGATTTCTGCCCAATCCGCATTTCGTGCCGCGCTTGCGGCCTTTCACAGGCAAGGACCCGAAAGTACGGCGGTATATCCGCTCGTTTCCGCAGACCGGGGAATTCCTGCGCCGCATCGAAGGCTTGCTGACCTATCTGATCCCGCACTACATTCGCGAAGGAAAAAGTTACCTGACCATTGCGTTCGGATGTACCGGCGGGAAGCACCGCTCGGTGATGCTCGCGGAGGCGATGAAGAAGTCGCTTGGGGCGCGCGGATTTTCCGCCAAAGTCGTTCACCGCGATATCGATAAGTAAAGGAACCGGGTGCGCCGCACCAGCCCGCTTCCGGCGGGCGGTGAAAACTTGACACGCCGCAACGCGGCGAATAGCGTACCAAGTGGGTGAGTCTGGGAGCCTGCAGCGTGACCTCGTTGTTATCACCACAGTGGAGACGATTGCTCAGTTACGTGCGGCCGTACTCCCTTCGGCTGGCGGTGGGTGTGGTGTTGGTGGCATTCACGGCGCTGGCGGACGGGATCGTGGCGCTGATGCTCCGGCCGGGATTTGACTACGTCCTCAACCCATCCGTTTCCGGTTCGACTCTGCCGCTGGTGACTTTTCCAAACGGTTATACGATCTATCTCAATCGCTTTTTTCCGCCCAGTATCCATCACGTGTGGACCATTTTTGCACTGACGGTGCTCTTTCTTTACGTCGCGAAAGGCATCGCCGAGTACCTGGGTGTGACGCAGATCCAGTACGTAGGGCAAGCCGCGGTAACCAGGCTGAGGAATCAGGTGTATGCCAAGATCATCCGCCAACCGATTGGCTTTTTTCAAAGCAATCCGACGGGACGCTTGCTCTCGACGACCATCAACGACGTGGAGCGGACGCGCATCGCACTCTCGGAATACCTGGCCGACCTGTTCCAAAAAGGGTTCACGCTGATTGTATTTCTTGCGGTCATCGTGGTGCTGAACTGGAAGATGGCGCTGGGATCGGCCATCCTGGTGCCGCTGGTCGTGGTGCCGGTGGGCAAACTGGGAAGGAAGATTCGCAGATCTTCTGAAAACAGCCAGAACAGGCTTGGGGACCTCAGTCAGATCCTGCAGGAGACCGTCAGCGGGAACCGGGTCGTGAAGGCTTTCGGAATGGAGGACTTCGAGATCGCCAAGTTCAGAAATACGGCGCAACGGCTGCTGCGAGAAAATATGCGCTGGGTTCGAGCGGCAGTTGCCACCGGGCCGATGATGGATTTGCTGGGCGCCCTGGTCATCCCGCTGCTCATTTTGTATGCCCGCGATCAGATCAAGCACGGTCTGATGACGCCGGGAATTTTCATAGCGTTTCTTTTTGCCATGTTCAATGCCTACATGCCCCTGAAGCGCATCGGCCAGGTGTACCAGCAATTTCAGCTCGCGCAGGGAGCGAGCACGCAGGTATTTGGCTATCTCGACCGGGAAGAGGAGCACAGCGAACAGCCGGGCGCGAAATCGCTGGAGCCGTTTTCGCAGGAAATTGTTTTTGAGAACGTGGGCTTTGCCTATGACGCCGATTCGACTCAGGTGCTCGAGCAGATTTATTTCCGCGCGCGCCGCGGAGAAGTGATTGCGCTCGTGGGGTCAAGCGGGGCTGGAAAAACGACGCTGGTGAATTTGCTGCCGCGATTTTATGAGCCCACTTCCGGCGCCATCCGCATCGATGATCAGAACATCCGGGAAGTGACCATCAAGTCATTGCGCGAACAGATCGCCATGGTGACGCAGGAAAACATCCTGTTTCACGACACGGTTTGGAACAACATTTGCTACGGATTGACGAATGTTCCCAGGGGAAAAGTTACTGGAGCGGCGCAGGCCGCGCTGGCGCACGATTTCATCATGGAGCTGCCACAAGGGTACGACACACTGATTGGCGAGCGTGGTACGCGTTTGAGCGGGGGCCAGAGACAGCGCATCGCCATCGCGCGGGCCATCCTGAAAGATTCGCCCATTCTAATCTTGGACGAGGCCACCTCGGAGCTGGATGCGGAGTCCGAGATGTTCGTGCAGAAGGCGCTCGCCAACCTGATGGTTGGGCGAACCACCTTCGTAATCGCGCATCGCCTATCCACGATTCGCCGCGCGGACAAGATTCTCGTCCTGGAAGACGGACAAATCCGGGAAAGCGGGACGCACACGGAACTGATCGCCCGTGGCGGAACGTATGCCCGGCTTCACGACTTGCAGTTTGCGGACGACGACATGCTGGCGCCGGCGCAGGCCGCGCAGGCAAAGCTGAATGTTACATCTAATTCCTCATGAGCCCAACAACTACATTACCAACAAAGAAAATCGAATGTTTCTCGATGACCGGCTACGCGCAAGCGCGCGCCGAGCGGGATGGCTGGGCGGTGCGCATCAGCGTGAAGAGCGTCAACCACAGGTTCCTGGATCTCAAGCTGCGGATGCCGGAGGGATTTGATCTTTACGATCTACGGCTGCGGCAGATGGTGCGCGAAAAGATTCACCGCGGGCACGTGGAAGTGACCGTGGGGGTGGAACCGGGGAAAGCGGCGCCAATACAGGTGAATAGAGAGTTGGTGCAAGCTTATCTGAAAGCCGCCGAAGCGTTGCGACAGGAGACGAGAGCGGCAACGGATATGGACGTTGTCGCGCTCTTGAGGCTGCCCGGAGTGATCACCGGCGTCACCACGGCCGTGCCGGAGACGGAAGAAGAGCAAGAGCGGCTTGGATGCTTGCTGGATGGCGGCTTGCGGGAGGCGCTGGCAAAGCTGGATGATATGCGGCGGGCGGAAGGGCGTCATCTGGTGGAGGAGTTGCGCGATCGCCTGGTGCGGATCGGCGGCCATGTCGAGCAAGTGCGCGGGCTCGCCGCGACGCTACGGCCGGCGTTCTCGCGCCGGCTCGATGCCAAGTTGAAGGAATTGCTGGGCGGGGCGGGAATTGATCCGGCGCGGCTTGCGCAGGAAGCGGCAGTGCTTGCAGAGCGCAGCGACATCAGTGAAGAATTGGACCGGTTGAGGAGCCACCTGCAGCAATTCGGGAAATTGCTTGACGGCGCTGGCGAGCTGGGGAAGAAGCTGGATTTTCTCTTGCAGGAAATGCATCGCGAGGCCAATACCATGCTGTCCAAAACGCCCGGCGTGGAAAGCGAGGCGTTGGCAATCACCGGCTTGGCGCTGGAGATCAAGGCGGAGATCGAGAAACTGCGGGAGCAGGTACAAAACATCGAATGAGCACGGGGACAGAGATTGCGCCGCTGGTGTTGATCGTCTCGGGGCCGTCAGGATCGGGAAAATCGACTTTGGTGCAGCGAATCCTGGAACTGCCCGGGACGATGGCTTCGATCTCATGTACTACACGGTCGCGCCGGGCGACCGAGGCCAGCGGGAAGTGCTATGATTTTGTCAGCGAAGCGGAATTCGATGCCATGGCCGCACGCGGCGAATTTTTGGAGTACGCGCGCGTCTTCGGAAAACATTCTTACGGCACGCCGAGGAAGTGGCTGGAGGAATCGCGGAAGAAGGGACTCGATGTGGTGCTGGAGATCGATGTTCAAGGTGCGGCTCAGGTGAAAGAAAAGCTCCCGGAGTCGGTGGCGATTTTCATCTTGCCGCCGTCGCGTGAGGAGCTGGAGCGCAGGCTGCGCGAGCGCGGCCAGGATTCGAACGAAGAGATCGCGCGGCGGCTGGCCATGGCGCGGGACGAAATTGCGGCTTTTGGCAAGTACTACGATTTTTGCGTAGTGAATGATGATGTGGAACGCGCGGGACGCGAAGCGCAGGCGATTGTGATCGCCCTGCGCTGCACGAGCGCGCGACGGAGGGCGAGAGTGGAACAACTTCTGGCATCGTTTGGGAAGGAATGACTGAAATGACTATGCAGACGAAAGCTCCGGAGAGCCAGTTTGCGTACGTGGTGCTGGCGGCGAGGCGCGCGCGGCAGATTATGGCCGGTGCACCATCGCTGATCGAGAACCCGAGAACACTGAAGGCCACACGGATCGCGTGCGAAGAGTTGGAGCACAGCTTGCTCGAGTACGAATTCACGGAGCCGGCATCGATCGACGTGGATAAGGAAGGGAATAAACGGCGGAAGTAGCGGGCCGCGAAAGGCAGCGATGCGAATCACGCTTGGTGTGACCGGCGGAGTGGCGGCTTACAAAGCCGCGGAACTCGTACGCCGGTTGCAGCAGGACGGGTTCAGCATACAGGTGGTGATGACCAGCGGGGCGCGGGAGTTCGTCACGCCGCTGACATTCGCGGCGCTGAGCGGGCAGAAAGTCATCGCCGACCTCTTCGGCGATTCTTCGGGCGGGGAAGCAAACCTCGAAAGCGCGATCGAACACATTGCGGTGGCGCAGCGGACGGATCTGCTTCTGGTCGCGCCTGCCACGGCGGACATCATTGCAAAATTTGCGCGCGGGATCGCGGACGATTTTCTGACGACTCTGTATCTGGCATCGTCGGCGCCGGTGGTGGTGGCGCCGGCGATGAACGTGAACATGTGGAACCACACAGCCACGCAAGAAAATGTCGAGATGCTGCGCGCGCGCGGCGTGAAAATCGTTGATCCCGCGGAGGGCTACCTGGCATGCGGCATGATCGGCGCGGGACGGCTTGCGGGACAGGAAGCTATTGTCGCCGCCGTGCGCGAAGCGCTGAAAACGCAGCGGGATTTGGAAGCAGAGACGGTCCTGATCACCGCAGGTCCGACTTGCGAAGACCTCGATCCGGTTCGCTATATTACGAACCGCTCTTCCGGGAAGATGGGCTACGCTGTGGCCGAAGCAGCGGTGCGGCGCGGTGCGAAGGTCATTCTTATAAGTGGGCCGGTAAGTCTCGATGCGCCCGCCGGCGTCGAGCGCATTGACGTGCGCACGGCTAAAGAAATGCATCACGCCGTTGTGGAGCGGATTACAAATAGTTCCATCGCCATTCTTGCGGCCGCGGTGGCGGATTACCGGCCGGTGGAACAGCACGCGGAAAAGATCAAGAAGGGCGATGCGGCACTGACGATTTCTCTCGAGCCGACCACCGACATTCTGGCGGAGGTGGCGAGAAACAAGGGCCAGAAAATCGTGGTGGGCTTTGCGGCGGAGACGGACCACGTCGCGGAGAACGCGCGGAAAAAGCTTTCCGCGAAGAACGCCGATTTGATTGTTGCAAACGATGTCACCGCGGAAGGCGCGGGGTTCGATCACGATACCAATATTGTGACGCTTTTTTCCCGCGATGGACGCGACCTCGCGCTTCCGAAAATGAGCAAGAGCGAAGTGGCGCAGCGGATTTTGGATGAAGTCGTGCGTCTGCGAAGCGTTTTGCACGGGACGGCCGCACTGAAGCGCTCCGGCGTTTGATCCTGCCATGGCCGAGCGTATTTCCGAGACCCTCCAAAAAAAACTGTCCAGCAGACTGAGTTTCTACGAAGACCTCGGAATCCGGTTGTTCTATCGGGACCGCGGGGCCGGATCCCAACCATAGACCTACAAAAGGAAAAGACCTTGCCGAAGCCCGCAGGAAAACCAGCGTTGCAAAAGACCATGTCCGTCACGACGCCAGTCATTCCAAAAATCGCATCCCTGCCGGTGGTTGCGGGACCGTCGCTTTTCGAGGCCGTCGACAAGATTGCGGATGACACTTTGCTCAAGGTTCGTGAGGACCTTGGCGAATGTACCCGCTGCAAACTTCATAGCACGCGGCGCAAAATTGTTTTCGGTGATGGAAATCCGAAGGCCGAGCTGGTTTTTGTGGGCGAAGGCCCGGGCGCGGATGAAGACGCCCAAGGATTGCCTTTCGTCGGGCGTGCGGGAAAACTGCTGACGCAGATGATCGAAGCGATGGGACTGCAGCGAAAAGACGTGTACATCTGCAACGTGGTGAAGTGCCGGCCTCCGGAAAATCGCCAGCCGGAAGAAGACGAAGTAAGCACCTGCTCGCCATTTCTCCTGCGCCAAATCGACGCCATCGCTCCAAAAGTAATTGTCTGCCTGGGCGCCGTCGCGGCAAAAACATTGCTGCAGACCAATCGCGGAATTTCTCAGTTTCGCGGAGAGTGGCTGGAATTTCGCGGAAGAAAATTGCTGGCGACCTATCACCCGGCCTATTTGCTGCGCAATCCGCCTGCGAAAAGCGAAGTCTGGAAAGATCTCCAAAAAGTCATGGCCGTGCTCGGCCTCGAAGTGAAGAAAGGCAAGTCCGCCTAACTCATCATGGGAATTCTGCTGGGCTTGCTGACGGCGCTGACCTGGGGCGGTGCGGATTTTATTGCACGTTTTGCCACGCATCGCATGGGCGCTTTGCGTTCCATGTTGTACATGCAATTGACGGGTTTTCTTCTGCTCTCCCTTCTTCTTCCTACTCTCGGTGGTTGGGGGCATCTCGCGGATGGTTCCGGATGGCAGCCCTGGGCTTGGGGTTTCCTGGCTGGGAGCTTCAATGCCGTGTCGGGACTGGCGCTCTACCGAGCGTTTGAGATTGGGAAAATGGCCGTGGTGGCGCCGCTCTCAGCCAGTTACCCCGCGTTGACGCTGCTGCTTTCCTGGATGACCGGCGAGCGGCTGAGCATGGTGAGAATTGCCGGAATCATCTGCACGCTGGTAGGCGTCGTGGTTGTTGCCGGCGGAGAAAAAACACCGGACGAGAACGATGCTGAGGCCGTGCGCAGGAGCGGCCGCGGAATCAGCTGGTCCATCTTCTCTGCCGTTGGCTTCGCGGTGCTGTTTTGGTTGCTCGGAATTCGCGTCATTCCACGCGTCGGCGCCATTCAAACCGTGTGGATGATCCGTTTGACCAGCGCTGTGCTCACCGCTGCGGTGATCCTCATTTCCAAGCAGTCCGTGCGTCTTCCACGAGGCGAGGCTCGCTGGATGGCCCTGGGCATGGGGGCCTTGGATACCAGCGCCTTTGTCCTCAGCAATCTCGGAATGAAAATGGAGCAGGTTGCGGTCATCACCGTCCTTAGTTCGCTGTACGGAGCGGTCACCGTCGGTCTTGCAGCCGTCTTCCTCAAGGAACACGTTTCGCACTGGCAATGGGCGGGGATCGTCACCATTTTCGCGGGAATTTTTCTCATCAGCAGGTAGATTTCTTATTTCAACCCGCATCCTTCTTTTCCGCGCTTTCCGGCGCATTTGCTCGTGCTGGTACACTACACGGCGGGATGACTTCTCCTTTTTGTAATGTCGCGCTGCCCGTGCCGCTTCGCACGACGTTCACGTATGCGGTCCCCGAAGCATTGCAAGGAACGGTGCAACCGGGGAGCCGCGTGCTCGTGCCGTTCAGGAAGAAGGTGATGTTCGGCGTCGTCGTGGAATTGGCGGAGAGCGCGCCGGACGGGACGAAAGTTCGAGAGATCACCCGCGTATTGGATTTTGTTCCGGCGCTGACGCCGAAGTTGATCGAGCTGGCGCAATGGATCGCAGGGTATTACCTGGCGCCGGCCGGCGAAGTGTTCCGTGCGATGCTGCCGCCGGTAACAGAGCTGAAATCGCAACGCCAGATTATTTTGACGGATGCGGGGCGTAAAGCGGCGGAGAGCTTGAGCGGCGGTGAATTGTCGCATGGGCTCACGTCCGGAGAGGCGGCGTTTCTTGCAAAGTTGAAAGAGAAAAAGGGAACCCGGCCGCTGGGCCCAGCGGCAAGACTGGGTGTTGACACTCCCGCCTTGCAGCGACTGCAACGCCTCGGACTCATTGAAATTCGGGAGACCGTGCAGGGAAGAAACCGAAGGACGCAGCGAGTGATCGCGTGGAAGGGCGGCGGTGCGGCGGCTGAGAAATTGATGGAGAAGGAAAACGAAGAGAAAAATAACGCCGAGACGCAAAGTGCGCTGAGGAAGCGCAGAGAAGAACGCGTGCGGGAATTGCTGGAAACGGAGCGCGGGCCACTGCCTCTGCCGCAACTCTTGAAGCTGGCGCAGGTGACACGAACTTTCATTGAACGAATGTTGCGCGACGGGTTGCTGGAGAGTTGGGAGGAGCCGATTGATCCGGCGGAGGATCCGTTCGATGCGGGGTATACGCCTCCGGCTCATGCATTGAATGCGGAGCAAGAGAGCGCATTGAAAGGAATTCGAGCGCGGTTTGAATTGGGCGAATTCGGCGTGCAGCTGCTCCATGGAGTGACCGGCAGCGGGAAGACCGAGGTGTATTTGCGCGCAGTGCAGGAGACGCTGGCGCGAGGGAAAACGGCAATCGTGCTGGTGCCTGAGATTGCGTTGACGCTATGGATTGGGCGGCAGTGCCGGTCGTGGTTCGGCGCGCGGTTCGAGGGCGTGGCGGTGCTGCATTCGGCGCTGAGCGATGTGGAGCGAGCGCGGGAATGGTGGCGCGTGCGGAACGGCGGGGCGCGCGTCGTGGTAGGGACACGCTCGGCGGTGTTTGCGCCGCTGGAAAATGTCGGGCTCATCATCGTCGACGAAGAACAGGAAAACAGCTTCAAGCAGGAAGAGACTCCCCGCTATCACGGCCGCGACGTGGCTATCGTACGAGCAAAGATGGAAGGCGCCTTGGCGTTGCTGGGTTCAGCGACACCCTCGATGGAAACGTATCACCACGCGCGGAATGGGAAATACGAGCTGCTGACGCTGGCCTCGCGCGTTGCAGACCGGTCGCTCGCGAGCGTGGAGATTGTTGATCTGCGCGAGGATTTTCAGCAGACACACCAGACCAGCCCGATTTCCGCGGCGCTGCACGCAGGGATTCAGGAATGCCTGGGGAATGGCACGCAGGCGCTGGTGTTGATCAACCGGCGCGGGTATTCGTGGTCGGTTCTATGCCGGAGCTGCGGCGCGTCCGTGCAGTGCGTGAACTGCAGCATTTCGATGACGCATCACAAACAGCGCAACCGGCTGGAATGCCACTATTGCGGTTCGATCCAGCAGATACCGAAGCAATGTCCAAAATGCCAGTCGAAATATGTTTATTTTTTTGGCGAAGGCTCCGAGCATCTGGAAGAGAGACTTACCAAAGAATTTCCCGGCGCGCGAATCGCGCGGCTGGACCGGGATACGGCGCGGACGAAGCGGCAGTATCAGGAAACACTGAGTGCGTTCGCTGGCGGGGCGCTGGATATCCTTGTCGGCACGCAAATGCTGGCAAAGGGGCACGATTTTCAGCGGGTGACGCTCGTCGGCGTGGTTTCCGCGGATTCGTCGCTGAGCCTGCCGGATTTTCGCGCGGCGGAACGCACGTTTCAGTTACTGACGCAAGTTGCTGGGCGCGCGGGGCGCGGCGAGTTGAAGGGGCGCGTGCTGATTCAGACATTTTATCCCGACCATTACGCGATTCAAGATGCGGTGAAGCAGGATTACAGCGCGTTCTTCGAGCGCGAATTGAATTTCCGGCGGATGATGGCGTATCCGCCGTTCACGTCGCTGGCCAACGTGATCGTGCGCGATACGAGCCTGGAAAAGACAATTCGCTGGTCGCAGCAGCTTTCGGAATATTTTTCACCGCATGACGGGGAAAGCGTCCGCATCCTGGGACCGGCGACGGCGCCGCTCGCGCGACTGAAGAAGGAACACCGATTTCAATTCTTGCTCAAGTCACCAAAGCGGTCGGTGTTGACGAAGCTGCTTAGCGGGGCGATGGCGTATTGCGACGCCAAAGAGATTCCGCAGACGGCCGTGCTGGTGGATATGGATCCACTTAGCTTATTGTGAGCCAATTCTAGAAATCCGCTGAACCCTCCTCAGAAACCAGAAGCGGAGTCTTCCTCGAAGACCAGTTGCTTATCCATATCCAGCATCTGTTTACGGAATTGACGCAAGCCGCCGAGGCTGAGGAGAACTGCGGGAATGAAACCAACGGCTCCCCACCGAGTGACCAGGGACCACTGCACGATTTGGGGAATGTAGATCGCAAAGACAACGAAGCCGATGAGGTAAGCAACAAGGACAAGCGTAGAGTGGCTCTGAAAGGCCGGGTAAGAGCACGTGAAGGGGATCTTGCGGAACCGTACGAGCAGAACTTCCACGAAAACTCCAGAGCAGGCAATGAGAAGAGCTGTTTGCAGCAGCGCGGTAAGCCATCCCCACAAAAGTGCTGAGTAGAGAAAACACAGGGGCGCAATCCAGCCAAGAGAAAATGTGAGGAGTATTTTCCTGGCGACTTGGCGAGGCTGTTCGCCGCCAGGCTCGATCCAGAGCCTGAAAACCCAGTTGGCAGGCAAATCCGAAGGGACTTCGTAAGCCAAGCGAATTCCCACGAGGAGACAATAGCTCAGGATAAACGGGATGGATAGGAGTGCTACAGCGGGGGGTTGTGCAGCGAAAGAAATGCCCGGATGGAAGGCGGCATTTGCGGTCTGTGCGGCAACAACAAGGCCCAGTGCCGCGAAGGCCAGAACAATCTGCAAGTGGGCATCGCTTCGCAAGAGTGTGCGCGAAACAAAGTGGTAACAGGCGCGTTGCTCCGCAGCTCGAAGAACTGTGACGTCCAGGAATTGTGTAGGCCACCGGAAGCGCTGGCCACGCGGCAACGGCCCAACATCGGCAAATTCGGGGATGCGGACGAAGGATCTGCGAAAGCTGGAGGTATAGGCAAGGATGGATACGAGAAGTGCAAGCCCCAAAGAAACCAGGGCTCTATGCGTCATGGAAGCGAAGAAAATATCATTACCTCTGCCCCACAACGTTTCGGTGAGCCCTAGAAACCAAAAGGGAGGCAGTCTGCCGAAGCGCGAGGGAATTATCCCGGAGCGGCCTGAGAGAAAAGAAGATACGGTGAAGCTTGTGGCCAGCACTGTAAGGAGACAGAGCGCGACCGCAAAACGGACGTAGATGGAGACTTTGCGGAAAATGCGATAGGGAAGGCACGCCATTAGAGTGCCCGAGAGTGCAAATATGGCCAGAAAACTGAATGCGCTGCTCAGAATGACGGAAATGGCATGTCCAAACGCAAACCGGAAAAAGGTAGAGAAAGATCCTTGCGAACCCACGACCGCGATCGGAAATAAAACGAAGGAAGCTGCGTTCACCACGATGGTGAGAAGTGCCGTCAGAGCGAAGATGGCGAACAGATTTGCGAAAAAAATCCTGGTCAGCGAGACGGGGAGGGGCACGAGATTTTCGTAATCGCGGCGGTCCAGAAAAATGGAGTTCCACCGCCACAACGCTGCGGCGCAGCTAACGGCCATGGACAGAACGATGAAGAAATATTCGTCTGGAATGGTGGCAACATAGGGATCGAATACGCCGTCACCCCGCAGGAAACGGATGAGCGAGCCAAACTTCTCAAACATGAGAAGAGAGACCAGAACTCCCGGCATGGCCAAGAAAATGAGCACCACACCCATGCCAAGCTCCAAATCGTCAGCGCCGAGTTCTCCGCCGCCGTGGAACATGCGGCCGGCGAACAGGCGCAACAAAAGCAGGGAAGGGCGCTGCGAGAAAACCATCCAGCGTGCAGCGAGGGACTGCTTCCAAGAATTCACGAGGGAGACACCGCGACATCAACGATCTCGTTCGCGACTTGCGTGACGTCTGTGTCTTCCACGAGTTCGAGGAAGATGCGTTCCAGTGAGGACTGGCCGACCCGCTGGCGTACCTCTTCCGTTGAGCCGTAGGCGATGACCTGGCCCTTTCGGAGAATGAGAAGCTGCGAACATACTTTTTCGACGACTTCGAGAATATGAGAACAATAGAAAACGGCTTTTCCTCGCGCGCTGAACGCCTGGATGAGGTTCTTGAAAATGAGCACGGAGGTTACGTCGAGGCCGGAGAGCGGTTCATCCAGGATGAGGACATCGGGATTGTCCATGAGCGCGGCGATGAGAAGGATACGCTGGCGCATCCCTTTGGAGTACGAGCCCAGAGAAACATGCCGATGAGGAAACAGAGAGAAAAGCTCGAGGAGTGAGCCGATCTTGGTTTTCATTCGCGTTGGAGACATGGCGCGAAGGGTCCCAATCATCTCCAGATATTCCTCGCCGGTCAGAAACGGATAGAGATTGGCCTCTTCTGGAACGTAGCCGAGGCGCTTTCGATAAGAGACCAGATCGCTTTGAATGTCCTGGCCCTCGAAGAGAACCTGGCCGCGCGTGGGTTGCAGGAGGCCGGTGAGGACTTTTACGGTGGTACTTTTCCCAGAGCCATTGGGGCCCAAGTATCCGAGCACCTGGCCAGGCTCAAGACGAAATGTGACTTCTCGAACAGCAGGGACGGAACCATAGAACTTTGCGAGAGCAATCGCTTCGAGCACGGCCATCCCCTTGAGCGAGCAGACAAGCTTCCGCCCTGGCTTGAGACAATTTCGTTTGACACCGTACGAACAGACAAAGTTTCCGTGGGCCGAGGAAGGGTGCACCGCCTACACCCAGGTTTTTTGACAAAGAGTGCGGAATCGCTTGAAAAGAATAGGGTTGCTTTTTTGACGAGTGCAACAGATCTGCAAATAAGTGCAAAAAAAGAGTGCGCATGTTCTTCAAGAGAACGGAGTTAATCTTAGGGACAGAGTCAGATACTCGAAAAAGTCACTGGCACGTCAGAATCTGGAAGGGGTTTCCACGCCACTCGAGATAAGACTAACACCGATAAATTGGATTCGCTCCATCTGGAAAAGGTTGGTTGATTTGTTAGTTGGCGACTAGAATCTAGCGCGGGGCGTATCCCATGAAACAGTTTCTTCCAAAGTGGCTAAGCGCCTGCTTCCTTGCCCTCCTCATGGCGGCGAGTCCCCCAGTTCACGGTCAGGACCGAAAGGTCCCGCCGACC
>WNGP01000682.1_pt1 | contig 26771 bp, 21 predicted proteins | sample 5407671 | NCBI WGS metagenome assembly WNGP01 (sample SAMN13153381, study PRJNA577476) | soil metagenome | isolation source: 40 cm soil or saprolite under Garry oak tree replicate 2 | place: USA:California | collected 2016-06-15
CGGGTTGATGCCGCTCCGCACGGTGAGGGTGCCGCGCGAATCCATCGCGTCCATGGCGTTCAACATCAGCGCCATGAAGCTCTGAATCAGCTTCTCCTGATCGGCGAGCACGGCCGGCAGCCCCGGCGCGAGCTCCCGCGTCACGGTCAGCCGCTTGAAGCGCGCGTGATGCTTGAGCAGGAACAGGGTCTGCTCCACCACCGCGTTCACGTCGACCTGCCGTTTGTCCCCCGACCGCGATCGGGAGAAGTCGAGCAGGCTGTCGACGATGCGGCGACAGCGCTGCACCTCGGCATCGACGATCTTCAAGTATTCCTGGTGTGCCTGGCGCTCCGGCGGCGCGAGGTCCTCGCTGCGCAACGCCAGCGCTTCGCAGCAGGCCAGGATCGTGGCGAGCGGGTTGTTGATCTCGTGCATGACGCCGGCCGCGAGCTGGCCCACGGCCGCCAGCTTCTCGGTCTCGGACAGGCGCTGTTGGGCCTGGCGCCACTCGGTGATGTCTTCGCCGATGGTGATCACGTGGGAGATGTGCTGGCCGTCCTGCCGCATCGGAATCTTCGTGATACGGTAGTGGCGCGTCTCGCCGCTCGCCGCCGACTCCATTTCCACCTGCTGGATCTCACCGGTGTCGAACACGCGGTCGAATTCACGCTTCAGGAGATCGCGCGGCTGGCGGTCGAGCACCTCGAAGACCTCGCGCCCCACGGCATCCTCGCGCGACACGCCCTGCGTGCCGGTCTCGCGCTTGCGGTTCCAGGCGCGGATGCGATAGCCGCGGTCGATCACGTACAACCCGACGGGGAGCGAGTCGATGATCTGAGCCGCGAAGCTCCGCTGGGCCTCCATTTCGTGAGTGCGGAGCGCCACCTCGGACGCGAGGTCCTGCGACAGCTCGGTCGCGGCGATCATCGGGGCGAGGATGCGCGCCACCACCACTACCACGTCGTGCGCCACGCCCTCGTAGCGGCCGCTCGGAATGATGACCTCGAGCGCGCCGAGCGGCTCGTCCTCGTGGATCAGCGGCAGCCGCAGCACCGAGCCCCCGGCCGTGCCTTCGCGCTGCACGCCCTGGCGCACCCAGTCGGAGACGGGCGGTGAGTACGCCGGCAGCTCCGCCTCGTCGCCGGGGGTGGTGACGGGCGCGTAGCGCGTGCCGTCGGGGGTGCGCAGCCACAGCCGGCAGCGGCGCAGGTTCAGGCCCCGGCGCAACGCCCCCACCACGCCACGCAGCGCCACCCCCGACGCCGACCCCGCCTGCAGGACCGACGCGACTTCGGCGATGACCCGGATGCCCGGGTGCTCGGTGTCGAGGTGCGGAGCGACCATCGGCGGCTAACCTAGGGATGGGACTCTCGGCGCGCCAGCGGCGCTTCGAAGCGAACGCCCAGGAAGGGCCGCACGTCGCTCGCTTGACCGAAGAAAAACGTCGGGCCGAGCAGCAAGCCGAACTGCACGCCGTCCGGGTCCCCGAACTTGAGCCCCGGCAGCACGGTCACGGCGCCCCACGGCGAGCCCTCGGGGAACGGCGAGCGCGTGCCCACGTAGGCCGTGCCCTCGACGGTGAGGTCGACGCCGACCTGGCTCTTGCTCGTCTCCGTGCCCAGGTCGGCGAGCGACAGCAGTCCCGTGTGCCCGCCCAGCGTCACCCCGAAGATGAAGCCGCGGGCGCCGCCCAGAATCGCGCCCTCGTCGACGAACGAGCCGAGTCGCGCGGTGAGTGATGCGACGCGCAACGGACCGGCGCCCAGCGCACGCGCATAGCCGATATCCGCGGCTTCGATCTGCCACCCGCCGCCCAGCGTGCCCGCGAACCCGGCCGTCCACGCGCCACGCGTTTGAGCGCCGAGCGGCGTGGACAAAGCCCAGAGGGCCGCCGACATTGTCACCATGGACCGACGCACGTTCGTGCTCCTGACAGGCGCCACTTCGGGGGCGCTCCTCCGTCCGCCCGTCCGGCCGTCCGCCAGTCCGACCAGGGCGGTCGGGCGGTCGGGCGGTCCGGTGGTCGGCAGACTGAAGTTCGAGCTCGACGAGGAGCGGCGCTGGTCGCTGTGGTACTCCGGCGACGGACCGCCCGTTCCTTTGATCAAGGCCGCAGTCGTCGGTGCGCGGGTGGGCGACCAGTGGGTCACGCTCGCCGACCTGGAAGATAGCACCGTCGGAAGCCGGCGCCCGCCGGGCGGCGAGTCCGTCGTCGTGCGGGGGCGCGCGGCCGGCGTGTTCCTCGAAGCCGAGTTCCTCTCCGCCAACGAGACCGAGGGCGGGGCGTCCCAGGCGTCGGTCTCGGTCACCATCTACCCCGACCGCTACCTCCCCACCGTCCAGGGCATCCGCTTCTTCCAGGCGCCCGAGCCCGCCGTGCTCGCCGGCAGCGCACCGCTCGTCGCGCTCGTCAACGGTTATCACTCCTGGACCGCCTGCCAAGTCGTCCCGGCGTTGCCCACCACCGAACCCGCGTTGGTGAGCCACGGCGCGCTCGGCTTGACCCGCGGTACCCGCGCGTTGGCCCTGGCCTTCGATCCCGGCGAGCCGGGCGAAGCGACCGTGCAGCTCTCACGGGAGGGCCTGGAGGCCGGGAGCGCGTGGCTCCCCACCCGACCGCTCCGTCCCGAGGGCGATACCTCCCGCATGCGGATCTGCTACCTCGCGTCCGGTGACGGTCTCGACGCACTGACTGCGCTCTTCGTCCCGTCCTCGCCGGTGGACCGCGAGCGGCTCGCGTCCGAAACGGCGCCCGCCGGATGGTGCAGCTGGTACGAGCTGTTCGGCAACGTGAGCGAGTCGGACGTGGTCGCCAACCTGGAGTTCTGCGCCGCGAACTTCGACCGGCGGTTCTTCCGCTATGTCCAGCTCGACGACGGCTATCAGAAAGCGACCGGGGACTGGGACACGAACGCGAAGTTCCCTCACGGGCACCGTTGGCTCACGGACCAGATTCACGCCAAGGGATTCAAGGCAGGGCTGTGGCTGGCTCCGTTCGCGGTGACGGAGCGCTCGGGCATTCCGGCCGCACATCCCGAATGGCTGCTGCGCCGCGCCGACGCCCCGATCGTGTGGGACACGCGGGACGACTGGGGCGGCAAGGTCTATTCGCTGGACGGCGCCCACCCCCAGGTACAGCAGTGGCTGTTCGATCTGGCGCGCCGCGCGGTCCAGACGTGGGGGTACGATTACTTGAAGATCGATTTCCTGTTGTGGGCCACCGCCGGGGACGCTCACTTTGGCGGGTTGACGCACGCCGAGGCCTACCGCAAGGGACTGGGCGCGATCCGCGACGGCATGGGCACCGAGGCGTTCTTACTGGGGTGTGGCGCCCCGCTGCAGCACGCCGTCGGCTACGTGAACGGGATGCGCATCGGCACGGATGTCGACGCGAGCTGGGGTGGCATCCAGGCACCGGCCCGTGCCGCCGGGTTTCGCAGCTTCTATCACCGGGCGGCCTGGCTGAACGATCCCGATTGTCTCCTGGTGCGGCCGCCCCTCTCCGCGGCCGAAGCGCAGGTGTGGACCGCGATCGTGGCGGTCTGCGGGGGTGTGACCGTCCTCTCGGACAACCTCCCCAAGCTCCCGCCCGACCGTCTGTCGCTGCTGCAACGCGCGATCCCGGCCGCCCCGGTCGCTGGTCACCCGCGAGGCACCGCCACGCTCGCGCGCGAGGTGGCTCCGGCGATCGTCGCGGGAGACGACGTGTACGCGATCCCCGGGCCGTGGCGGCTCCGCACGGGCGATGATCCCCGGTACGCGACGCGTGAGTTCGACGAGGACACGTGGGAGACCGTGCCGGTACCGAAGCCCTGGGAGGAAGCCGGGCATCCGGACTACGACGGCTACGCGTGGTACCGGACGCGCTTTCCCCTCCCGCCCACCCTGGCTGGGCGGCCGGTGTACCTGGAGCTCGGGAAGATCGACGACGTCGACGAGACGTTCCTGAATGGGGTGAAGCTCGGGCAGACCGGTGCCTTCCCCCCCAATTACCGGAGCGAGTGGCAGGCATACCGTCGCTATCGCATCCCGGTGGACGCGCTCAACTGGGGCGGTGAAAACGTCCTCGCGGTCCGCGTCTACGACGGGGCCGGCCCCGGTGGGATCTGGAGCGTGCGCCGCGACCCACCGCCCGCCCACTGGGTCGTCGAGGGAGCGCCCCGGTGGTGGACCGTCGCGCTCGTCAATTGGGAGGATGAGCTGCGCCAGCTCGCCGTGCCGCTCGGCACGCTCGGGATCGACGGCGCGAAGTTCGACGCGTACGACGTGTGGCGCGATGCGCCTCTCGCCCTCCCAAAGGACGTGCTTGCGGCGGCGCTCGAGCCGCACAGCACGCTCACGGTGGCCCTGCGCGCCGCGGCTGCGCATCCGCAGGTGATCGGTACGACGCGGCACATCGTGCAGGGAGTGGTGGACATCGCGGACGAGACATGGGACGGCACGGCGCGCACGCTCAAGGCGCGGGCGGTGAACCTGGACGGCCGGCCGTACGCGGTGACGGTGTCAGTGCCGAAGGGGATGCGGCCGGGGACGTGCAAGGCGGACGTCCCTTGCACAGTGAAGAGGTTGGAGTCGGGGCATGCGGTTCTTGAATGGGCCGCCGGTGGAGACGGGCGGGACATCCATTGGGAACTGACCTTCCGTCCAGTGAACAGACGTTGAGGTAGACGCCGAGTCGCCGAGTCGCACAGTGGACATGAGGCGTGAGTGGCGAGGGTTCTCCGCCGACCTCAGCCCTCACATCCACTCAGCGTCTCGGCATCTCGGCGTCTCCCTATTCACTCGATTCCTGTGAATTGGATACCCCGCACAAAGTATTTCTGGGCGACGAAATACAGCACGAGCAACGGAGCCACTGCCGTTACTGCCACCGCCATCTGGTACGGCGCATTCGTGTAGTACAATCCATGAAAGCTCGCGATCCCGACTTCCATCACGCTCATCTCGGCCGAGCGCGTCGCGATGAGCGGCCACAAGAAACTCTTCCATTGGTCCACGAACGCCAGCACGGCAAGCGTGGCGAGCGCCGGCTTCGAGAGCGGCAGCACCACGCGCCAGAAAACGGTCCATTCGCCCGCCCCGTCGAGCCGCGCGGCATCCTCCAAGTCGCGGGGGATGGTGAGGAAGAACTGCCGCAGCATAAAGATCCCCCACACGGAGACCAGCTCGGTCGAGATCAGCCCCGCATACGTGTCCACCCAGCCGAGGGCATTGATGATCAAGAAGCGCGGCACGAGGAGCACCGCCACGGGCACGAGGAGCACGGACAGATAGAGGATGAAGACGCGGTCGCGCCCCGGAAACCGCAGGCGGGCGAAGGCGTAGGCGGCCATGGCGCTCGTCGCGACTTGTCCCACGACGACACACCCGGCAAAGATGGCGGAGTTCAGAAAAAACCGGCCGAACGGCAGCGCCGTCAGTGCGATGGCGAAGTTCTCCGGGTGGGGCCGAGCCGGCAGGAGCGGCGGCGGGTAGCGCAGCACCTCGAACTCGTCCGTCAGGGCCGTAGCGATCATATAAAGGAAGGGCGCGATCGTGGCGGCCGCGAGCAGCGCCGCCAGCACACCCGCGAGCACCCGGCGCGCCGCGCTACGCACAGTGTTCCCGCCCTGCCAGCAGCGCGAACTGCGCTCGGGTCACGCCGAACAGCACGACGAAGAGCAGCAGCGACAACGCGCTCGCATAGCCGAATTGCAGGAACTCCCACGCGGTCTGATAGATGCGATACGCAATCACGTCCGTCGCGTTCAGCGGGCCGCCGTCAGTGAGCACGTACATGTAGGTGAAGGCCTGAAACGCGCCGATGACACCCGTTACCAGCACGAACAGCGTCACGGGCCGGAGCAACGGCAAGGTGATCCGGCGGAACCGCTGCCACGCGCTCGCCCCATCGACCCGCGCGGCATCGAGATACGCCTGCGGGACGCCCTGCAGCCCGGCCAGGAACACGGTCATCTGGTAGCCGAGCTGCGCCCACACCGACACGATCATCATGGCCACGAGCGCCGTGCGGGGGCCGCCCAGCCAATCCAGCGGTCGCAGCCCGATCGCCGATAAGAGGTAGTTGATCACGCCGAAGTCGGGCTGATACAGCCACTGCCAGACGAGCGCGATGGCCACCACCGAGCAGACGTAGGGGAGGAAGAACACCGTCCGGGCCAGACGCACCGCCCACGTCTGCCGGTGCAACGCCACAGCCGCGCCGAGCGACAGGACCATCGACACGGGTACGTACAGTACGTACAGGACGGTGTTGCGCAGCGAGACCCACACCACCGGATCGGTGAACACTCGCTCGAAGTTCGCGAGCCCGACGAACGGCCGCGCCGGGTCGACGAGGGTCCAGCGGTGCACCGACAGGTACAGCACGAACAGCATCGGGACGAAGGAGAAGACGCCCAGGTGCAGCGCCGAGGGAGCGAGCAACCCCCACGCCGCCACCGTCTCGCGCAGGCGCTGCGGGCGCGCGGCCGCGCGCTCGCCCCATGCTGCGAGCGCTACGGCGAGCGGCCCGAGCAGGGCCAAGCCGAGGGTCAGCGCCAGCCAGCCGGCCAGCCAGCCTTCCCCCGCGTCCGGCGCGGCGCGCAGCTCGGCCCACCGGCCGGGGGCGAGACGCACCGCGACGGCCGCACGCGGCGTCCCCGCGACTATCCGCCGCCAGGGAGCGCTCGCCGCGCTGTCGCCCGGCAACAGCTCGGTGCCGCGAGCGATCGGGGCGAGTGCCGAGAGCGAGAACCGCAGCTCGGGCACCCGTACTACCGCCTCCTGCATCAGCAGACGGGTGTCCGCGAGCCAGCGGTCGGTCGCATCCCGCGCCGCCGCCCGGATGTCGGCGTAGGCCGCGAGCCCGAAGACCGTCGCCCCTGCGGCGAACCACGTGACCGCCCGTCGTGACCGCCCGGGTGCACCGCTCAGCGTGGCGGCCGCCAGCGCGCCGGCCACCAAGCTCGGCAGCACGGCAAGGGCACTGCGCCAGGAGAGCCAGGCGGCACCGGCCGGCCACACCGCCACCGCACCCACCACGTCCCACCGGTCCCGGTCGAACAGCGGCGCCAGAGTGGCGCTGCCCGCCGACCGCGGAGCGGCGTGGCGGCGCAGCCGATCGAACTGGGTGGGCGAGAGCGGTCGCGCCGTGGCGTGCACCAGCGGGGCGGTGCCGTGATAGACTTCGAGCTGCGCTGCGAATCCCGGGAGGCCGTCGAGCGCTCGCGCTTCGATGAGCAGTCGCGGCAGGTCGTAGTCGGCGCTCCCCCGTGCCGCTCGCGCGACGAGCGCGAGATAGCCGGCCGTCGCCGCCGCGACCCGTTGCGCGAGCGCGCGCTCCGCTCGGCCACTCGCCCAGCGCACCGCAACCAGAACGAGGACGCTGCTCGCGACCAATGCGATGCCGGCGCTGCTGCGCCACCGTCCCTCCGCCGGGCCGCTCACCGAGTCGCGCCGAGCACGCGATCGACCTGGCGCGCCATATCGTGCGCCGCGGCGCCCGGATCCGCGCCCGCCAGGGTGATGCGGTCCAGCAGATCGGGCAGCACGGCCTCGACCTCCCGCCAGCGCTCGATCCGCGCGCCCCACGGCGCCCGCCCTACGGCCGTGGCTCGCACGAACGCCGCTTCCCAGCCGAGCGTGTCGCCGGCCACTAGCGCCCGTACGGCGGTCGTCAGGGCCGGGAGCTCGAGCCCGGCTTCGCCCCGCACGGCGTCGGCGAGTGAGTCGGTGAGATACGCGGCGAGCTCGATCGAGAGCTTGCGCCGCGCGGCCAGGGCCGGCACGGCGTATCCCGAGGCGTAGATCGCCGTGGCGGGGCGAACGCCCGCGCGGTGCGGGATCCCGACGAATCCGAAGCGCATCCGGCCGGCGGCGACGTATGGCCGCAACCGGGGCACCCAGGAATGGCCGGTGGTCATCATGGCCACGCGGCCGCTGTTGAAGAGGCGAAAGTCGTCGCCGACCGACTTGAGCAGGTTGTGCGTGCGGGGGGCGATGCCCTGCCTCGTCATCCAGCCGGTATACCACCGGATCGCGTCGATCGTGACCGGCGCGTCGAGACACCCGCCGGCGCGTCGCCCATCGGGACAGAGCACGTCGCCGCCGCCTGCCCACACCCAGGGGATCCAGACGAAGGGGCGACGGTCGAAATAGGTCCCCCATTGGTCGATCGTCCCGTCGCCGTCCGTGTCACGCGTCAGCCGCTTGGCGATCCGCAGGAAGTCGTCCCACGTCCAGTCGTCTCGCGGATACGGAATCCCGGCCCGGTCGAACAAGTCTTTGTTGTAGACCACGACCAGCGGCGTGTATCCCCTGGGCAGGGCGTACACCGCGTTGCCGCGGCTGAAGATCGACAACACGGTCTGGTCGAGGCACGCGATATCCACCGCGGCGCGCGTGAGGTAGGGTGCCAAGTCCAGCACGACGCCGCGGTTCACCAGCGCGGGGAGGTCGATGTTGTCGAGCTGGAACACGTCGGGGGGAGACCCGGCAGCCATCGACGTGAGCAGGCGCTCGCGATACGGCGCCTGATACGTCGCGGTGTTCTGCTGCACGACCCGGACGCCGGGATGGACGGCGACGTACGGCCCGAGCACCCGGTCCTCGAGCCTCGCCTCCAGGTAGTCGGCCCGGTTGGCGAGCTCGAGTGTGACACGGTCGCCGTCGGCCGCCGCCCCGCAGCCCCACACCACGAGACATGCGGCGACCCGGCGTCTCACGCGAGCCGCTCGCCGGCCACATCGAACAGGTGCAGGCGGCGGCGATCGAGCTTGAGGCCGACGCGATCGCCGGCCTCGAGCTCGACGAGTCCCGGGAGTCGCGCGATCAGCGGCTGCCCGCCCACCGCCAGGTGCACCAGCGTCTCCGCCCCCAATGGCTCCACCACCACGACCTCGGCGTTGCCCATCCCTTGGTCCTCGCCGCACAGGCTGACGTGCTCGGGCCGCACGCCGAGATGGATCTCCCCCTCGTAATGCTCGAGCGCCACCGGCACCGACAGGCTGCCGCAGTCCACCACACCGCCCCCTTCCCCCATTCCTCTGCCGCGGCCCGCCAGGACGTTCATGCCCGGGCTGCCGATGAAGCGAGCCACGAACACGTCGGCCGGGCGCTGGTACACGTCGGCCGGGGTGCCGAGCTGGCGGAGCCGACCTTCGTGCAGCACCGCAATCCGTTGGCCCATGGTCATCGCCTCCATTTGATCGTGGGTGACGTACACCATGGTCGCGCCGAGCGCGCGGTGCAGGGCCAGCAGCTCGGCGCGCAGCTCGCCGCGCAGCCTGGCGTCGAGGTTGGAGAGCGGCTCGTCGAACAGGAACGCGCGGGGCGCGCGCACGATGGCGCGCCCCAACGCGACGCGCTGACGCTGCCCGCCCGAGAGCTGCGCCGGGCGGCGGTCGAGCAGCTCGGTGAGACCGAGCCGCTGCGCGGTCTCCTGCACGCGGCGCGCGATCTCGGGCTCGGCCACGCCGCGCACCTCCAACCCGAACGCCATATTGCCTCGCGCGGTGAGGTGGGGATACAACGCATAGTTCTGGAACACCATGGCGACGTCGCGCTCGGCGGGCGGGAGGTGCGTCACCTCGCGCTCGCCGATCAGCACTTCTCCCGTGGTCGGCTCCTCGAGCCCGGCGATGCAGCGCAGCGCGGTCGTCTTGCCGCAGCCCGAGGGCCCGAGCAGCACGAGGAACTCGCCGTCCCGCACCTCCAGCGAAAGCTCCTGCAACGCAGGTCGCGCCCCACCGTCGAACGTCTTCGTGAGGCCCCGCAAAGTGACCGACGCCATGCGGCTCAGCCTACTCGGGGCATCATCCGAAGGCAATCGTCAGCGGGTCGCCGACGTTGCCGTGCCCCGCCGCGCGGCCGTCAACCTTGACCCGGAAGCGCGAGCCGTCGATCGCTACCGCTACTCCCCGACCGGCCACGCGCACACCCTCGAGTACGGCGCGGCTGACGCCGAGCGGCACGGGCCAGACGGTGAGACCTCCCCCTGGACCGTCCGGCAGCACGCCCATCACGTGCGACACGATCAGGTCATTCACCCAGGAGTGCAGGTAATCGTCGATGCCCCGGTAGACGCTCGGGCGGCCGGTGTGCGGGTGATAATGCTCGAAGCAGTTCGGCCGTGCGGGGTCGCCGTCGAACGTCATCATGCGCGCGAACTGGCGGATCAGATGCCCCAGTTTCCCCGCCCACGCCCCCTGGTGCAGCCGCACGACCCGCGCCAGCGCATCGATGATGTGCGAGTTCGTCATCGGCCACACGCGCCCGTTCCACGGACAGTTGTGGCGCTTGCCCTTCCACTCGGCGTCCGGATTGAACGCCGGATCGTCCACACTCGACGAGGGGACGGGGTACGCCGTCCAGAACTCGGCCGGTTCGAACAGATGCCGCTCGAGCCCCGCGACGTGGCGCGCGTCGGCGAGATCGGTGCCATAGGGATAGAAGCACACCGCGGCTTTCACGCTCGTGGGCCGAGCCGTCCGCGGGTTCACGTCGAAGAACATCCCTGCCGCCGGATCCCACATCTTCTCGACGATGGCACGCCCCGTCCGGCTCCCCGCTTCGCGCCAGCGACCCACGTCTCCCGGGCTCACCCGCTCTGCCAGCCGCTCGAGCGACCGCAGCAAGCGGTAGGCGTACACGGTGACGTCCACGCCCTTCAACCGGATACGGCTCTCCCAGCCGACGCGGTCCGCTTCGGGATCGACCGCCTGGTAGCGGGACATGTATTCCTGACCGGTCTCGAACTGGTTGACGACGTCGATCATTCCGGTGTGATCGGCGTCGCGCGTCCGGAGCAGCCACGCGGCGTAGCGGACCAGGCCGGGATACACCTCGGCCTCGAAGGCGGGGTCGGGATGCACCGCTTGGAGCGCGTCCAGCGCGCCGCCCCAGTCGGCGTGATAGAAGTCGGTCCCGCGCTGGTGATCGACGTACACGCGCCCGGGGAGCGAGCCGTCCGGGTTTTGGTGCGCGAGAAACGTGCGCAACACGCCGCGGGCCCACGCGGGATCGGCAAGCCAGCGAAGCTCGCGCATGTGGCATTGGGCGCTATAGGTGATCGGCACATGGAACGAGCCGATCCCCTCACACACGGTGGGATACCGGTAGTTGCCGATCCCACCCGCGATGGCATTGAGGCGCAAGCCGTACCAGCGGTGGCGCCAATGGGCCTCGAGATAGGCGTCGGAGCAACGGAACGTCGGCGCCGAGCCAAGGAACTCTTGCCAGCGGCGCTCCGCCATCGCGCCCGGACGGTCGGGGGCCCGACGCGGGCCTTGGTCGTCCGATCGGGCGCTCGGGCGCTCGGCTGCCGAACTCGCCCGCGCGACCTCGAGCTCGAGCACCACACACGCCGAGCAGCGCACCGTGCCGCGCGGCCCGAGCCGCAGCCGCCGCTGGAGCCCCAGGTACATCACGCCGCGCGGGTCGATGCCCTCGAGGTGCAGCTGGTCCCGCAGCCGGCCGCTCGGCTGCCACCGGTCGTAAAACGGCGTGAGCTCGAACCGCGGTGGCAACTGCGCGGTCGAGGGTTCGGAGCGGTACGCGCCGAACGACTGGGCGGCGGGATCGAGCGTGAGCCGGTGCGCGACGCGGGCCCGGTGCTCCCGCTGGTCCGCGACCTCGCGCGTGAAGCGCAGAACATGCCCCTCGGCGTGCACGTCGGCCGCCGCGAGCGAAGCCCCATCTACGGCCGTCCACACGACGACGTCCAGGTTCGCGGCCTGCGTGGTGGGGTTGTAGATCTCCCACTCGGAGGCGAGCGCACCGCCCGGGGCACTACGCGTCTCCCGCGCGCGCCACGGCCCCAGCGCGTGCTCCAAGGTCAGTAATGCGGGCGTCCAGCGCCGCCGCACACAACGCAGGGGAACCGGGTGTCCGTCGCGCAAGAAGGTGAGCGTGAAGAGCGGACGGATCACGTACTGGAAGAGGTGCGCCTCGTCCCAGAACCCCGGCGCGTCGACCCACTGAGGGAACGGCGGGGCCCAGATAAGTCCGTCGCCCGCTCCCAGATACCACTTGTCGTCTCGCGCCCGGAACGACGCCCGCGCGGCGCCGGAGGATCTATGCTTCAAGCGTCGGGACGATTATGCGCGCGCACGCGATCGGCAGCATGAAATCCGGCGCCAGCTAGCCTCCTCGATTGCACGGCGGCACAGGGGAACTTCGCGGTGACGCAGTCGCGTTGCCGGGGTAATGTCACAAGCCACGCTGGGCGGGGCAACCCTGCGCGCCCGGCGGGTTTGAATTCACCCTACCGGTCGTGCATGTTTTTGACGTTGCACGTCGTCGAAGGAGGAACCGATGCCCGGGACACTCACCCCCACGGAGAAGGTCATGGCGCACACCCTGCCTGCCCTGCCCTACGATTTCGCGGCGCTCGAGCCGTATATCGACACGCAGACGATGCAGATCCACCACGGCAAGCATCACCAAGCGTACGTCAACAATCTGAATGCGGCGTTGGACAAGCACGCCGAGCTCCACAAGAAGACCCTCGAAGAGCTGCTGCGCGGCATCAACACGATCCCCGAGGACATCCGCATCGCGGTCCGTAACAACGCCGGGGGGCATCACAACCACTCCCTCTTCTGGACGATCATGGCGCCGGCCGGCAAAGGCGGCGGCGGCGAGCCAGCCGGCGCACTGGCGGACGCGATCAAGAAGACGTTCGGGGATTTCACGAAGTTCAAGGAGCAGATCGCCGGCGCGGCCACGTCCCGCTTCGGGAGCGGCTGGGCCTGGCTCGCCCTGGCCGGAGGCAAGCTCGAGGTCGTCAGCACCGCGAATCAGGACAGCCCGCTCATGGACGGCAAGGTGCCGGTGCTCGGGCTGGACGTGTGGGAGCACGCGTACTACTTGAAATACCAGAATCGGCGGCCGGATTACATCGCGGCGTGGTGGAACGTGGTCAACTGGCCAGAGGTCGGGAAGCGCTACGAGGCGGCGCGGAAATAGCAGTGGTCAGCGGTGCGCGAACACTCCCGTGCGGCCCGCTCGGTCAAAGGTCATGATGGCGTAGCGCACCGGCGTGGGCGAGTCCATTCCGGGTGACCCGGCGGGCATGCCCGGCACGGCAACGCCCGCAAGCTCGGGGCGCTCGCGCAGCAGCCGGAGGATCACATCCGCCGGCACATGCCCCTCGATCACGTAGCCGTCGACCAGGGCCGTGTGACATGACGTCAGGTGCTTGGGAACGCCGTAGCGCTCCTTGATGGCGGCGAGATTCGTCGTGTCGTGCACGACCACTTTGAAGCCGGCCGAGCGCACGTGCTCGACCCAGTTCGCGCAACAGCCGCACGTCGCGCTCTTGTACACAGTGATCACCGGGGGCGGACCCACCACTTCGGAACGCGCGCCTAGCGCGCCCCCGAGTGTCACAGCGGCGACGCCCAGCATCACAGCCAGCCAAGTGGTCTTGCGCAGCACGGAGTGTAAGGAACCCGGAACGCAGTTGCGGGGCAAGTATGGAGCGGTCGTTCCCTGTTGAGACGGATCGCGCGCCTAGCGCCCCAAGGGGACCTCGAAGCGCGACTTGAGCACCAGCCGGTTCGCCGCCGCCCTCGTCCCAAAGCCGAGCCCCAAATTGAGCTCGATATCGTCGCCCAAGTGGAGGTCGAGCCCCGGATAGAACTGGTGCACCGGCTCGCCGCCGGGCGCGGCGCCGAACAACCCCGTCTTGCCGTAGTACTCGATGCTCAGCGCGACGCGTTTGCTGACCGTGACGCCGATCCGGCCGCTCGGCTCCAGCTCCCACTCCGCCTCGCCGCTCGTAGCCGTGAGCGCCCGCTCGATCACCGGATTCAATTGCAGCTGCACGCGTCCCACCCGCTTTTCGAGAATCGGCCGAATCTCCAGTCCGGCCGTGGTCTCGTCATAGGCGGCCGGCGAGAACTCTAATTCGGCGGCGAGCCCCAGATCCACCGGTAGCCGCCACGACACGGGGGCCCGCACCCGCGAGCGCAGCCGCCACCCGGCGTATTCGACCCCGGGGCCGGGGCGGTACGCCGACAGGAGGTAGGCCGTCACTTCCCAATGCTCCGTGAGCCCCCTGGTCAGCTCCACGGCGAGATGGAATTGACGCTCGCTCGGAGCGACCGGTCCGTCGAAAGCCGTGGTCCCCCGGGCGATGTAGTTGAGGTGTGTCTCGAGCTCCCACGCCTTGCGCGGCGCGGTCTCGGCGCCGTACACCGCGATCTCGAAGGCGTCCTGGGCAACCAGCACCGTCAGGGGACATATCATTGCCAACATGAGCACGGGCACAAGAACTCTCACACGGGTGTTCACGCAGGATGCATCCTTGTGTTGAAGGTGAGCTGTTTGGTATGACGAATCCCGAACATAAATATCGGGTTTCGGTCGGTCAAGAACACGGCTAGCTTCACGGCAAACGAAAGGAGCAGTCTCGTGACGGACACCGTGGCTCGCACCGCCGGTGGTCCCCTCGTACCCGGGACCGGGGCACCGGACTTCACGTTGCACAGCACCCCGGACCAGACGGTCGCGCTGCGGGACTTCCGCGGCCGGCCGGTGATACTCGCGTTCTATCCGGCCGACTGGAGTCCGGTGTGCGGCGACCAGATGGTGCTGTACAACGAGATCCTTCCGGAGTTTCAGCGCTACGGGGCCGAGCTGCTTGGCATCTCGGTCGACGGGGCCTGGTGCCACCTCGCGTTCGCGCAGCAGCGCCGGCTTCATTTCCCGCTCCTGGCGGACTTCGAGCCGAAGGGCGCCGTCGCTCGCCGGTATGGCGTGTACCGCGACGGCGATGGCACCACCGAGCGGGCGCTCTTCGTGATCGACGGGGGCGGCCTCGTGCGCTGGAGCTACCTGTCGCCCATCGGCGTGAACCCGGGAGCGGACGGGATTCTCCGAGCGCTCGAGACGCTCGCACCGGAGCGAGCGTGAGCCCGCACCGGGACCGGGCGGTGCTGGCCCTGCCGGTGGGCGAGCGGGATCACGTGCAGGGTCCGGCGAACGCCACGGTGACGCTGGTCGAGTACGGCGACTTCGAGTGCCCGCATTGCCGTCGCGCCTACCCGATCGTGAAGGAGGTGCGGGAGCGCCTGGGCCCGCGCCTCCGGTTTGTGTTCCGCAACTTTCCGCTCACCGAGCTGCACCTGCACGCGGAGCACGCCGCCGAAGCGGCCGAAGCGGCCGGCGCGCAGGGGAAGTTCTGGGAGATGCACGATCGGCTGTTCGAGCGCCAGTTCGCGCTCGAGGACGATCACCTGATCGAGTACGCCCAGGAGCTCGGGCTCGACGCCGCGCGCCTCGAGCGCGAGCTGGCGGCGCACACCTACAAGCCGAAGGTGCGCGACGACTTCATGAGCGGCGTGCGCAGCGGCGTGAACGGGACACCCACGTTTTTCATCAACAACGTGCGGCACGATCAGGCGTGGGACGTCGAGGCCCTGCTCGCGGCCCTCGAGGGAGTGAGCGAGGGCGTGCGGTGAGGCACTGAGCGCGGCGATGAACCAGTTCGAGATCATCCTCGCGCTGCTCGTCGCCGTCGTACTCCTCGGTATCGCGGCGCGCCGGCTGGGAGTCCCGTCTCCGGTCTTGCTGGTGGTCGGCGGGCTCGTGATCGCCCTGCTTCCGGGCCTGCCGCCCGTCGAGTTCGAGCCGCGCCTCATCTTCGTCGTGTTCATTCCGCCGCTGCTCTACCGGGCGGCACTGACCTCCTCGTGGCGCGATCTGCGCGCCAACGTCCGCCCCATCACGCTGCTCGCCGTGGGCCTGGTGGTGTTCACGACGGTCGTGGTCGGCGTCGCGGCGCACGCCCTGGCGCCCGGGCTGCCGTGGGCCGCCGCCTTCGCGCTCGGCGCCCTCGTGTCGCCGCCCGACGCTCCGGCCGCGACGGCTTTCCTGCGTGGCCTCGTCGTGCCGCGGCACGTCGCCACGATTCTGGAAGGCGAGAGCCTGGTCAACGACGCCGCGGCGATCGTCGCCTACCGCATGGCGGTGGCGGCGGCCGTGAGCGGCACGTTCTCCTTGGTGGCCGCGGGGCCGCGGTTCGTGTGGGTCGGCACGGCGGGAATCGCGGTCGGGCTCGTCGTGGCATGGCTGATCGCGTGGTTGCGTCGGCGCATCCATGCGCCCGAGATCGAGTCGACGATCTCGCTGCTCACACCGTTCGCCGCGTTTCTCCCCGCCGAAGCCCTGGGCGTGTCCGGCATCCTGGCGGTGGTGGCCTGCGGCCTCTACCTCGGCCGGCAGGGCCCCCGCATCTTGGCACCCGACTCCAGGGTGCAGACCGAGGGGATGTGGGGCGTGGTCGGCTTCGTGCTGGAGGGGCTCACGTTCATCTTCGTGGGGCTCGAGCTGCGGGCGGTGCTCGGAACGCTGGGCGGGTATTCCGTGCGGGAGCTCACGATCGCGGGTGTCGCCGTGAGCCTCGCGACGATCGCCGCGCGTGTCGTGTGGGTGTTCGCGGCGACGTACGGCCCGCGCTGGTTGAGCCGGCGCGCACGGACGCGCGATCCCCTGGTGTCGTGGCGTCATGTGGCGCTGATCGCATGGGCGGGCCTGCGGGGGGCGGACTCCCTGGTGCTCGCCCTGGCGCTCCCCTTCACCACCGCCGCGGGCGCCCCGTTCCCGGGACGCGATCTCATCATCTTCCTCACGTACGTCGTGATTCTGGTGACGCTCCTCGTCCAGGGCTTCTCGCTCCAGCCGTTCGTCAGCAGGCTCGGCATCTGTGACACCGGAGAGACGCAGCGGCTCGAAGAAGCCCACGCACGAGAGCAGGCGTCCGCCGCCGCGTTGCGGCGGCTGGACGAGCTGTCGTCGGGCCTCGACGAGGAGACGCTGGCGGAGCTCCGGGCGCGCTACGGCCACCGCCGCCGGCGTTTCGGTGCCCGGGTGCGCGCCGAGCGCGACGGCGTCGAGGAGCGTCTCGCCCGCGGCCGCAGCGCCACCGTGCTCGAGCTGCTCCAGGCGGAGCGGCGGGCAGTGATCTCGCTGCGCGACAAGGGAATGATCGGTGATCACGTGATGCGGCGGGTGCAGCGGGACCTGGACCTCGAAGCGCTGCTGCTGGGATCGCGCTAACGACCTCGCGGGCGGGGGCTTCGTGGGCCCGCCCCTCGCGCCCGGTCTCGCCGCCCGCCATTCTTAGCCGTCGCCCGCACACGAGGCCGCCGCCCATGATCCGTATCCGCACCGCTGTGGCGCTGCTCGCGCTCCTCACCCCGTCGGCACGCGTGCCCGCGCAGGAAGTCGATACCACGCTGTGGACGCATCTGGGCTTCCGCTTCATCGGCCCCGAAGGCAACCGCGCCGTCGCGGTGGTCGGAGAGCCGGGCAACCCCCTCGTGGCTTACGTGGGCGCGGCGTCCGGCGGCGTCTGGAAGACGGAGGACGGAGGCGTGCACTGGCGGGCGGTCTTCGACAGCGAGCCCGTTCAAGCCATCGGGGCCCTCGCCGTCGCCCCCTCCGCTCACCACGTGCTGTGGGCCGGCACGGGCGAGACGTTCTTCATCCGCTCGACGACCGCGCTGGGCGACGGCGCTTACAAGTCCACCGATGCCGGCCGCAGCTGGCAGCACGCGGGCCTCGACTCGACCGGCCGCATCGCGCGCATCGTGATCCACCCTGGCAACCCCGACGTCGTGGTGGTGTGCGCGCTGGGGCGTGCCTACGGCCCCCAGCAACAGCGCGGCGTGTACCGCACGGCGGACGGCGGCAAGACGTGGACACGGGTCCTGTTCGTGGACCCGAACACCGGGTGCTCGGATCTGGCCATCGACCCGGGGGATCCCAATACCCTGTTCGCCGGCATGTGGCAGTTCGAGGTGAAGACCTGGCACCTGCAGAGCGGCGGCCCCGGGAGCGGGCTGTGGGTGTCACGCGACGGCGGGGTCACGTGGAAGCGCCTGGCGGGCCACGGTCTCCCGGCGGCGAATCACGTCGTCGGCAAGATCGCTGTCGCGGTCGCCGCCTCCAATCCCAACACCGTCTACGCGCTGATCGAAGATCAGGACCCGACGCTGTATCGCAGCGATGATCGCGGTACCACCTGGCGCGTCGTGAGCCGCAATCACGACATGGCGGAGCGCGCTCCGTATTACGTGCGTTTCACCGTCGCGCCCGACGACGAGGAGCGTCTCTACTTCGTCTCGGTGCGGTTCAGCATGTCGCGCGACGGCGGCCAGACGCTCACCCGCAGTCCCTTCTCGGCCGGCGGGGACAACCACGACATCTGGATCGACCCCTTGAACGCCGACCGTATCCTGATCGCCCACGACGGCGGCGCGAGCTTCACGCTGAACGGCGGCAAGAGCTACACGCGCGTGGTGCTGCCGATCGCCCAGATGTACCACGTGCATGCGGACGCCCGCGTGCCCTACTACGTCTACGGCAACCGCCAGGACGGCAGCTCCTACCGGATGCCGAGCCGCGGGCTCGCCGGGGGCATCACCGAAGGACAGTGGGGACACGTCGGCGGCTGCGAGAGCGGCTTCGCGATCCCCGACACCGTCGACAACGTGACCGTGTGGTCGGGCTGCTACGACGGCGGGCTCGAGGTGTACGACACGCGCACCGATCACGCACGCAACGTGCGCGTGTGGCCCGAGGCCGGCTACGGCTGGCGGCCGGCCGACCTCAAATACCGCTGGAACTGGACCTTCCCGATCGCGCTGTCGCCCCACGATCACACCCGGGTCTACGTCGGAAGCCAGGTCGTGCACCTGACGACCGATCGCGGCGCCAGCTGGAAGGTGATCAGCCCCGATCTTACTCGTAACGACACGACCCACCAGCAGACCTCGGGCGGCGTCACGACCGATAACCTCATGACGTTCGACGGTGCGACCCTGTTCGCCATCGCCGAATCGCCGCTCCAGGCTGGCGTCATCTGGGCGGGCTCGAACGACGGCGTGGTGCACGTCACGCGTGACGGCGGCGGGCAGTGGACCGATGTGACGGGCAACCTCCCCAAGCTGCCGCCGTGGGGCAAGATCACCAACATCGAGCCGTCGCACTTCGACGCCGGGACCGCCTATCTCGCGGTGGACCTGCACGAGCTGGACGACCTCGCGCCGTACATCTACAAGACGACGGACTACGGCAAGACGTGGAAGCGCATCACCGATACATTCCCCCGCTCCAGCCTGTCGTTCGTCCACGTGGTGGCCGAGGACCCGGTGCGTCGCGGGCTGGTCTATGCGGGGACGGAGAGCGGGCTGTACGTAACGCTCGACGACGGCGCGCGCTGGCTGCCCCTGCAGGCCAACCTGCCGCACGCGCCGGTATCGTGGGTGACGGTCCAACCGCGCTTCCATGACCTCGTCGTCGCCACCTACGGGCGGGGCGTATGGATCCTCGACGATGTCTCGCCACTCGAGCAGCTCGACGCCCGGGCGTCGAGCGGGCGCGCCTGGCTGTTCGCACCGCCGCCCGCGTACCGCTTCCGGGCGACGCAGGGAGTCGCGAGCGCGCCCAACAGCGCCGTCCAGGCGCAGAACCCTCCGGGCGGCGCGGTCGTGACGTACCGTCTGACGGCCGCGCTCGCCGACACCGAGGCCCGGGCTGATTCGGCGGCGCGGCCCGACAGCGCGCACCCACCCGCTAAACTCATCGTCGTGGATGCGGGGGGCGATACGGTGCGCGTGCTCCAGGGGGAGCGGAAACCGGGGCTCAATCGGGTGTGGTGGGACCTGCGCTACTCGCCCACGGTCGTGCCCAAGCTGCGGACGCCTCCACCGGGCAAGCCGTTCGTGCGCGTCGGTCCCGACGGCACGCGCCCACTCGTGACGTGGGATCTCGATCTCATGCTGCGTGGCCCACCGGTGCCGCCCGGGACGTACGGGATCCGTCTCAGGGTCGGCGACACAACACTCACGCAGTCGCTCACCGTGTTGAAAGACCCGAACACCGCGGGGACGGACGCGGACGTGCAGGCACAGACCCGGCTCGCCCTCGCGATTCGGGCCGAGCAGGACAGCGTGGCCCGGATGATCAACCGGCTGGAATGGGTGCGGAAACAGCTCCTCGATCTCGCAGGGCAGCTGCGCACCGATTCGGCGACGGCCAGCGCCGCAGGCGCTAAGCGACTCGCGACCCTGGCGGACTCCCTCGAGCACCGCGTCGCCGACGTCGAGGGCGCGCTGTTCGACGTCCACCTGACGGGGGCGCGGGAAGACGCCTTCCGTAACCCGATGCAGCTCTACGGCCGGCTTGCGGCGCTGCAATCCGATGTCGCCGACAACGGGGCCGATTTCGCACCCACGACCCAGCAGCTCGCGGTGCACGACGTGCTCGCTCAGCGGATCGCCGCCGTGTCCGCCCGGTTCGCCGACCTCATGGACAAGGCGGTGCCGGCCTTCGCGGCGGAGCTGCGCAAGACGGCGCTCAGGGACGTCATCGCCAGCGGGATCGACGGCGCCGTGCCGCCGCGCACGGGGCCGTGAGAGACGCGGCGCGAACCGCGGATCGTTGGGGCGCTGGTCCCGCCGCCGGCGCCGACGAGCTCGACCAGCTCGTCTACCTGTCGAACCTAATCGGCCACGAGCCGGCCCTCGTGCAACCGGGCGGTGGCAACACCTCGATCAAGCTCGGCGACGTCCTGCTGGTGAAGGCCAGCGGGACCGACCTGCGCACCATCGAGCGTGACGGATTCGCTCGGCTGTCGCTCCCCGAACTGGCGGCGCTCGAGAGTGCCGCAGCGATGAGCGACGCCGACATGATGCGCCTCATGACGCGTTGTACGGTGCCGGCCGACGGACGTGGACCCGCACCCAGCGTCGAGACACCGCTGCACTCGCTCCTCCCGCACCGCGTCATCGTACACACTCATGACGTGGCGACGATGAGTCTCACGAACCTGGACGACGCGACGGCCGAGCGGCTGGTCACCGAGCTGTTTCAGGGAGAGATCGTGTACGTGCCGTACGTGCGCCCGGGATTCCCGCTGGCGCGGACGGTGACCGACATGGTAGACCGGCTCCCGCGCAGCGCCGTGGGGCTCGCGCTGGCGCATCACGGCCTCGTGGTGTGGGGCGAGGATCCGCGGGAGTGCTACGCGCGCCTGGTGGGCGTCGTGGGCCGGATCGACGCCTACCTCGAAACGAAGCGACGGGGCCGCGCGGTGCTGGGAGCGACGCCCCGCGCGATCCCCGGCGCGGAGGTGCGCCGCCGGTTGGCGGAGCTCGTCCTCCCGGTGGTGCGCGGAATGCTCGGCCCGCCGCCTGACCGCCGCGTGATCCTGCACTGCGACGATGGCGACGACATCCTGGCGACCCTCGCCGCCGAACGGATTCCCGCGCTGGTGCGTCGCGGCATGGCGACGCCCGAGCATATCCTGCGGGCCGGCCGGCTGCCCCTGTGGCTCGACCTCGACCCGTCCGCGCCGGGAGATCGGCTGGTCGACGCAGTCCGCACGCAGCTCTCACAGCAGCGCTCGGAGTACGAGGCGTATCACCGGCGCCACGCCGCCCTCGAGGAGCGCCCGCTCGACGATTGGGCCAAGGTCGTGCTCGCCCCCGGGCTCGGAATGATCACGGCGTCCCGCGACAAGCGGGGCGCGGTCACAGCCAATCTGTGCTATCGGGCAGTGCTGGAGACGATCGCGAATGCGGAAGCACTCGCAGCGTTCCAGTTCATTCCCGAGGCGGAGGTGTACGCGTTCGAGCACTGGCCGCTCGAGCGCCGCAAAATCGACGAGCAGGACGCGCGGGAGCGCACCTCCCAGCTCGTTCCCCGCCAGGTCGCCGTCGTGATCGGGGGCGGCAGCGGCATCGGGCGCGCGGCCGCGCGACGGTTTGCGGCGGAAGGGGCGCACGTTGTGGTCGCCGATCTCGACCAAGCCGCCGCGGAGGCCGCAGCGCGGGAGATCGCGACGGCGCAGCCTGATCGCGCCATCGCAATCCCGGTGGACGTCCGCGACGACGCGAGTCTGGCGCACCTGATACGGCGGACCGTCGCCGAGTTCGGAGGGCTGGACTGCCTGTTTTACACGGCGGGCCAGGCGCCGCGGTTCGCGGGGCTGACGGACATCGGGCGGGAGGACCTCCAGCGCCAGCTCGACGTCCACTATCTCGGCGCCGTTCTGGCGATCGGCGCCGCGGCGGCCGTGATGCGCCGGCAGAAGACGGGGGGCTCGATCATCGCGTCGGTCTCCAAGGCCGCGCTGGCGCCGGGTCCCGAAGCGGTGGCCTATGGCGGGAGCAAGGCCGCGCTGTTGCAGGCGCTGCGGGTCGCCGCGGTCGAGCTCGGCGGGGACGGCATTCGGGTCAACGCCATCAACGCCGACCAGATCGAGACCCCGATGTTCCGCCGGTTTGTCGAGGAGCGAGCCGCGAGGAGTGGCGTATCCGTCGACGCCCAGCTCGAGACCTACCGCCGGCGCAACGTCATGGGCGCGTCCCTCATCCCCCCCGAGGTCGTGGCGGACCTCGCCGTCTTGCTGGCGAGCGAGCGGTTCCGTTTCACGACGGGAGACATCCTCACGGTGGACGGCGGGCTGCCGGAGGCGTTCCCGCGCTGACGGTGCTTCAAGCCCTGACGCGCGACGGGCGCCTGTTGTTCCTGACCCGCGTGACGCGTCTGTTCGCGTACGGCTCGTTGGCCGTCGTTTTGGTCTTCTATCTGATCAGCCTTGGCCTCAGCGCGTCCCAATCCGGCTTGCTGCTGACTCTGACGCTGGCGGGGGATACCGTCGTCTCCCTCTACCTGACCACTCGAGCCGATCGCGTCGGGCGGCGGCGCATGCTGATCATCGGCGCCGCGCTCATGGTCGCCGCCGGCCTGATCTTCGCCTACACGCGCAACTTCTTGTTCCTGATCCTGGCCGGGACGATCGGCGTCATCAGCCCCAGTGGCAACGAGGTGGGGCCGTTTCTCTCGATCGAGCAGGCGGCGCTCTCTCAGGTCGTTCCCGCCCGGTCCAGAACCGCCGTGTTCGCGTGGTACACGCTCGCCGGCTCGTTCGCAACCGCGGCCGGTTCCCTGAGTGGCGGCACGCTGGCGCAGCGGCTGCAGGGTACTCCGATGACGCCGCTCGAAAGCTACCGGGCGGTCGTGGTTCTCTATGCCGCTCTTGGGGTGTTGCTGCTTTTCCTGTTCACCCGTCTGTCGCCTGCCGCTGAAGTGCGCTTGCCCGCCATGCGAAATCTCTTTGGCATCGGCCCCTCCCGCGACATGGTCCTGAAGCTGTCGGGCCTGTTCGCTCTCGATTCCTTCGCGGGCGGCTTCGTGGTGCAAAGCTTCGCCGCCTACTGGTTCTATCTCCGCTTCGGCGTGGACCCTCGAACGCTTGGTGCGATCTTCTTCGGGGCGAATGTCCTTGCCGGTGTCTCGGCAGTACTCGCGTCCCGACTCGCCGCACGCTTCGGCCTCGTTAAGACGATGGTGTTCACGCACCTGCCATCCAACGTGCTGCTGATTCTCGTGCCGCTGATGCCGAACCTGCCGCTCGCCATCCTGGTGCTGTTCGCGCGTTTCAGCATCAGCCAAATGGACGTGCCAACCAGGCAATCCTACACGATGGCGGTGGTTGCTCCTGAAGAACGATCGGCGGCGGCGGGCATCACGGGTGTGGCACGGACCACCGGTGCCGCACTCGCCCCGGTGTTCGCGGGGTTGCTGTTCTCCCGACCCGCGCTGATCGGGGTGCCGTTCTTCATCGCCGGGACGCTAAAAGTCATATACGACGTGCTGCTGTACCGCGCATTCGTGGCCCGGCAGCCACCGGAAGAGGGCGGCTCCTAGGTCCGTGGACGCGACTCGCCCAACAGCTCGCCGACCGCTCGCACCAGCTCAGAAAGCTCGAACGGCTTCCGCAGCGAGCGCGCCGCCCCGAGCAGCTCGGCGTCCTTGCGCAGGTCCATCGTTTGCGTTCGATCGCCACCCGAGATCACGATGATCTTCACCTGGGGCGACTCGCGGCGCAGCTCGCGGACCGTCTCGATGCCGTCCCGCTCGGGCATGAAGATGTCCGTGATGATCAGGTCGGCCGGCCGCTCGCGGTGCGCGCGCAGCCCGGCGTCGCCATTGCCGACGTCCTCCACCGTGTGGCCCGCGCGCTCCAGGATGCGGCGCACCGCCCCTCGCACCTGCACATCGTCGTCGATCACGAGGATCCGGGCCATCAGGCTAGGCGCGCCGCCCTCCGACCATGGCCGCCGCGCGCTCGGCAGCGAACCCGAGCAGCGCGCCGATGGCGAGCGCCACGCCCGCGCGAATCGCGTCGTTCACGGTGTACACGTTGAGGCCGAGCGCGACGCCTGCACCGGCGAACGCCCCCGCTGTGAAGGAAAGGAGCGGCACGCGCGATTGCAGCATGATGGCGGACGCCGTCGCGCCGAGGATCACGGCGGCGACCACGTTGCCGCCACCGATCGCACCGCGAACCGCGTGGGCGACGAGCACCCACACTACGCCGCTCAGTGCAGCCACGCTGGCCTTTTGCAGGCCGGGGACGCCGCCGCCGGCCGCGAAGAAACATCCCAGGGCGACCAGGCCGGCCCACAGCGACACGTGCAGCCGAGCCACGTCCGCCAGCCACCCCCAGAGCGCGATCACGAGCCCCAGCATCAGCGCTCGCGCAGTCATGGTGTTCATCTGCTTCGCCTCCCCTCGAGGGACCAGACAGAAAATAGCGTCGGGCGTGAGTGGCACCAAACCCGGCCCCGACTTTAGACTGAGAGCACCTTCACCCATGACCCCAATGAACGACTCCCCCGTCCCGCCGGGTCCACGCCCGCCCGCCGTGAAGGTGTATGGTGCCAAGGCGCAGGCCCAGCCGGGCGATGGGAGCCCCGTGCTCTCCGGGCTCATCGTGAGCGTGCTGTTGGCCGTGGGCTGGGCGTTTCTCGTCTACGTGACCGACAACCCGGTCGGTCTGATCGCCTGGGGGGTCGGGGGGCTGATCGGCCTCGCGGTCGCACGATTCGCGCCTCGGCCAAGTGCGTCGCTCGGCACGCTCGCGGCGGTCTTGACCGTCGGGACCGTGATCCTTGCCAAGGTGTTGATTGTCGCATTCGCGCTGCGACCGATGGTGCTGAACGACGTCCTGCGCGATCGGGACGCTACTGCCACGATGTACATGGTCGACATGGTGACCCACCACTCGTTCTCACCCGAGCTCCAGGCCGAGCTCGACAAGCAAGCCCGGGAGAGATCCGACGCGCTGCCACCGGACGCGGCGAGCGAATTGACCCACCGCATGGTGGTCGAGGCACGCCAGCGCGCAGCCGCCGCGACTCGAGCGGAGCGCGAGCGGTTGGTGCGGGTGCACACCGACAGCCTGCTCACGCGCATGGGGTTCGTAGCACCGCTCGCGCGGCTGTTCGGCGTGCTGGATCTGCTCTGGATTGGTCTTGGCATCTCTACGGCGTGGCAACTGGCGCGCGGCCGAACCGGCTGAGCTAACCTCCGGGTTTCTCCTTGTCGCGCTCCGCCTGCTCACGTTCCGCCCGTTCGCGCTCTTCCCGCGCGCGTCTCACGCGCTCCTGTCGCTCCCACAAGGCCGCTTCCTCCCGCGCCGCGCGAGCGGCGTCGCGGTCCGATGGCTCGGGTGAGGCCTGCTCGCGAGCGCGCTGCACGCGGTCCTGCCGGGTGCGTCGATCTGCGTCTTGCTTGGCGGCCCGGTCCACCTCGAGCGCGGCCTGCCGTTTCGAGTTCATCCACCACATGATACAAAACAAACCGAACTGCGCGGGCAGAACGAAGATAAAGGATGCGGGGAACAGTCCTCTGACGGTCGCAGAGACCGCCACACTCGCGAGAGCCCACTTCCAGCCCGTCATGTGCTCGTATTCGGCGGCGGCGTAGAACACGCCCGCCAATCCAAGACCGCCTAGCAGACCCATAAAAGCAATATGCGAAAATGGATTCGGCCGAGCAAATTTTGGGCCCCGTCGCTACTTCGCGATCCACGACCGGCCCGTGGCGAGGAGCGCCACCAGGGCCAACCCGAACACGATGCGGTACCAGGCGAACAGATTGAACGAGCGGTGCGACACGAAGCGGATGAGCCACCGGACCACCACCAGCGCGCTCGCGAACGCCACCACGAAGCCGATCGCGAAGATCCGGGCGTCGGACCCGGACAAGAGGTGCCGGCTCTCCCAGAGGTCGAGCCCTGTGGCCGCGACCATCACCGGAATGGCGAGGAGGAACGAGAACTCCGCGGCGGCAGGGCGGCCCACGCCCGCCAGCAACGCCCCCATAATCGTCGCCCCCGAGCGCGAGACTCCGGGAATCAGCGAGAACACCTGCGCGATCCCGATCCAGAGCGCCGTCCGGTAGTCGATCTGCGGCACCGTTTCGACGCGGGGGGCGGGGCGCCAGTGCTCGATCGCCAGGATAGCGACCCCGCCGACGATCAGCGCGGCGATCACCACCGGGGGCGTGAACAGGTGCGCCGTGATCCAGTGGTGCGTGAGCAGCCCCACGATCGCCGCCGGGAGGAACGCGATGAACAGCGCGACGATCAAGCGGCGCGACTCCGCGACGGCGACGCCGTCGCGCACCACGCGGAACAACAGGCGGCGATACAGCCAGACGACCGCCAGGATGGCGCCGAGTTGGATGATGATCTCGAAGGCGGCGGCGCGCGGGCCCACGAACCCCAGCACGTGGCCCGCCAGGATCAAATGGCCGGTCGACGAGACGGGGATGAACTCGGTCGCGCCTTCGACCAGGCCGAGGATAATCGCCGCGATGGTGGTGGGCATGAGAATGGAGCGGAGGGGATTCGAACCCCGAGTTGCGGCACAATATAGCAATCACGCGGTGTTCTCGGCATCGGTGTCGCCGCCCGCGATTCTGGTGGATATTGACGTGAGGCTCAG
>WNGP01004007.1_pt1 | contig 26771 bp, 18 predicted proteins | sample 5407671 | NCBI WGS metagenome assembly WNGP01 (sample SAMN13153381, study PRJNA577476) | soil metagenome | isolation source: 40 cm soil or saprolite under Garry oak tree replicate 2 | place: USA:California | collected 2016-06-15
AAGGGATGGTGGAATTCGAGGGCGTGTGCAATTTCGATCGCGCTAAGAACGGCCTCGTGCCGGTGAAGGTCGATACCTGGGAGAATTTTGTATTTGTGAACCTGGATGGGCGCGCGGCGGCGCTGCGGGATTTTCTCGGGGCGGTTCCGGGACTTGTCGCGCCGCTGCGGCTCGCCAAGAAATTGCAATATTTTGACCGCCGCGTTTACGCCTTGAATTGCAACTGGAAAGTGTACGTGGATAACTATCTCGACGGTGGCTATCACGTTCCCCACGCGCACAAAGGGCTGAGCAGCGTGATCGAGTACACGAAGTACAGGATCGAGAATTTCGAACGCGCCTGCCTGCAATCCAGCCCGCTTTCTTCAAACTCCAAGTCGAAGTCAGGCGTCGCCGCCACCCGCCAGGGCCGCGCGTTTTATCTGTGGATCTATCCGAATTTCATGATCAACGCCTACGAAGGCGTGATGGACACGAATCTCGTTCTTCCCATGGGTGCAGACAAATGCGCCGTGGTGTTTGATTACTATTTCGGGGACATCAGCAAGAAAGCCTCGAAGAAGAACAAAGAGAGCATCAAAGTAAGCGAAAAAGTGCAGGATGAAGACGAAGCCATCTGCGACGCGGTGCAGCGGGGGCTCGGCTCACGCGCCTACATCGCAGGGCGGCTGTCGGTGCGGCGCGAAGCCGGCGAACACCTCTTCCACCGTTTGCTGCATGCCGACCTGACCAGCGCGCTGAACCAACCCGCTGCGGCCGATTAGCCAACGTAAGAGATTCTTGGTAAGATTGTCTTACGGTGACAACCAGAGTCTCGACAAAAGGACAAGTGGTGCTGCCGCAGGCGATTCGGAGAAAGATGAATCTGCGCGCCGGAGACCTCCTGGAGGCGCGAATCGAAGGCGAGCGCATCGTGCTGATTCCGAAAAAGAAAAGGTCTCGTAGGGGTCGGATCATCAAAGATCCTCTTACGGGACTTCCTGTTTTGACCGCTGGCCCGGGTGCTCCAAAACTAACGAGCAAACAAGTAGCGGAGATACTTGCCGATTTTCCATGAAATATCTATTAGACGTGAACGTTCTGGTCGCTCTATGCTCTATGCGTCAGGGAACATGAGTTTCACGAACGAGTCGCGTCGTGGATGAACGAGTCTGCGCGGGCTGGGCGGTCCGAGCTGATCACGTGCGCGGTGACGGAACTGGGATTTCTACGAACGCTGGCGCAGGCGGAACCCTACGGTTTTACGATCGAGCAAGGAAAGGATTTGCTATCGCAGTTGAAGTCGAGCAAAGAATTCCATTTTGTCTTTCTTTCAGACGGTCTCGGGCTGGCGCAACTGCCGCGCTGGGTCAGAGGGCCCAAGCAGATCACGGATGGCCATTTGCTGGGGCTGGCAAAGGCACAAGGAGCCGAAATGGCAACTTTGGATGAACGCATTCCTGGCGCGCTAGTTATTCCCGGCAAGATTTGACCGTATACGCGAAACGAACTCTGGGGAATGAAAGAAGATGAGTTTTGACGTCATCGCAGATTGTGCTGTTTGACGGTGTTGGAAGCGTCGCCTATACTGAGAATTCGAGTTGCAGGTTGAATTCTCACCTGTCTGGCCTCTTCTGAAACGAAAGCCTGGCTTGTTCGCCCCCGCAGACCGGGCCGCATGCCGTCGAGACCAGCGAACGATTCATTACCAAACCGATTGCCGTCCCAGGAAAGGACTGCTGCATGGCCGAAGCAACCTGCCGCCGCGAACTAGAGTTGGAGATTCCCGCAGAAGAAGTAACGAAGAAGATCGAGAGTGTCGCGAAGGAGTTCGCGCGCGTCGCAAACGTTCCGGGATTCCGCCGCGGGAAAGCGCCCATCTCACTGATTCGCCGCAAGTTCGCAGATGACATCAAGGGAGAAGTGCTGCAATCGCTGGTGCCGGAGCGCGTGGAAAAAGCCGTGGCCGAACAGAAACTCACCCCAGTTTCGCAACCTCAAGTGGATAAGCTGGATTTCAACGAGGGCCAGCCGCTGAAGTTCCGCGCGGTCTTCGAAGTGCTGCCGGAATTCGAATTGGGTAATTACAAGGGCCTGGAGTTCGACATGCCCACGATGGACGTCACGGACGAGGACATGGCGAAAGCGCTCGAAGAGATGCGCGAACGTGCCGCAGCGTTTGCGCCCGTCGAGGGCCGCGCGATTCAGGATGGCGACTTTGCACAGGTGAAACTCCTCGGCAAGCCGGAAGGCGGAGGCGATCCGTTGCAAGCCGACAGCGTTCTCTGCCATATTGGAGCGGAAGAAACCATGGAGCCGTTCAACGCTAATTTGAAAGGCGCCAGCGCCGGCGAGCACAGGAACTTTGACGTCGACTATCCCGCAGACTATCCGGATCCCAAACTGGCCGGTAAGAAGTATCACTATGCCGTCGAAGTCCTGGGCATCAAAACGAAAAAGCTGCCAGAACTGAACGATGAATTTGCGAAAGACGTCAGCGACGCGGCCACGCTGGACGAACTAAAGAAAAAAGTTCGCGAGGGGCTGGGGCAGCAACGCGATCACAAGCACAAGGAGCTGCTGCACGAAAAGGTACTCGCGGAAATCGTGAAGCGACACGAGTTCCCTGTACCCGAAGCGCTGGTGGAGCATCAAATGGATGTGCGTCTGGAGCGCGTGGTGCGCTCACTGGCCACGCAAGGAGTTGATCCGCGCGCCGTGAATGTGGACTGGGTGACGCTGCGGCGGCGCCAGGAAGAGCGCGCCAAGGATGACGTGAAGGCCGAACTGATCATCGATCGCATCGCAACGGCGGAAAACATCGACGCAACGGACGAAGAGGTCGCGCACGAGCTGGAACACATGGCCAGTCATGGTGGCGAATCGGCGGAAGCGCTTCGCGCGCGTTTGACAAAGCAGGGGACGCTCGATAGGATGAAGGCTAAGCTGCGCAGCGATAAAACTCTCGACTGGCTTGCGCAGAATGCCAAGATCAAGACCGTTGCAGCAGCGAACGCGGCGACGGATTCAAAGTGACACACTCCGGCTAAGTGCCAGTAACATTTACCCAAATGAAAAATTCCGAAGAACCCGAGTATCGCGGAACAACGCTCATACCGATGGTGGTGGAACAGACTAGCCGTGGCGAGCGCGCCTACGACATTTATTCCCGGCTCCTTAAAGAGCACATTATCTTTATTGGCACGCCGATTGACGACCACGTGGCCAATCTGGCCACCGCGCAGATGCTCTTCCTGCAGGCCGAAGACCCGGAGAGAGATATTCAGCTGTACATCAACTCACCGGGGGGTTCGATCACCGCGGGATTCGCGATTTACGACACCATGCAGTTCGTGAAGCCGGACGTGGTGACAACCTGCGTCGGCCAAGCCGCTTCCATCGCGGCCGTGCTGCTTGCCGGCGGCGCGGCCAAGAAGCGATTTGCGCTGCCCAATGCGCGCATCCTGATTCACCAGCCGTGGATGTCCGGGCTAGGGGGACAGGCGACGGACATCGACCTGCATGCGAAAGAGATATTACGCATGCGCCTGACCATCAATACGCTGCTGGCAAAGCACAGCGGCCAGCCGGTGGAGCGCATCGAGAAGGACGTCGAGCGCGACTACATCATGAATCCCGAGCAGGCCAAGGAATACGGAATGATTGACGAGATCATCTATAAGCACAGGTAGTATTTCGCGCCACGGAGTGCTTTGCGGTTTGAAGCGGGGGTACAGCACGGGTTCCAAAAAGTTAGTATCGTTTCGACTTTCTCTTTCGCTCAGGGAAAAATCGGCCTAGAATAGTGGGTAGAGACTCCGTCGAAGCCCAGCGGAGACGAGGCCCTCACACCAGTGAAAAAATTCAACCCAGACGAACCGCTGCGCTGCTCCTTCTGCCACAAAACTCAGGAGCAGGTCGAAAAGCTGATCAGTTCGCCCTCGGACTATCCACGAGCGTACATCTGCAATGAGTGCGTGGGCGTTTGCCAGACCATACTGGAAGATGAGAAGCGAGAACAAACGGCGGCACCGACGAAGAGGCTTCCTCGGCCGCCGGAGATCAAGCAATTCCTGGATGGCTACGTCATCGGACAGGACCGCACGAAGAAGAAACTTGCGGTGGCGGTGTACAACCATTACAAACGGATATTCCTGAACAAGCAGCCGGGCGAAATCGAACTGAGCAAGTCCAATATCCTGCTGATCGGCCCGACCGGCACGGGCAAGACATTGCTGGCGCAAACGCTGTCGCGCATGCTGGATGTGCCGTTCGCGATCGTCGATGCCACGACGCTTACCGAAGCGGGCTACGTGGGCGAAGACGTCGAAAACATTATTCTGAAATTGCTGCAAGCGGCGGACGGCGACGTCCAGAAGGCGCAGCAAGGCATCATTTATATCGATGAGATCGACAAGATTGCCAAAAAGGACGAGAACCCTTCGATCACCCGCGACGTTTCCGGCGAAGGCGTGCAGCAGGCGCTGCTGAAGATACTGGAAGGCACGGTTGCCAATGTGCCTCCGCAGGGTGGCCGCAAGCATCCCCATCAGGAATTTACTCCGGTGGACACCACGAACATTCTTTTTCTCTGCGGCGGAGCGTTCGTAGGCTTGGAAAAAATTATCGAGAAGCGCGCCGGGCGGCGCTCGCTGGGCTTCCACACGGATGCTGCGCCGTCGACGCCGCAGAAACGCAACACCGAATTGCTCGAACAGGTCCAGCCGGGCGATTTGATCCGCTACGGCTTGATCCCCGAATTTGTCGGCCGCCTGCCTGTCGCGGGGGTCATGAACGATCTGGACAAAGGCGCGCTCGTCAAGATACTGACGGAACCGAAGAACGCGCTGCTAAAACAGTACCAGCGGCTGTTCGAATTCGAAAACGTGCGGCTGCGATTTACGGACGACGCGCTGGAGACTGTGGCGGAGTTGGCACTTCAGCGCAAGGTCGGCGCGCGCGGCTTGCGAATGATCCTCGAAGACCTCATGCTGGAACTGATGTACCACCTTCCCATGCAGCGGAAGGTGCGCGACTTCGTGGTTACCGCGGACATGGTCCGCACCCGCGAAATCAATTGGAGTTTGCTCGAGAAGGCCGGATAAGCCGCTCGGGCTTCGATATTAAAGTGCGGCTATTCCAGGGCCACATGAGCAGAATCCAGGGGACGGAATGTTCACTCGCGAAAAACAAGAAATGAAGCGCGTGCCCATGATGCCGGTGCGCGATATGGTCATCTTTCCGCAACAGATGACTCCATTTATCGTTGGCCGTGAAGCCAGCGTGCGCGCGCTCGAAGAAGCGCTGGCCGGCGACAAGAAGATCTTTCTTTCCACGCAGCACGACGCGTCGGTGGACGATCCCAAACCGGAAGAAATCTATGCGGTCGGAACGCTTGCCAACATCGTCCAGAGCGTGAAGCTTCCCGACGGCAACATCAAAGTTCTCGTCGAAGGCGTGGAACGTGCTCGGGCCCTGTCGATCGCCACGGAAGAAGGATTCTTCCGCGCCACGGTGCGCCTGCTGGGTGCGCGTGTGGAGCCATCGCCGCAAGTCGAGCAGACGGTGCAGAAGATCACTGGGCTGTACGAGCAATTCATCAAGCTTTCGCAAAGCCTGAATTACGACACGATGATCGCGGCCGCGCGCGTGGATGATCCCGCACGGCTCTCGGATACGATCGCCGCAAACCTGCAATTGCCAGTGGATGAAAAGCAGGATTTGCTCGAGACCGTCGATCCCATCGAGCGGCTGAATCGCATCGGCGACATCTTGGAGATCGAGCTCGAAAAACTGAACGTCGACCGCAACATCAATACGCGTGTGAAGCGCCAGATGGAGCGCGCGCAAAAAGAGTATTACCTCAACGAAAAGCTCAAGGCCATTCAGAAGGAGCTAGGGCGAGGCGAAAAAAGCGAAATCGACGAGCTGAAAAAGAAGATCGACACCGCCGGGATGTCCAAAGAGGTCCATGAGAAAGCCATCCAGGAGCTGAAGCGCCTTGAGCTCATGCCGCCGATGTCGGCGGAGTCCACGGTCAGCCGCAATTATCTGGATTGGCTGCTGGCGGTACCGTGGAAAAAGAAATCGAAGGAAATTCGCGACATCAAAGCCGCGGAAAAGATACTGAATGAAGAGCACTACGGCCTCGAGAAGGTCAAAGAGCGCATCCTCGAATTTCTTGCCGTGCGCCAACTCGTGAAGAATCCGAAAGGCTCTATTCTTTGTTTCGTGGGGCCTCCAGGCGTGGGCAAAACTTCCCTGGCGATGTCCATCGGCCATGCCACCGGACGCAAGTTCGTCCGCGTTTCGCTCGGCGGAGTGCGTGATGAAGCCGAAATCCGCGGCCATCGCCGCACCTATATCGGGGCCCTGCCCGGCCAAGTGATCCAGATGATGAAAAAGGCCGGCACGGTGAACCCGATCTTCGTGCTGGACGAAGTCGACAAGATGTCGACCGACTTCCGCGGCGACCCGTCAGCGGCGTTGATGGAAGTGCTCGATCCGGAACTGAACCACTCGTTTACGGACCATTACCTGGACGTGGAGTACGACCTTTCGAAAGTGATGTTCGTGTGCACGGCCAACGTGCTGCATACGATTCCGCAGCCGCTGCAGGACCGCATGGAAATTTTGCGCCTGCCCGGCTATACGGAGCAGGAAAAGCTGGAAATCGCCAAGAGGTTCCTAGTGAAGCGCGCGCTGGAAGCGACCGGCCTTACCGACAAGAACCTCAAGCTGACGGAGGAAGGCCTGCTTCACATCATCCGGCACTACACGCACGAAGCGGGAGTTCGCAGCCTGGAGCGCGAGATTCAGAACATCGCGCGCAAGATGGCGCGCAAAGTCGTCACGGACGGCGCGAGTTCGAACGTGGAAATCACGCCCGCCAACGCCAGCGATTTCCTGGGCGTGCTGAAGTACCGTGAATTCTGGCTCGAGAAACACAACGAAATCGGCCTGACCACCGGCCTGGCGTGGACCGAAGTGGGGGGCTCGGTGCTGTCCACGGAAGCCACGCTGATGGAAGGCAAAGGCCGCCTCACGCTAACCGGCAAGCTCGGTGACGTGATGCAGGAGTCCGCGCAAGCGGCGATGAGTTACGTCCGGTCGCGCTCCAATTTGCTCGGCTTGCCCAGGGATTTCTACCGCAACATCGACATTCACGTACACGTACCCGAAGGGGCCATTCCCAAGGACGGTCCATCTGCCGGCATCACCATCTGCACGTCCATCGTCAGCGCGCTGACAAAGAATCCCGTGCGCCGCGACGTCACCATGACCGGCGAAATCACGCTGCGCGGCAAGGTGCTCCCCATCGGTGGGGTCAAGGAGAAACTCCTGGCCGCCCATCGAATGGGCTTGCGTACGGTACTGCTTCCGAAGGACAATGAGAAGGACTTGGCGGAAATCCCGCCCGAGATCCTCTCCAGTCTTACGATGCATTTTGTCGAGACCATGGATGAAGTGCTGCAGATTGCGCTGGAGCGGCCCACGGTGCCGCTTGAGCATGCCGCGGTTGCGCCCGTAGCGGAACCTTTCGTAGCCGGCGCCGAGAAAGACAAGAGTTTGACCAACTAAGCAGCGTCGTTTTGGGCCCGTCCCGTCCCGCGAGTTAACCCAGAGCTGGTCGGAGTTATGCTTGAGGGATTCACAGGTTTGCGCGGCCCGGCGCTGCCGCCGGTTGCACAAAGTCTGGTTTGCCCCATCCTGGCAAGTTTTCGCTTATCCGCCAGTGCGGTGCGCCACCTCAAAAACAATCCGGATTCTCAGGGTCAATTTTCACCATCATAGCTAAGGATATATGCCAAAAGAAACAAACGTTGAAGGAAACAATCAGATGAGCATCAGCCTGGCCGAGCTGAAGGAAAAGAACATCACCGACCTCGCCAAGATTGCCAAGGAACACAATATTCCGGGCGCAAGCGGCTTGCGCAAGCAGGAGTTGATCTTCCAGATCCTCCGCGCGCAGACCGAAAAGAGCGGTTTGATCTTCTCCGAAGGCGTCCTCGAGTGCCTCCCCGATGGATTCGGCTTTCTCCGCGCTCCGGAGTACAACTATCTCCCCGGCCCGGACGACATATACGTTTCGCCATCGCAGATCCGCAAGTTCGACCTGCGCACTGGCGACACGGTTTCCGGCCAGGTGCGCCCACCGAAAGATGGCGAACGGTATTTCGCGCTAATCAAAGTGGAAGCGGTCAATTTTGAAGACCCGGAAGTCGCGCGCAACAAGATCTTCTTCGATAACCTGACGCCGCTCTATCCCCAGGGCCGCCTCAAAATGGAAACCACCAAGGAAAATTTGACCGGCCGCGTGCTGGATCTGCTTTGTCCGGTCGGCAAGGGCCAGCGTGGCTTGGTCAACGCCCCGCCGCGAACCGGAAAGACCATGATGCTGCAGTCCATGGCCAATGCCATCGCCACCAATCATCCGGAGGTCGCGCTGATCGTGCTGCTCATCGACGAGCGCCCCGAGGAAGTGACGGACATGCAGCGCACCGTCAAGGGCGAAGTGATCAGCTCTACGTTTGACGAGCCGCCGCAGCGCCACATCCAGGTCGCCGAAATGGTTTTAGAAAAAGCCAAGCGGCTCGTTGAGCACAAGCGCGACGTGGTCGTACTGCTTGACTCCATTACGCGTCTCGCTCGCGCGTACAACGCCGTCACTCCACCTTCCGGCAAAGTGCTCTCCGGCGGTATCGACGCCAACGCCTTGCAGCGCCCGCGCCGCTTCTTTGCCGCTGCGCGCCATGTGGAAGAGGGCGGTTCGCTCACAATCATCGCCACCGCGCTGATCGATACCGGCAGCCGCATGGATGACGTGATTTTCGAAGAGTTCAAGGGCACCGGCAACATGGAAATCTACCTCGACCGCCGCCTTGCGGATAAGCGTGTCTTCCCGGCCATCGACATTCAGCGCTCCGGCACCCGTAAGGACGAGCTGCTCCTGCCGCCGGATGAGTTGAGCCGCGTCTGGGTGCTGCGCAAGGTTCTGAGCCCTCTTTCGACAGTCGAGGCTATGGAGCTTTTGATCAGCCGCCTGTCGAAGTCGAAGTCCAACATGGAATTTTTGAGCTCGATGTCCGCACCGACCTGAGTCATCACCAATCCTTCCGTCTCACTCACCATGAAAAAAAAGCGCAGTGAGTTTCCCCGCTGCGCCGGTTGAATTGTTCAGTTCAAAGACGAATCGTCAGGCCGCAGCTTCTGCTTCCACCGCGGCGATGTAGTCGATGATGCGCTCCGACCAGCCGTCGATGTGCGTCCAGCCGTTGCCGTAGCTGATGCCGTGCTTGTACGGGGCCACGTTCACCACGTACGCGCGCGGCGTCCACGCCCGCAGCATGCCGTCGTGCGACTGCTCGTCGGTAATCACGATGAGCCGATGGAGGTCGCGCCACTCCGCCTTCTCGTGAAGCTGTGTCAGCGCGCGCTTGAGGTATGTCCCCGAGTGCGCCTGCGAGTCGAAAATGGCGTCGCGCAACGCGAAGCAGCGACGGGGCGGCAGTTCGACGCAAGCGTCGGAGAAGGTCGCTATGGAAAACTCCTCGGCCTTCTCACGAAACAGGATAGCGAGTCCTGCCGCCGCGTCCATGCGCGTGGTTTCGCCCTTCTTCGAGAGCTTGTAGTTCATCGAGCCGGAGACGTCGACGACGAGTCCGGTCGATCCCGCAAGCCGCTCGAATGCGGCGATGCCCTTGAGCATGGCCTTTTCAAGCGCGTCCTCGAGTTTCGGAGCGTGACGCGCCGCCGTCACGAAACGGAACGGCAGCGCGCGAGCGACGCCCTTATCCAGCCGCTCACGAATGAGCTTCGGATCGACGCCTGATGCCAGCATCAGGCGGAGGTTTCGCAGGACGGCCATGCCGCCCAGCTTGCCCTCGCGCAGGAGTCTCTCGAAGTTCTCGCGCTTGTCCTTCCCTGCGGACAAGGCAACCTCCCAGCTATCGGGAGATTCGAGCGTGTTCTCAACGAGCTTCTTCCAGAGTACAGCCTGCGCTTCGTCCTTGGGCTTCGCGTGGCAGAGGAACAGCACGTCGCGGAGCTTGACCGCCGACTCGCGGTCGTACTTCGCAAGCTGGTAGTGAACGCCCGCGCCAGCCCGCGCTTTACGCCCGCAGAAAGCGGCTGCTTCTTTTCCTTCCAGTAGAGCGACACGAACTCGCCGAGTTCGTCGGCGCGCTGGATCACGTCCTCGAGCGTCTCCGCCACGAGCGGGCCCGCGCCCTTGCGGCGCGCGAGTTCGCGCGTGAGGAAGAGCGGCGCGTGACGAAGCTGCATTTTGCCGCGTGCTTCCCGCGCGAGTGCCGCCACAACTTCCGGCTTGTTCTCGGCGGCGAGCGCGGCGATGCGCATCGCGATGTCGTTGCCCTTCTCGTAGAAGGTGTCTTCCCAGAGCAGGCAGGTGAGCACCGTGCGCCGGAGTGCGCTCTTCGCGTCCACCTTTTGCGCCACTGCGCCCTCGTGCGTCCGCACCGGGAACATCCGCTTCCATACGTTCATCTTTGCCATTGCTGCCACTCCTCCTTTCCGCAAGCCTTTCCTATATTGGTCAGCTCGCCTTGTCGAACAAAATTATTGGACGGTGCAAGAGCCATTCGCCTTCTGTTGCACCGAATCAATGCACCGGCCGCGGGCTCGACGGACTGATGTGAAACTTGCCGTCGGTATTGTGGACGCAGACCAAATCCCCTTCTTCGACCCGGAGCATCCCCGCTAGCCACTCTGGAATGACGATCTTGAGAAATTCCCCTTGCACCTCAGAGATGCCGCGTGAACACTTCATCAGCTCATCGCCCCCGGCAGAGAGAGGGATTATCAAGACCAACTCCCCGTTGACCTTCAACACCGGCCCTTCCAAAGACATCACGTCTTCCATGAGACGGTTCTCCTTTCTTTCTGCGTCAAACTGCTGGACGGGAACATCCGGCCAGGGACATTAGGCGCTCGGACCACTGAGCCACTGGGTTTTTCGATCCACGTGGGAATCGAACCCATACCTCCCGCGTGTCAGGCGAAGTAACCCTGAGCCCTCACCACGTCCAACTTTTCTTGTCTGCGCGCAAAACATTCGCGCAAGCATTTCTTTGAGAGCCGCCACCCATGACGGCGTCTCCTCTAGCCCCGGCGCGAACCGCCGACTGGTCCGCGGTTCGCGCCGGCCAACATCAAGCCGGGAGGAATAGTCGATCAGAGTAGCGGGGACACAGCCCCACGTCGTTTGACAGACGAAGTAACTCTTCTCCGCGCCATCCCGGCAACCTTTGCGGCGGGAATCAGCGGCCCAGGTATTTGTCCGCTGCTCTATCCATTGAGCTACGGCAGCTTGCGCCGCCGGCAGGAGTCGAACCTGCAACCGTCGGATCCCGATGTAACCCGTGCCTTCACCACGCCGCAAACTTTTTAATCTCTGCACACACCCCCAGCGTTCATCAACGAAGCTCTGATCATTTCGCCAATGTGCGGTTCGCTTGAAACTTCCGGGAGGAACTGGCGCTCACGGTGATTCGGGATTCGCACCCGAGCCTTGCGGCTTCACCTGAAGAAGTAGCCGTGAACTTCACCATCCCGGGACACTCATCCCCCAGTGGATTGCTTTGGATCGAAACGACTTAGGCGGTTTGTCTTAGAGACGCGCGAACAAGCAGTCCACGAGACCAAGGTCGCCTTGTAATCATTCCGTCTTGGCTTTTGTCTTCGTGTCTCATAGTCTGCTCTTCACGCTCAGTGAGGACCTGCACCAAAATGCAGCAGGTGTACGACTGAGGTATCCTGAAAGTAAACGGAGATTGAATTTCTGTCAAGCACTTTTTTTCAAAACATGCATTTTTGGCCGATTTTTAGCATAACTTGTTAATTTTCAAGTATCTAGCATCGACCGTAGGCACTCCCGGGTCTTCATTCGTATCGCAGGCAAACGATGGGATCGAGATTGGCCGCGAGGTTCGCGGGATAGTAGCCGAAGAACAATCCCACGCCGACGGAAATCACGAACCCGATCGAAACCCAAAGATAAGACAGCGTAGCGGGAATCGAGGGCACGAGAGTGCGCACCAGTGTGGATACGCCCGCCCCGATCAGAATGCCGATGGTCCCGCCGACCAGGGTGAGTACCACCGCTTCCAGCAAGAATTGCAGGCGGACATCCGCGCGGCGCGCGCCGATGGCTTTGCGCACGCCAATTTCCTGGGTGCGCTCGGTCACCGAGATGAGCATGATGTTCATCACGCCGATGCCGCCCACGAGCAGTCCGATCGAACTGATGACCGTGGTGAGAATCACCAGCGCACCAGTGAGCTGGTTCCACAGATTGCTGAGGAAGTCCGGCGAGCTCAACTCGAAATCGTTTTCCTTCCCAGCGGGGATGCGGCGCAGGCGGCGCAAGGCTTGGATAACTTCGCCGTGCGCGGTTTCGACATTGATGTTCTCCGGAACGGTGAATGCCATGAACAGTTCCTTGGCTTCCGGGTACTGCTTCTTGAAGTTGCTGAGCGGGATGACTACAAAGATGTCCACGCCCGGGCCGAAGAACAATCCCTGGTCGTGCTCAAATACGCCGATAACTTCGTAAACGGCACCATTGATGCGCACGGTTTTGCCGAGGGCGTCCGTGTTGGGGAAAAGCGATTCGCTGATGGCCGCGCCCAGCACGACGACCGGCCGCGCATGCTCCTGATCGAACGCGCTGACGAAGCGGCCGCGCTCGATGTTAAACAACGGAATCGCCTCGGTGTACTCCGGCTCAGCGCCGCGTATGACAACCTTCTCGACGCTGCGGTCACCGCTGATGATGCGGTTGCTGTCGCCAAAGAAAAAACCTCTGGTGCCAAAGGTCGTGACGATCCGCACGTCGGGTGCCGCCTCCCGCACATACTCGGCGTAGTTGTATTCAAGATACTTGCGGGTTCGAATGCGTTCCGGCAACCGGGAAGGGTCCGTGCCGAAAGGGAATCGTGAAATGAAATAAGTGCGCGAGCCCAGGCGTTCCACCCTGTCTTGCACGAACTTGTTCAGGCCTTGAATGATGGCGGCCATGGAAATCACCGAGGACACGCCGATGACGATGCCCAGCACGGTCAAGGCGGAGCGAACCTTGGACGAGCGCAGCGTCTCCAGCGCGGCAAGGAAATTTTCCCGCGTTTGCGCCAGCGTCATGATCGCCATTAGTCGTACCTCAACGCCACAATCGGGTCGAGCTGTGAGGCGCGCACTGCCGGATAGATCCCGAAAAACAATCCGACCCCGGAACTCAGAAATACTCCCATCACCGCGACCCACGTTTGCACCGCCGCTGGGAATGGCGTATACGTCCGAAGCGCCAGCGCCACCAAAAATCCCAGTGAGATGCCCATGGCTCCGCCGGCGATGCATTGCATGACGCTTTCCACCATGAACTGCCGCAGGATGTCTCGCTTCGTCGCGCCGACTGCGCGCCGCACGCCAATCTCCCTCCGCCGCAGGTTCACACTCACGAGCATCACGTTCATGATGACGATACCGCCGATGACCACCGATATGGCGCTCACCAGAATGAACACGCCGAAAAACGCCGAGCTGATGCTGCGCCACAAGGCCATGTAACTCTCTTTCGTGCCGATGAAGAAATCGTCCTCCATCTTGCCGCTGAGGTGGCGACGCGCACGCAAGACCAGGTCCGCCTGATCCTGCGCCTTTTCAAAATCTCCGGTGTTCGTCTTAACGTTGATAGTCAGACTTGTATGTGCGCCTTGCATGCGCAGGAACACCGGCAAGGGGACCATGATGAAGTTGTCCTGGTCCTGCCCAAGGACGCTGCCGATTTTCTCTATCACCCCTATCACCAGGAGTTCGTCGTTCCCGACGCGAAAGCTCTTCCCGATGGGATCCATGCCGAGAAACAACTGCTGCACCAGCGTGTCGCCGATCAAGCAGACGTCAGCCCGATGCTCAGCTTCCACAGCCGTGAAGTAGCGGCCAAACTCTACGGTGCGCGTGTCAATATCCGCCATGCTCGGCGTTTGCCCGTAGAAGTTCACGTCGGCCACCTCTTTGTTGCCGTATCTCGCGTGCACGCTGCCGCTGGCGGTGGCGCCGACCTCCTTGCAAGCGGGGCAGCCTTCGGCAACGGCGCGCATGTCCTCGAGCTCAATCTTCTTGAACTTCAGCGCCTTGATAATGATGTTGAAATCGGTCACCGCGAAGGGCGTGCGCGCGATCTGAAAGACATTGGTGCCGAGATTGGCGATCTTTTGTTCAACGTAGACGTTTGCTCCCTGCACGATGGTCATGACCGTGATGAGCGTGGCCACGCCCATCGTCAGCCCCAGCATCGTGAGCGAGGCGCGCAGCTTGTGCGCGCGCAAGGCGCTGAAGCACTGCACAAGATTGTCGCGTGCGGCGAGCATAGGTTTGGAGAAGACTCCCACCCACTTTACCGATTCCTTCGCGCGCGCACCACCGGCTCGCGGGCGACACGGGAGTCGTCACTATGTGAATACGAAGAAAGGGGAGCGGGAGTTACCGAGCCGTGTGCTGGATTCCTTGGGCTTTTCCAAGTTTGAAAGGTCTCTGTTTTCTGTCTGGACCGGCGCCGCTCCTGTCTGGAGCGTAGCCCGTCCTTTGCACTCCGGAGGGTGCTTCGGGGCCGAAGCGAGTCCCGACAGGCGCCTGCTCTGCCATCCATGGCTTCATGTGCGTTTCCAATCCTTATCGAGGCACGCCCGGAATTTCCGCGTTGCTTCAGTCTGGCCGGAACTGGTCAGTGCGACCGCCAGCAGGGGGATCACAAACGGCGCGCTGCCCGCGGAAAACGCCCGCATCATGAGTGCCCGCATCACGGTTGCCCTCCCGCCACTTCTGCCAATTTCTTTTCGCGTTCTCGCGCGAGCATCACAATCAGCCGCGCAGTCTCTTCGATCGCCATTGCCGTGTTGTCCACCAGCACCGCATCGGTGGCACGCACAAGCGGGGAAACTTTGCGTTCGCGATCGCGTCGGTCGCGCTCGATCACTTCGTCGAAAACTTCCGCGAGCGTCATTTTTTCGCCCTTTTCCTGGTGCTCTTTCCAGCGCCGTTCCGCGCGCACTTCCGGCGAAGCATCCAGAAAAATCTTCAGCTCGGCTTTGGGAAAAACGACAGTTCCGATGTCGCGCCCTTCCATCACGACGCCGCCACCGGCGCCGGCGCGCTGCTGCTCGGCAACGAGCACTTCTCGCACTTTTGCAATCGTCGCGAGGCGCGACGCCGCCTGGGCAACCTCGGCCGTCCGAATTTCGCTCGTTACGTCCTCTCCATCCAGATACACACGGTTCTTCGCCCCAGCGGCCTCTTGCTCGAGCGTCGGCGGCTTCAGCTCGATGTGCGTCTCCTTCGCCAGTGCCACGAGACGGGATTCATCGTCAAGTGGGACGGCCTTTCTAAGCGCCTTCAGTGCGAGCGCTCGATACATGGCTCCGCTGTCGAGATACAAATACTCGAGCATCGCGGCAATGCGCCGCGCCACGCTGCTCTTCCCCGAACCCGCCGGGCCGTCAATGGCAATTGTAAGTCTGGGCATTTTCCTGGCACAGCCACTCCTGGCGGTAGGCTCTTTCGGAAGACAAGAACGGCACGCAGAACTTAGGCATGAGTCGCGGGCACAATGGAAATTCGCGGTCCAGTATCATCCGCAATTCTGCTCGGCACTGTTGACTGTGAACTGCTGGCTGTTCACTTCCTCAAAACCCCATGATGTTGTAGCCGCAATCGACAAAGATCGTCTCGCCGGTAATGCCCGAGCCCGCTTCCGAAAGCAGAAATGCAGCGGTCGCGCCGACCTCGGCGGCATCGACATTGCGTTTCAGCGGGGCGCGCTCCACTTGGGTTTTGAGCATATCGCCGAAGTTCGCGATTCCTCGCGCCGCCAGCGTCTTGATAGGCCCGGCGGAAATGGCGTTCACGCGGATAGCCCTCTGCCCAAGGTCGTTCGCCAAATAGCGGACCGTCGCTTCCAGCGCCGCCTTGGCCACGCCCATTACGTTGTAGTTCGGAACCACTTTCTCGGAACCGTAGTACGTCAGCGTGACCATCCCGCCGCCAGCGGTCATGAGCGGCGCGGCGCCGCGCGCTACTGCAATCAGGGAATAGACGCTGATGTCATGCGCGATGCGAAAGCCTTCGCGCGTAGTGTTGAGAAAGGGATTTTTCAGCTCTTCCGGCGGAGCAAACCCCACGCTGTGAACCAGGCCATGCAGCACGCCGTAGCGCGACTTCAACTCATCGAACAATCGCGCGATCTCATCGTCTTTCGTGACGTCGCACATGAACCCCGCGGCGCCCGGCATCTCGGCGATCAGGTCCCTGGCTTCGAGCTCGAGCCGTTCGTTTTGATAGGTAATCGCCAGCCGCCAGCCGGCTTGGTGCAGTTTCTGGGCGATGGCCCACGCGATGCTGCGCTTGTTGGCCAGTCCGAAGATGACCGCTGTTTTCTGCGTCTCGCTCATTCTGGAGTCCTCAGTTGTCAGTCTTCAGTTCGCCGTCAAAAAAACAAAGCAACTCTTATATATTGCTTTCCTTTAATCTCGCCATTTTTCGCGCCGTTTGCCGATAGCGGAGCGGTTCAAATGCGATGAAAGGCCTTCTCAATTTCCTTTATGGAATAGCGCAGCACCACTGGGCGTCCGTGCGGACAGCTCATCGGGCAATCGGTTTTCGCCAGCGCGTCCAGCAGCCATTCCATTTTCGATTGTTCGAGCGGCATGTTCACCTTGATCGCCGCGTGGCACGCCGTGGACGCCGCGATTTTTGCCTGTAATGTTTCAATTGAAATCGCGGCGTTTTCTCGCTCGATGCCGTCGAGAATTTCGGTGAGTAGTTTTTCTGCGTCCGGTGAGCCGACTCCCGCGGGCACAGCCTGGATCGCCACGCTCTTTGGACCCATGGGCTCGACCTCGAAACCATTCGCGGCTAATTCTTCCGCGATCTTTTCAAACGTGACGATCTGCCGCGGCGACAACTCAATCACCAGCGGCATGAGCATGCGCTGCGCTTTCACTTTTCCGGCGCGCCGGGCCTCCAGGTGCTGTTCGAAAAGGACGCGCTCGTGCGCCACGTGCTGGTCTACGATCCACAGTCCTTCGCCGTTCACCGCGACGATGAAACTCGCGCTGACTTGCCCCAGCGGTTTTAGGTCGGCGATTTGTTCCGGTCGCGGCAGGCTCGCGGGAGCGTCCGCGCTCGGCGCGGCGAGATTCGCGGCCCAATTTCCGGCGGTGGAAATCCGCACCGGTGGGTCACTGGCGCCAAATGCAGTTCCTGAAGTGAATGGAATCCGCTGCTCGACCGGCTGCATCGGCGCGACCGTGAGATCGTATCCGCCATCCGAGCCGACGCCGGAGCCCACTCCGATTTCTTCTATCGGCGGAATGATCGCGCGCGGCACTCCCGATTCCACCGGTGCGGGCGTCATTCCGCCGGAAAACGGACCGTTCCCGAAGCCTGCCGTTTGCGGTCCGGTGGCCGCGGCGGCGGCAAAACTCGCGATGGGACGCGCGCCCATCAATGCCTGGCGAATCGCATCGCGCGCAAAATCGTGGACAAATTGCGAGTGCCGGAAGCGCACCTCGATTTTCGCAGGATGCACGTTGACGTCGACTTCGTCGTAGGGCATCTCCAGAAAAAGCAGCGTCGCGGGAAAAACTGCCGGCGGCAGGATGTTGCGATAGGCCTCGTGAATAGCGTGGAGAATCAGCCGGTCGCGCACCAGCCGACGGTTCACGAAAATGTAGATTCCATTGCGATTCATCCGCTGTATGTCTGGGCGCGACGTAAATCCACTTACCGTCAGCGATGCCTTTTCTTCCTCCGGCTCGAGTGCTGGCTCGGTGATGGCCGCGCGGAAGGGAGCACAAACCGCGGGAATTTCGACCAACTCTTCCAGCGCTTGCCGTCCGAAGAGCTGATACACGCGGTCGGCCAGCTTTTCCGCGGGCGGACAGTTAATGATTTCCTGCGTCGGCGTCGTGAGAATAAACTGCTTCGCTGGATTCGCCAGCGCGTAATGCGTGACCAGCGAAGCGATGTGGCCCAGCTCCGTGGTGTCCGACTTGAGAAATTTCCTGCGTGCGGGGACACAGTAAAAAATGTCGGCGACGTTGATGGTCGTTCCTGCCGGCAACCCCGCCGGCTTTACGTTAACCAGTTTGCCCCCCGCGAATTCGATGCGCGTGCCTTCAGCTTCCGCTTCGTCGCGCGTTTCAAGCAGCAGTCGCGATACCGCCGCGATCGTCGGCAACGCTTCCCCGCGAAACCCCAGCGTGGCAATCGAGAGCAGGTCGTCCACCGAGCGCAACTTGCTCGTGGCATGGCGTTCGAACGCCAGCAGCGCGTCGTCGTGCGTCATCCCGTGACCGTCGTCGATCACGCGAATCATGCGCTTGCCGCCGACTTCCACTTCGACGCGAATGGTCTTCGCGCCCGCGTCGATGGCGTTTTCCAGCAGCTCCTTCACCACCGATGCCGGGCGCTCGACAACCTCGCCCGCGGCGATTTTATTCGCCACTGCTTCCGGCAATATGCGTATTCGGCTCATTTTTCTTTGATCGCGATCCCGAGTTGGTCGAGTTGTTCTTTGTCGACGCTTGACGGCGAATCCGCCATCAAGTCCTGGGCGGCGGTGGTCTTTGCAAAGGCGATCACTTCGCGAATGGACTTTTCGCCGGCGAGGAGCATGACCACGCGGTCAATGCCGAGGGCGATGCCGCCGTGCGGGGGCGTGCCGTAGGTCAGCCCGTCGAGGAAAAAACCGAAGCGGCGGCGCAATTGTTCTTCGGACAGGCCTAGCGCTTTGAAAAGACGTTCCTGAATGTCCTGGCGGTGGATTCGAATGCTGCCGGAGCCGAGTTCGTTGCCATTCAGCACGAGGTCGTAGCCCTTGGAACGCACTTCCCAGGGCGCGGATTCGAGTTTTTCGAGGTCTTCGTCGACGATTCCGGTGAAGGGGTGCTGCGCGCTCACCCAGGATTTGTCGGACTCGCTCCATTCGAACAGCGGAAAGCCGGTGAGCCACAGAAATTTCCACCGGGATTTGTCGATTACGCCGAGTGCTTCGCCAAGTTGCAGCCGCAATTGTCCCGCGATGAGCGCGGCAGCTTCCGTGCCTTTGATTTGCTCCTTGGCGGAAACAGCAACGACGAGATCGCCCGATTTCGCGCCGCAGGCGTCGGCCAGCTTCTTCACATTCTCGGCGCCGATCAGTTTTTCTACAGTTGACGTTAGTCCCTCAGGAGCGACTTTGACGAAATAGGCACCGCGCGCTTTGAGCGATTTGGCTTTCTCGGTTAACTCGTCAAGCTGCTTGCGCGAATAAACTGCGGCTCCGGGCGCCGCGAGCGCGAAGACGCTTCCCTCGATTTGCAGCTTCTGTTTTGCTTCTTGCGGGAAGCAATCGGTGACTTCCTGCAACACCATGCCAAAGCGCAGGTCCGGCTTGTCGCTGCCGTACTTTCGAATGGCATCCTTATAGAGCATGTGCGGAAACGGGTCTTCCGCCTTGATCCCCGCTACGGCACAGGCACGCACCATCACTTTTTCGATCACCTGAAAAATGTCTTCCTGCCGCGGAAAAGACATCTCGAGATCGAGCTGCGTGAATTCCGGCTGGCGGTCGGCGCGCAAATCTTCGTCGCGGAAGCACTTGACGATCTGGAAGTAGCGGTCGAGGCCACCGATCATCAGAATCTGTTTAAAGATTTGCGGGGATTGCGGCAGCGCGTAAAACTGCCCGTGATGCACTCGGCTGGGCACGAGATAATCGCGCGCGCCTTCCGGCGTCGAGCGCGTGAGCATGGGCGTTTCCACTTCGAGGAAACCCATTTCGTCCATCACCTTGCGAATTTCTAAGATGATCTTGTGGCGCAGCGCGAGATTCTGGTGCGGCTTCGGCCGGCGCAGGTCGAGATAGCGGAAGCGCAGGCGCGTCTCTTCCGCAGCGTTGATTTCGTCTTCGATCGGGAAGGGTGGCGTCTTGGCGTTGTTGAGAATATGCAGCTTCGCCGCCACAAGCTCGACTTCCCCGGTGGCCAATTCTGGATTGGCTTTCTGGCGCTTGAGGACCTTGCCTTCCACGGCGACGACGAATTCGCTGCGCGCCTGCTCGGCTTTGGCATGCGCCGCCGGCTGCGTCTCTTTGTTAAAGACCACCTGCACGATGCCGGTGCGGTCGCGCACATCGAGAAAGAGCAAATTGCCAAGGTCGCGGCGGCGTGCGACCCAGCCCATTACAATAGCGTCGCGGCCTTCGTCCTTGGCGCGCAGTTCGCCGCAGTAATGCGTGCGCTTCAAGTTGCCGAGAAAATCGAGCAAGCTGTCCTTCCTCTCCGAATACAAAGCTCGTTGCTGTAGCTCAGCCTTCAGGCCTGAGGTCTTATCCGCAGCCGAGCCGCCACGGCGGCGCGCGAGAAAATCCTCACCCCTAAAGGGGTGAGCTACAACTGCTTCTTCAAATGCTCGAGCAAGTCTGGTTCGGTGTACTTCGCCTGCGAGCCATCCGCCAATGTCTTCAGCGTCCATAAGCCTTCGGATACTTCATTGTCGCCGAGAATCAGCGCGTACTTCGCGCCGAGCTTGTCTGCCTGGCCGAGCGCCTTGCCGAACTTTTGCTCGACCGGAGGTAGCTCCACACGGAAGCCCGCCTTGCGCAGATCTTTCGCAGCGCGGATGGCGGTCGCGTGAGCTCGTTCACCCATCCAGGCGATGTACACGTCGCGGCCTTGCAGGGCAGGCGCTTTCCCGCTCTCCTGTAGCGACAAGATCAAACGATCTTCGCCGATGGCAAACCCGATGCCCTTTGTCGGCGGCCCGCCCAGCAATTCTACCAGTCCGTCGTAGCGCCCGCCGCCGCAGACGGCATTTTGCGAACCGAGCCCCTGCGCCGTGATTTCAAACGTCGTGCGCATGTAATAGTCCAGCCCGCGCACGAGGCGCCAGTTCTCGCGGAAGAAGACGCCGCGCATTTCGAGCTGGTGTTTTACGGCAGCGTAGTGCGTCGCGCAGGCTTCGCAGAGGTGATCGGCGATGCGCGGCAGTGTGGCGATGATGCCCTGCTCGCTTTCGAGTTTGGAATCGAGCACGCGCAGCGGATTCGTTTCGATGCGCCGCTGGCTGTCCGGCCCGAGCTTGTCCTTCACTTTCAGGAGCTCCGCGCGCAGCAGTTCAACGTATTTCGGGCGGCATTCGCGGCACCCAATGGAATTGATATCAAGCTGCACGCCCTGCAATTCCAGCCGGTCGAAAAACGTCATGACCATTTCAATCGCTTCTGCGTCGATCGCCGGCGCGTCGCTGCCGCCCAGCACTTCCGCGCCGATCTGATAAAACTGCCGGTAGCGCCCCTTCTGCGGTCGCTCCCGCCGAAACATCGGCCCTATGTAGTACAGCTTCACCGGCGCGGGCAGCGACTGCATCCCATGCTCGATGTACGCGCGGCAGACACTCGCCGTGGCCTCGGGGCGGAGGCCCATCTCTCCGGCCTTTAGGATGCTGTAGGCAATTTCCTCCACCAACCTTATATCCCCCTGAGCTGTCATCCACTTGTCGGGGGTTATAGCCTTAATCGCCAGATCCATCGCGTCGTCGTCAGTAACCGTGAACATCTCTTTGTTCACTATGTCTGTGTCAAGACCAATGGAGCGCGCGAATAGTTCCAGGTCCTCAAGGATGGGGACGCGAATCTCCCCAAATCCAAACGTGCTGAACACGCTTCGGGCAGTGTCCTCAACACGATTCCACAACGCAGTTTCCGGAGGCAGGAGATCACGCGTTCCGCGGATCGCCTGGAACTTGCGCGGCTTCTCTTCTTTTTTGGCTGCGCCTTCACTCACTCGGTGGGTTCCTCGCGATAAATATTCTTATAGCCGACGTAGCGCTGCGCGTAAGCGTCAATCGATGCCTGATCGATCCCCGTGAGCATGCGCTTCACTTTGCCCGGCGAGCCCATGACCAAGCTGCCCGCAGGAATCGCGGTGCGCTCGGTGAGGAGCGTGCCCGCAGCGACGATGCTGCCCGCGCCGATCGTCACGCCGTTCAGAATGACCGCGCCCATTCCGACGAGGCAGCGCGACTCGATGGTGCAACCGTGCAGCGTCACCGAATGGCCAATGGTGACGTCATCGCCGAGGATGAGCGGATACTCGTCGCGCATGACGTGCAGCACCGAGCCGTCCTGAATGTTGGTGCGCGCGCCGATGCGAATGTAATGCACGTCGCCGCGAACCACCGAGCACGGCCAGACGCTCGAGTCCTCCCCAATCACCACGTCGCCGATGATGACGGCCGAGGGGTCGATATAGGCCGATTCCGCGATTTGCGGCTGCTTGCCGCGATAGGGCCGGATGTCGGGTTCGCGGGTCATCGTTACCGGCTCGAGGGTGAGTCGGAACAGGCTGAAATGTAGCTAACCATAACCACCACCTCCCCCGGCTTTTTGTAAGTGTTGCATCTAAAGGATTTAGCTTTTCTATCTGTTATTTAAAATCAACACTTACGTGGCCTCCTGCCAGTGTTGATTCTAAATGATCTACATAGGGGCAATTTTTCGAGAGATTTTGCCATGAATCCGCCCTGGCATGACCGCAAAAAGAAAATGCGGCAACACGGTTGCCGCACTCCAAAAACAGTCGTTTCCAAAACGCATGATAGTTGAAAAGGCTGAGGCGGTCAAGAAAAAGTTAACGGGAAAAAGTTAACGGGAAAAGATAGAAGGAGTCGGCTTGTCGATCTGGACGGCGCGGCGCAACTGGGTCATCATCGCTCTATGGAAACCCGCTGCGCACAGTGCGGAGCGGCGATGACTTGCAAGCCGGAAGGCGGCTGCTGGTGCGCGGAATTGCCGCACGTCCCGATGCCCATTGGTGCGGAAGGATGCCTGTGCCGGAACTGTTTGCGCGCCAAGATCGAAGCGCTGCAGAATCCCGGCAAAAGAAAAGAAGCGTGAAGCTTCAGTCGATCTGAACTGCGGGGCCGCCTATGGTGCCCGCCACTTGCGCCAGGCGCGCGACGACGGCGCGGGCGACGTTGTAGAGACTCTTCGCACCTGCGCCATCTTCGCCGAGCGCCGCCACCGGCTTGCCAGTGTCCCCACCGATGCGAATGCGCGGATCGATTTCAATTTCGCCAAGTACCGGCACGCCGTAAGCCAGCGCGGTTTTCGCGCCTTCACCGTGGCCAAAGATGTCCAACGACTTGCCGCAGTGCGGGCAAGCGAACGTGCTCATATTCTCGACCACGCCGAGCACTTCCACGTTCACTTGCCGGAACATTTCGATGGCCTTGCGAACATCAGCAAGCGCCACGGTCGATGGCGTGGTCACCAGCACAGCGCCGGTCACGGCCACCGTCTGAATCAGCGTCAACTGCACATCGCCCGTCCCCGGCGGAAGATCGATGATTAAGTAATCCAGCTCGCCCCATTCCACGCTGCGCAGGAATTGAGTAATCACGCTGTGCAACATCGGCCCGCGCCAGATCATGGGCTTGTCGCCGGGGTTCAGCAGGCCCATGGAAATCATCTTCAGCCCTTGCGATTGCACGGGAATGATGTGCTTATCGCTCGTGGCCTCCGGCTGCTGCGTCGCGCCCAGCATGATCGGCACGTTCGGCCCGTAAACGTCGGCGTCGAGCAAACCAACTTTGTGGCCGAGCTTCGCCAAAGCCAGCGCGAGATTCACCGCGACGGTGGTCTTGCCGACGCCGCCTTTGCCGCTGGCAACGGCGACGAGGTTCTTTACGCCGGGGATCGGCTGGCGTTCGGGCATTTGCTGTGGTGCTGGAGGCATTTAGTTTCCTTTTCTCGGTTGCATCATGCGTTGGCGCCGTGGCATTTCTTGTATTTTTTTCCCGACCCGCAGGGGCAAGGATCGTTGCGGCCTACTTTCGCGCCAACCTTCACGGGCTTAGGTGCTTCAGCCTGCGCGGGGCCCGTCTGATACTGCAAATCTTTTTGCTGGCGCTGCTGGCGGCGCTCGATTTCACGCGCCACGGCGGGCAAATGCTGCGGCTCGCCGGCCCGCGCTGCGGCGCTTGCGGCAACGGCATCAGCGCGCGGGCGCGTTGGCTGCGGCGGAGACGAAGGTTGCGGCGCACCCGAAGGCGGTTGCTCGCCCTGCTGCACCTGAATGTGAAAGAGATAGCGGATCGTTTCATTATCGATGCGCGCCATCATGTCTTCGAAAAGCGTGAAGGCCTCTTTCTTGAACTCGACGATGGGGTCTTTTTGCGCGTAGCCGCGCAGCCCGATGCCTTCTTTCAAATGGTCCAGCGAGAGCAGGTGGTCTTTCCACTGCGAATCGACCACGTCGAGGATAATGCGGCGCTCGAGCCAGCGCATCAGGTCCGCGCCGAACTGCTTTTCTTTTTCCTCGTAGCGCTTGGTGACGGCTTCGGCCGCGGCGTCGGCAAGCTGGTCGTGGCTCAGGGCGCCGGGATCGGCCCCTGCAGCCTTCATGTCAATACCGAACTGCGCGTTGCTCTCCGCGAGGAACTGCGTGGTGTTCCATTGATCGGGATGCTGCTCGCGCGGACAGAACGTATCGGCGAGTTCGCGCACGACGTCTTCGGCGATGCCGAGCACGTAATCACGCTGGTCCTTGCCTTCCAGCGCGGAGCGGCGAATCGCGTAAATTGTTTCGCGCTGCTTGTTCATCACGTCGTCGTATTCGAGCAAGTGTTTGCGCGCGTCGAAGTTCTGCGCTTCGACGGTTTTTTGCGCGTTCTCGATGCGCCGCGAAATCAATCCGGATTCGATGGGCACGCCCTCGGTCATGCCCAGGCGGAACATCAGCGCCTTCACGCGTTCGCCGCCGAAGATGCGCATCAGGTCGTCCTCGAGTGAAAGGAAAAAACGCGAGGAGCCGGGGTCACCTTGGCGTCCCGCGCGGCCACGCAACTGGTTATCGATGCGCCGCGCCTCATGGCGTTCCGTGCCCAGGATGTGCAGTCCGCCCAGCGCGACGACTTCGTCGTGTTCGGCTTTGCACTGCCCGGCGAACTGCTCGTACACCGGCTTCCACTGGTCGGCTGGCACTTGAAAAATCTTGCCTTCGTGCTGGAAGAGCACCATCGTGACCGCGGGCTGAGCGCCGTTGCCGCCCGCGGGATCTGCGCCGATGACCGCTGGAGCCGCCGCATAGGGCATGGCCAGCTTATTTTTCAGAAAATGGTCGCGTGTCATTTGCTCGGGGTTGCCGCCGAGAAGAATGTCCGTGCCGCGGCCGGCCATGTTGGTCGCGACGGTGACCGCGCCTTTGCGCCCGGCCTGCGCCACAACGCGGGACTCGCGCTCGTGTTGCTTGGCGTTCAGCACCTGATGCGGGACGCCGCCTTTTTTCAGCAATTCCGCGATGGCCTCGGACTTTTCAATGGAGATCGTGCCCACCAGCACGGGCTGGCCGCGTTGGTGATATTGGCGGATGCCGTTGGCGAGCGAGTTGTCTTCCTGCATGATGCCGTTCACCACGGCTTCAAACTTTTCTTTTTCCGTGCGGTAAACAACGTCCGGAGATTCAATGCGGATCAAATGGCGGTTCGTCGGAATGACCGTGACGTCCAGATTATAAATCTTGCCGAACTCCGCCGCTTCCGTTTCCGCCGTACCGGTCATGCCCGAGAGTTTCTTGTACATGCGGAAATAATTCTGAAAGGTAATCGTCGCGAGCGTCTGGTTTTCGCGCTCGATCTTCACGCCTTCCTTAGCCTCCACGGCCTGGTGCAAACCGTCGGACCAGCGGCGGCCGGGCATCTGGCGGCCGGTGAATTCATCGACAATGATGACTTCACCGTCTTTTACGACGTAATCCACGTCGTTCTTGTAAAGCGTGTGAGCCCGCAGCGCCTGGTAGACGTGGTGCATGATATCGATGTTCGCCGGATCGGACATGTTGGTAAGGGATAGAAGGCGTTCGCACTTGGCAAACCCTTCTTCGGTGAGCGTCGCGGTGCGGTGCTTTTCGTCGAGCGTGTAGTCGATGTCCTGAATCAACTTGGGGATGATTTTGTCGATCTTGGCGTATTTGTCGGTGGACTCTTCCGACGGCCCGGAAATGATCAGCGGGGTGCGCGCCTCATCGATTAGGATGGAGTCGACTTCGTCGACGATGGCGAACTGGTGTCCGCGCTGCACGCATTGCGCGAGGTCGTACTTCATATTGTCGCGCAGGTAATCGAAGCCGAATTCGTTGTTGGTGCCGTAAGTGATGTCCGCGCCATACGCCGCGCGGCGCTGGTCGTCATCGAGGTCGTGCACGATCACGCCAACGCTCAATCCCAGCGCGCGGTAGAGTGGACTCATCCATTCCGCGTCGCGGCGCGCCAGGTAATCGTTCACGGTAACGATGTGAACGCCGCGCCCGGCCAGCGCATTCAAAACCGCAGGCAGCGTCGCGACGAGCGTCTTGCCTTCGCCCGTCTTCATTTCCGAGATCTTGCCTTCGTGCAGGACGATGCCGCCGATGAGCTGCACGTCGAAATGCCGCATGTTCAGGAAGCGGCGGCCGGCTTCGCGGACCAAGGCGAATGCCGGCACAATCGCCTGCTCCAGCGCCTTCTGCAATTGCTCCTTGTAGGCAGGCTCCGCGGGATCGGCATCTTTTAACTGCTCCTGCACCTGGGTGCGGAGCTCCGCAAAACGCGTCTTAAGGCCTTCATCGTTGAGCGACTGCACCTCGGCTTCTTGCCCGTTGATGGCCGCGATGATGGGCCGCAATTTCTTGATGTCGCGCTCGTGCTTGGTGCCGATAAACCGAGCGACAAGCTTGTCGATGAACTTGGCTAGATCCATG
>WNGP01000687.1_pt1 | contig 26717 bp, 23 predicted proteins | sample 5407671 | NCBI WGS metagenome assembly WNGP01 (sample SAMN13153381, study PRJNA577476) | soil metagenome | isolation source: 40 cm soil or saprolite under Garry oak tree replicate 2 | place: USA:California | collected 2016-06-15
GAACTACGCCGACTAGGAAGCCTATTGCCAGAACGATTAGCGCGGAGACGACTAGCCCCGATCCGAGATCAAACGAGAATGCCAGTGATGTTCGATCATATACTCACGTTTGGGACTCTTAAGTTCATCCAATAACAAAGACTCCGTGGTCATTTGGTATTCGTCTGCTGAGAGTGGGCTCGAGACTTTCGCCGGAGCCTCCTGTAGCCGAGGACGGTGAGCCGGACAAGGTTTGCAAGGAATCTGTTCTTTCTCTGGAGGTTTCTGGTGAGGATTGCCTCCTCGGACGTGAACAGCTGCTTGAGGTCGTGTATGTCGGTTTTTGGCGAGAAGTAGATGTAGAGTGGGATCCCGACCAGTATGACTATCGTCCCGGCTATCTTGTCGATGAGGCTTGTGGAGTAGAGGAGGTAGAGGCATATTCCGGCTCCCAGCCAGGGGAGAACTTTCTGTCCGGAGAGCCCTTTCTCACTCTTCTTCCGCAGGACGACTAGCGAGAGGGATACGAGGAGGAAGGAGAACGCGAGGTTGAAGACGGAGAACGAGATTAGCTGCCCGAGCCCCGAGAACAAGGAGAGGACTAGGGCGATGATCCCTTGGACAATCAGGGCGACGTAGGGTGTTTTGAATCTTGGATGGACCTTAGAGAAGGCTCTGGGAAAGAGTCCGTCTATTGACATGGCGTAGGCGAGGCGTGCTGTGCCGAGGATTGCGGATTCGTCGGAGCCGGAGACAGAGACTAGCGCTCCCCCGCTGATTATTATCGCGCCTGTGGTTCCCAGTAGTGCTGCGCCGACTAGTACGAGGGGTATGACTGTCTGGGCTAGTCTGGGACTAGGTACTGTTCCGAAGATTACGAAATTGGTTGTCAGGTAGAAGAAGATGACAATGGCCATTCCGGTCATTATTGCTCTCGGGATGTTTCTTTTCGGATCCTTTACTTCTGCCGCGGGGAGTGTTCCGAGCTCGAAGCCGACGTAGGCCCAGAAGATGAGGACCAGGGCTGTTCCGAAATTGTTGAGGCCGAGCGGCGCGATCGGATTGTAGTTTGCGAAGAACGCGGGGTTGTAGACGATCGAGGCGAGACCGACTACGACGAGCAAGAGGAGGGGTAACAGTTTCAGGATGGTTAGTATGTCATTTACTCGGCCAGCGGCTTTTACGCCGAAGATGTTGATTGCTGTCAGCCCGAAAAGGAATGCTGCTTTGACGAGTATCTGTTCGGGGAAGTTGAGGGGTATGAAGTATTGGAGATAGTTGGTGAAGGTTATCGCGAAAACGGGGAGGCTGAGGACCTCGGCTATCCACATGCTCCAGCCAGCGATAAACCCGTAAAAATCGTCGAAGGCGGTGCTGACGAAGGCGAAACTGCCGCCGACCTTGGGTACGTAATATGCGGAGTATGCGAAGATCATTGCCAGGATGGTGGCGAAGGCTCCTGCGACCAGCCAGATTATGATGGAGAAGGGGCCGATGAGCCCTGCTGTTATGGCGGAGGCGATGTAGATGTCGCTGCCGACGATCGCGCCAACCACGATGTTGGTCAGGTCAAAATAAGAAAGGTCCCTCTTCAGCTCCAAAGGCAAACCCCGATTTAGAGGTCGGAGGCTCGGATGGGTTGCTTAAGAAAGATGATTCAACAGATCAGACCGATAACTGGCGATTTTCTGATGGGTTTCAACATAGATTTTGGACATGGTCAATGGATTCCTATCGCTGCTGGGGATCAGAATTCTCTTTGCCTCGTGCAATGGCATTGAGAATTCTACGATGCGATCTTTTTCCTTAATTGTGATCGAGAGCGATTTTTCGAGACGCCTCGCGTGGAAGTAGCAGTACGGAGAGTCCTTTGCTACCGAAACCGAATCCACTATACCCGCAAGCAGGTCCTGTACATATCTGCCGAGTGAAATCTTGTAGACTGCTCTCAGGGCGGCGACTGACTCATCAATTCGCTCGCTAGCGGCGTATTCCTTGGTTTGCGTAACGCCCCGTATGGAGACGCTATGAAGATAGACTGTCTTCGGCAACCGCGGTCGGGACCCCCTGTTGAGCAGGAATATTAAGCGCGCATCCAATTCTACGCGCGACCTGTTAAGGTGGGTTAGGGCACGGCCAAACGAGCTAGGGAGGACGCGGGGTGGTGGCTCGCAGCTGCTATTGACGATTATGAGTCGGCGCAGTTGCTCTTCAAGGGCGGAAAGTACAGCAAGACGATTCACGTTCTCCATAATGCGACCGAGAAGGCCCTCAAAGCGGCGATTCTGGCTGAGCGAAAGAGGCCTCCCTACGGGACCGCTGGACATAACCTCGTACGGCTGTACGAGATGGTTCAGTCCAAGCTCAAATTATCAGCAAAGCTCGTAAGAACGATAGACGACTTGTCGCCGCTGTACTTACCTTCAGAATATCCCGACGCTGCACTAGGAGTACCAGGGACACTGTTCAAAAAGGAGCAAGCCCAGAGATACCTGAGAGAAGTAGGCGTGCTATTACAATGGCTAAGGAAGAAGATGCCCAGAGAATAGCCAAGAACTACGTAAGACGGCTAGCTCGAAACATTACCGTACGCCAAGCAATACTGACCGGATCGAGGGCAACCGGGTCGTATCTGGAAGATAGCGATGTTGATCTGATAGTCGTATCGGACGATTTCTCCAAGATGCAGCTCCCCGAGAGGCTCAGGTATCTCCAGAGGCAGTGGAAGAGCAAGATCCCTCTGGAAGCGTTCGGGTACACCGTCAACGAGTTCGCAACGCTAAGGCGGAAGAGCACCTACGTCAAGGAAGCGGTACGGACGGGGATTGTGCTGCTAGACAGGCGAGCGCCGACCACATCCTAGACAATCCAGACGGGTGTAGGAGCCTCAGCGGGCGCTACTGTTTCTTGTAGCGTTCCTTCTTCATCGGTGGCGGTTGTCCCTCCCATTCAATCATGTCTGATGGTTTGCCCCAGCGTGGAAGGCCTCCCAAGCCTATGGACTCTGGGAGCATCGTTGGGCTGAGGGTTTCGTGTTGCTCGGGCCGTTTCTCTTCAGGCTTGAGACGAACTATCTCGAACTTTCCTCCAATTTCGAGCACTCTGTAACCGGGAAGGTGTCGGGTGTAGAGGAACTTTTTGACTAAGAATTTGATCTTCGTGTTGGAGAGACCGGTAACTTCGACGAGCTTCTTGCGCTGAGCTATCTGACCGCTGGACACGGCCGTCATGTATTCAACAAGGGAGGAGACTTCCTCGTTCTGGAGGTCGTCAGCAACGATCTTGGTCAATCGCTCATCCAGCTGGATTCCGCGTTATACCGGTCCAGTTATCATGGAGGCTTTCTATAATAGATTCTGAATCAACAATGCGTTGGCAATCGACTGCCAAGCTGCAAATAAAGTGGTTGGCAATGCATTGCCAAGCCAGGGTCCTTCATTCCAGTGCTTCCTTCCTGTGCTCGTGTTCTAGCTCACGGATGCCTTCCTAAGGATTGGTACTCTTCAAGGTCCAGCTCGGTTCGGACTATTTTCTGAGGCATAGGTTTCGCCCCACGCGAACCACTTGTCACAGACCTGTAAGCGTTTCGGCGGACGGGAATTTAGCCCGCCTGAAACGAATGCTATTTTCCCAGACCGTTCATTATTTCCCGGTAGAACTCGTCCCTTTTCCTATCCGAGTAGCCACTGTAACTCAGTTCTAAGATCCTATACCCTCTTTTCCGTAATAGCGTTCGTAGTTCTTCGTCTTTCATCATCTGGGTTCTCTTTAGGTGGACAGGGCCATCAACGAACACGATCAATGGACGAGATTCTAGCGGGAAGTAGAAGTCGGCCGTGGTTACAGGTATCTCGACTTGCGTTAGATAGTTTATTCCTTCCTCCTGTAGCTTCAAGGCTAGTTCATGCTCCATCCGTGATGGGTTAGCGTTAAGCCGCTCGCGCCAGTCGCTCCGCTGACTCGACATTTGAAGGGTTGACGTGCCCCTAGGCTATTGCTCGGACACGAGAGCGAAACTGCCGGTCGCCGACCGGAGTGGCTGCGTAAGTTCACCGTTTGGGGAGATCTGCCAAACCACCGAGTTTGATTGCTAGAAACCAAAGTCTTTTCGAATTTTATCTCGTTCAATCCGCAGGAATTCTTCGGGCCTTCTACCATAGTTGCTTAGGATGTCCCCAGTCTCGGTACGAGAGACCAGTCCAATTTGCTCTAATTGTAGTATTGAATCTGAGACAACTGAACTGCTTTCGCTTATTGATAGCTTCGATAGAGGTGCAGTAGAGCTCAGGTAGCGTTGGGCTCTAACGTGACGTGTTAGAGTGTCCGGCGAAATCGGTTCAGTTGCGGCACAAACATACTGATACACGAGATAGTTGACACCGCTCCTCATTGCCTGGGATTTCGAAGAGTGCTGAACCGTCATTTCCATAATGTTCTGAAGAGAGAACAAGCAGAACAATCCTTCGCTCTTCTGCACTAGATAGGAAAATATCGGATGGCTGTAAGATATGTGGCCTAGGAGCTCTCCCATCGACACTTGTTTGTCTAGAATTTTGTTCGTCTGGGCAAAGAATTCTCTACCGTTGAGAGCAATCCCATCTACATTGATCCCGGGCAGAAACTTGACTAATGTCATGCCCAAATCTTTGAAAGCTTGCTCCGTCGCTGGATCCTCCAAAAGGAGGAGGTATCGATAGTCGAAGGCCCTGCCGTTGGTAAGCATCAGCTGGCGCTTCAGATTCTTAGATGACATAGGTGATGCGATAACAGGCCTTATGCCGTTTGATGCCCAAATCGCGATTATATCTTTCAGTAGTTTCTTCTTGCTAGACGATTCGGGAGTTTGCATTTCGAGTTTGTTCTTGACGTCGGTTCCGTAGTGACCTCTGGAAATTGCGAAGTAGATGTCAAGTTCTGGCATGGTGCCTTGAAGGTGATTCACCGTTCGTGTAGACATGATTAGGTCCTCATTCATGCGCTGCACGATCGGGCGGGAGGTAACAGAGGAAGACCAAAACGCAAGCGTAATCAGGGCTTGACTGAAGAGACCAGACTTAGCTAGGTCGTGTTGTGCTCGAACAACTTGCTCATACATTCTAACTTTCTTTTGGAGATCTCCCTCACTGGGTGGGTTTGTTTTTGACTTGTAGATCCGCTTTCCTTGGAGGGCCGGATAGGTCGTTGTGGAGAGGTCTTCGATTAGGATATCGTTGGACGAATCCGCTACGCGAGCAGTATCGTCATGGTATATGCCATAGGAGGCGCACTTCCACTTCAGTTCTGTCGATATGCATATTCGTTGGTCATCGAGAATGGCCTTGATTATGGCGGGGGCGATGTCAGTCATTTTCTGTTACTTTTCCGGAAACCCGGAACACGTATACACGCAAGCGACCCCATCTCTGGCTGCTGTGGTTGGTTGTCATTGGCATGTGCCTGGGGATGAAATGGTCTTGGCTGCTCCAGAGTATCCAGGAAACCTGGTTGTGTCGAGGTATAAGAATGTGAGGCTGCTCCAGGCGTACTTGCCTGGTGCAAAATATTAATATAGCCAGGCTGCACGTGCCTGGGTGTGATTGAATGTCTGAGAGAGAGATCCTTTCGGTTCTTCTCGCGGATCCGCGAGAAACTCTTTCGACGCTAGTTACCAAGTCAGAGCGGCTGTTCAGAATCAACAAGCACACGGGCGATACCATCCTTCTATCGCCAAGATCACGATTCTTGGATCGTCATCTCTTGGCCATTTACCTCTTGGGAAGGTACTTCGCGTCGAAACTGGGATTGGCGAAAGATGATGAGCTTACAATGGAGGAGTTGCAAACGATCAGCGGTCTTGACCCTGGGTCATTATCAGCGCGTCTCTCGGATTTGAAAAGGGAGGGATTGATCGACAGTCCTGAAAGGGGAACATATCGAGTCGACTACAGAGGTTTCGACGGTTTCTCTTCACTTCTGGATGAAGCGGAGCAGAGCCTCCGTGGAAATACTCCAATCGCTAAACGAGAACTACGTGAGAAGGCTTCCAGTTACCTCGGGATAGATTTCGGGAAACTTCCCGACTCTGATGCAGTTCTGCTTGCGTTACATGCTAGTCATGCTGTCCTAGGGACTGAGAATCGTATATCTGCCGATGAGATTTTCGAGTGGCTCCACTCACAGGGTAGTTTCGTGAAGAAGGATACTCTGAAGAAGTACACACTTCCGCAACACCCTGACCTCAAAGCTTTGCTGAGCAAGATACCGGTTGGCAAACAGCTGCGGTATCAGCTTTCGCGGCCCGGGATGGAACGTGCAGTGGAATTAACTGCTAAACTGGAGGCGGCCTCAACCTGAGAGGGAATTCATCCGAGACTGAGAAGTTCCGCTCTTCGGTTGCCCCCGTCGCAGATATCGAGACAGATAATTCGGTTTTCATCGTGCATAGTTCAAAGGACCGGACGATCATTTCTGCAGTTAAGCAGGCTCTCAACGGTGTGGGTCTGAGACCTGTCTTTTATGAGGATCAACCTGCCGGCGATTCCCCCGCTGTGCAAATTTCGAGAATAATTGCAGGATCAAGGGGACTTCTTGCATTCTTGACACCAAACTCACTCGCTAGCGACACAAGGGATTGGGTGGTTTTTGAGCTTGGCATTGGTTTTAGCCTAGGTCGGCCTATCTTTGCTTGGAGGGACAAGCGCCTACGCAGGAACCAAATTCCCAGACTCTTGTCTCAGATAACCACATATCGCGACTGCGAGTCGACTCATCCCCTTGCAGTCACAGTACTAATTGGCGAAGTTCGCGAGGCAGCAAGGCTGGCTAGCCACCACATTGTATGCTAATTGGTCCAGCTTCTTAACTGACCGATCTTCAGTATGAACGCAATCAGGGTGATGGTTATTGATTCAAGGCATAAGCGCTCTAATTGAGGAAGCTGGTCGAAAGGTGTCGTCAATGACAAATGGCCTGGAGAAATTCGAACGGTTGCGACTCCTCGACGGGCTACAAGATTACCTTTCGGGAGCGATATCGCCTGCAGAGTTCTTCTTGGCCTTGGATAGTTTAGGGTTGACCTTCGGGGTCGACGCAACACAACTGGAAGGAGTTAGGAACTCCTATCTTCATGATTTTGTATTGGAAAAAGCGAGGTCCGGTCGTTACAAGGCTCCCATTGATTTCAAGAGCTTGGAAGTTGCGGGGGTCTCCAGAGAGTCGGCGACTCCCGCAATTAATAGTCTCCTTAGCGAGGGTCTCTTGAGGCGAGACTCCGACGGAACTTTGGTATCGTCTCCAGATATCTGGAAAGAGGATTTGATGAGGTTCAAAGAACGATTGCTCAAAATGGACTCTGAGCTAGGAGAGCTAATTGAAGAGAAGGGAAAAGATCCGAGGAGAATTGGCTGGAACTATGAGACTTTGCTGGAGAAGTTCCCAGTTATTATTGACAGTCTCCTGAGGTTCAATGAACCAAAAGTGGCCGAGGCCTTGAAAAACGCGGTGTATTCTGAAATGAAACACTTTCAGAAACACCACGCGGGGATGTGGTGGACTCAGGAGATGATCCGCAAGTTTCGAATCTTCTATCGCCAATCAGCGGATCGAGTGTCGCCTGAGCTTCGAGTTGATTTTTCGCAGTCCTAGCCTACTCGAAGACGTGGACTGGGAAGTCAGAGAATAAGGATCAGATATCGGTCGTATTGGGCCTTCGCAAATGATAGTCCACAAAAGTCCCGTACATCCATGTTAAATCCCTCAATCTCTGCGGTCCGTTTGAATCCATATGTTTGCTCAAGCCATTCTCTGTCCTGTTTTGCAACTGTCGAATATTTCTCGAATGATGGTTGTTTTCCCCAATAGCTCTCAAGCATCCTCAGGATGTGTATGATGTGGCTGTACTGGTAGACTTCCATTGCATCCTCAAGCGCATTTCTTCGAATTGGTGTGGGAAGATAAGAATGCCAACCATAAGAAACTATTACTTCGGTGCCTAGCTCAGCATCCCCACGCCTTACGTCCGCCTTGTGTTTCCAAAGCTTGCTGAGTCGCCTCGTTATCACCTTGAACTTTTCGAAGTCCACTACGGCTCCTCGTACTGCCTTGTAGCGCTCGAATTGACTTCCTTCAGCGGCTAGGCCGATAAGTATTCTGTTTCCGGAGTCTATGTGGCGGGCTTCAATAAAACCGGGTTGGACCTTTACCTGAAATCCGTATTCGGCCATCAGTTTTGGAAGGTCAGAAGCTGCGAAGAAAGTGCCTGGAGCAATGTCTCTCCTGAAGGGTTGTATGGCTTTGGAGAGCCATTCATCGAAATTGGCTCTTGTTACGATGCCAGGTGTGTCAACAGGTCCGTCCAAGAGAAGGGCCGACGGGGTTACTCGCGAACCATCGAGTTGCCACCCGGCCAATCTAATAAGTCGGGTCTCCGGAAGTCCGGTCAAATCGATCGCGTTCATGTCGTCGTTAGTGGAACGTTCTAAGACAATTCTTAGGGCAAAAATGACTTTTTCGTCAACGGCAGCGACCAGAGTAGAGTTAACGACCAAGTATCTGACCCAATGTGGAAGCGGAGCGAGCAGGGAGAAAATGGGTTCGATCCCATTAAAGATCTCAGAAAACTTGGTTTCAGTTTCGCTGTCTAGGGGCTCTTGCGATCTGATTTTGCAATGTTGGTACACATCCATGAGCGTTGGATAGACCCCTAGCTCTTTCCAAGTCTGAAGCAACAGTGCTTCGGCTTCCTCTAAGGAGGCAGTCTTCACAGTTTTTAGCCGGGCCTGCCAAGATCGATTTCCGCCGAACAAGATCAAGTTTGCGAGAAAACTCGGGATAGTCGAGTGGAATTTCTTAATGAAGACTTCCGCACTCTCCGGGAAATGATCGGACAGGACTTTCATGCATCCAAGAAAGAATCGGGCTCTCTCGTTGATCGTTAGCCAGGGGTCCGTAGATACGTAATTTGCGCTAAGTTTGAATATGCTCCATAATACTCGTTCAATTTCTAGGTGGGTTGTCACTCCATTTTCCTCAAGAAACTGCCAAAGTTCTACAGAAATGTCGTCAGCATTCTGCGAGCGGCGCTCCTTGATTCCCAAGAATCGATCCGCAAGGTTATCTGACTCGGATAAGATTGGCTGAGATAGTCTTGATTGAGTGTCTAGTTCAAATGTCTCGCTCTCGAAAGGAACTAAGGGTACTGCTTTAGTTAGATCAGACACGTCCTGTGCAACTGACCAACGGGATTTTGAGTCACCGTGCATCGGAACGTAGAAAGTCGGGGAATAGCGACTAGCTAGGTCGATGATTCCCTCGCGATTGGCGTGGGCCGAAAGGGCAAATGAGTCGATCTTGCACTTGACCACCACCTCTTCGTCGAGGAGCCGAACTTCCCCTTCTTGCATCCTTCTTAGCTTGTGGCCTGGAGACTCCTCGTCCAAATAACCTACAAAGAAAATCGCTGAATCAATTCGAGAGCACACATCTCTCGCGTAAAGAACACTCCAGCCCCCACTGAGCATTCCTGATGATGCAATAATAATGCATGGTTCGTTTCCGAACAAAAGGGTCATTCTTTCAAGTTCTGAGTCGATAGGTCTCAGAGCCTTCCAGTCTGTAAGGGTCCGTGCTGTACTAGGATCTGGTAACCACTCAGCCAATGATGCATAGGTTTCAGTGATCTCTTTCACCATACCGTCTAAGTAAATTGGGACTCGGGGAACGGACGCATGGTCCATTTCTGTGGCCAGAAATGCAATTACTTCTTGAGCGCGTCCGAGTGCGAAGGAGGGAATAAGCACTCGACCACCGGATTGCAGGGTCGATTTTGTTTCGGCAAGCATTCTGTCCTCCTCGAGCTGGCGCGGAGTTAATGTCCTTCCACCATACGTTGTCTCGGATAGCATCAAATCGCACTTTTCAGAAGGATTGGGAAACGATGGACTTGGAGTGACTCGCGTTCCCGCCTTGGAAAAATCGCCTGTGTACACCACTCTATGAGTGCCATCCACAATGATTGTGGCCGCTCCAAGAATATGTCCAGCTCTTCTGAAAGTGATGACGAGATTCTTGAAGTGGATCGGCTCATCGAATGATACGCCAGTGGAAGAGTCTAGGGCTTTGTCGATCTCTTGGTTAGAATAGATGGGGGGTCCGAATGTTGAAGATAGTTTCATACAATCTCGGAGCATGATTTCAGCGAGTTTTCTAGTGGGGCTGGTCGTGAAGACTGGCACTCCGGGATTATTTCTTACGACAATTGGTAATGCACCAACATGATCGATGTGGGCATGGCTGACTAGGACGATGTCAGGTTTGATACCGGCCAATAGGGGAGGAACGGGATCGCGAGCCAGACCCGAGCTGATCCCACAGTCAAACAAGATTTTGACTCCATCCATCTGAACTAGGGCTGATGATCCACCAATTCGGCTAAAACCGCCGATAGCGGAAAGCCGGATGATGTTCGCGTTGGTTTTATTCTGCATTAGAGGCTTCGCTGTTAGAGGGTAGAACTGATAAATAATTAACCAGGTGGCTCTGAAAAGCAGCTGGTCGCATCTGTCTACGGAGAGTGAAGTTAGGAGTTTCTTGGTCGATCAACTTCGAAAATCCCTGATCGGCCCTGTCACTGATGACGAGGAAATCGATGACTTACCGACAAATAACTACCTTGGCGGGATTCTCTACCCGCAAGATACACGCTTCGATCCAGCAGATGATGACGCTCACAATGACAGCGCAATTGACGACGAGAGTGAAGAAGAGGAACCTGCACCTACGCTATCGCAATCCCTAAGGCCTAGTTCCATTGGTTTTACGTGCGAACTTGAAGAAAACGCTCGTAACGTTCGACTCAATGTTTCTTTCGGAACCTATTCTCCCGTCATGCTTGACGGGCAGAAGTACCCTAAATGGAAGAGGAACGCGCACAAACGCGAATTCGATCTCGATCTTGAAGCCACACCCAAGCCCATAGAATTGTCTCCTAATGGAAAAATCCGATGGACAACGAGTCCACGTCCGCTCAGAGGTTCACGAGTCTTAAGTTTGTTTCTTATCAATACAAGTCGGAAGGACGATATTGGCGAACATATTTTTCAGCCCAGAATCGCCCTTGAAGGGGTAAGAGGAGAGAAGCCGTTTATTCAACGCAACTACGGAGTCTTTCCCGGGACCGCAAGGGACTCAGACGATGCGAGTCTAGATTTGCTATTTCGTGACAAATTCGAATTTGCCATCGGCCACGGCATCTCAGTAGTTTGGAGAGACGTAGTTGGCGGTCATTGCGGTTCAATCCAGACTGAATTCATACCATCATACGAATCACCGAGACTTGACGCGTTCACGTTTCCCATGGAAGGACTGAATCTTCAGCGGCTTGCATCGGAGTCCTCCCCAGCTAACCTTCGAAAACTTCTGCAGCCCTTGCCAATGCTCTACGAAAAGTGGATCAACGAAACTGAGGCAAGAATCGCCTCCCTCCCATCGACTCTGCAAAATCGAGCCTTGGATCACATTAATCGTTGCCGAGAAGCGCTCAACAGAATGCGTGACGGTATCGAAGCCGTATGTGAAGAAAGAGAGGCCTTCGAATCGTTTCAATTTGCCAATCAAGTGATGTTACTACAACTAACTCGTGTTCCATGGATCGCAGACTTTCGTAGGACTCGAAAGCGTAAGCCATTGCCAACTCCAAACGCTTCTTGGCGACCATTCCAACTTGCTTTCGTTCTGATATGTCTTCGCGGAATAATCGACTACCGATCTGAAGATCGAAAACTTGTGGATTTGTTGTGGTTTCCTACCGGTGGCGGAAAAACCGAGGCCTATCTCGCCTTGTCCGCGTTCGTCATGGCACACCGTCGCTTGACGGCCACACGAGCTGCAACTGAGGGTGGAGGTGTAGCCATAATCATGCGATATACCCTGAGGCTTCTAACTGTTCAACAGTTTCAACGTGCATCAATGATGATTTGTGCATGTGAGATCATCAGAAGACAAGCCCCAGAGAAATGGGGAACTGAACCCTTCTTGGTTGGACTATGGGTCGGACAGAGTTTGACTCCCAACGATTTTGACGAAGCCAAAGCAGTGCTGCAGGCCCAACAAACAGGACAGCGCGTCGAGGGAACCCCTGTCCAGCTGCATTTTTGTCCTTGGTGCGGAGAAAGCATGGGACCGAAGGATTATTGGGCTGATTCCTCTAGACGATGGATCCTCACTCGATGTCCGCGATTCGAATGCGAATTTCACGGAAAAACTCCAGACACCGCGCTTCCGGTAATGACGGTGGATGAGGACATTTACACTCGATGCCCAGCTCTGGTAATTTCCACGGTGGACAAATTCGCGAGGATCGCTTGGAATTACCGTGCTGCTGCTTTGTTCGGAAGAGTGAGCCGTTATTGCCCTCGCCACGGGTACTTGGTTCCAGCCGATATCCATTCAGACTCGCATGGGAGCCTGGGCACTTTGTCTGCCGTTAAAGTGAAATCGCTTCTTCGACTACCACCCCCCTCTCTCATAATCCAAGATGAGCTCCACTTGATTTCAGGCCCTCTTGGTACGATGGTCGGGCTTTACGAGACTGCCATCGATTATCTTTGCAGCTGGAAAGATCGTGGCGTCATTGTTCCAGCTAAGGTAATTGCGTCAACCGCCACAATAAAGCGGGCCGGCGACCAAGTATACAGACTCTTCTGGCGGGCCACTAATCAGTTTCCGCCTCCCGGATTGGATGCTGGAGACTCTTTCTTTGCGAAAGAATTATCCCTACAAGATCGTCCCGGACGGCTGTTTGTTGGCGTGTGCGTTCCAGGGAGAAGTGTGAAGTTCGCACTGGTTTGGTTGTTCGCTTCACTACTGCAGGGAGCACAATTCCAGAAAACTAACGGCGCATCGGTCGATGCTTTTTGGACGCTAGTCGGATATTTCAACAGCCTGAGGGAGTTAGGTGGCGCTCTCAGACTTACAGAAGATGACATTCCAAAGAGAATGGAATACGTTGCCAAGAAGAATTTGGTTCGTCCAATCAGGATATCAGAGGAACTAACCAGTAGGATGGGATCCGCGAGCATTCCCGTTATCCTTTCAATGCTGGACCAAGAAGTAAACAGTCCGAATTGCATCGATATCCTCCTAGCAACAAACATGTTGTCAGTCGGTGTAGACGTCCAAAGGCTCGGGCTTATGGTAGTTAACGGGCAGCCTAAGGGCACTTCCGAGTACCTTCAAGCTACAAGCAGGGTTGGCAGGAGGCATCCAGGTCTCATCATTACACTTTACAATTGGTTCAAAGCTAGGGACATGTCTCACTACGAAAGATTCGTCGCCTATCACTCGATGCTATACCGACATGTTGACGTAACTTCCGTCACTCCTTTTGCTCCTCGGGCAAGGGATCGAGGACTCAAAGCATTGATAGTTGGTCTCTCGAGGTTATTGGACCCGAAGTTGATGGCAAATCAAGACGCGAGCCGTTTCGATGCGTCGCTACCTGTCATTGCCGAAATCAAAGAAGTCCTAGAGAAGAGATCCGAGTCGTTAGAGCCGAAAGAAGCGACGCACGTTAAGCAAGAGATTGCTAACGCTTTAGACCTCTGGGAAGACTTAGTCGAAACCTACGGAAGCAGACTCGTATATCAGCTGGGGCGTCACAGATCTATCTCGAACCATCATCCACTGCTACGACACATGCAAGACGCTACACCGGACGATGCTTGGAAAACTCCCGACTCCCTGCGGAACGTTGAACGAGGCGCGAACCTCTATTACCGAGAAGCCAGATGAGTTCATCATTAATTGGACAACTTCGACCCAGCCAGGTCGTCACGACTTTTGGCCCGGGGTCGATAGTAGACCTCCGTGAGGACTCTGTAATGATCTTGGGTCTCGACTTTTGGCCTTCCGCTCCTGACACCTATAGAGTCATCCATGAACCAAGGCTCGAAGCAAGTCTGCGCGTGAAAGAATTTCATATCCCCACATCAGGCGACGACGAGCCGAACATTCCTTGCGTTACGTTCCCGGAGTATAGAAGCTGTGCTTCCTGTGAAAGACTCGCTCTCGTTTTCCGCAACGCAAGTGATCAGACCTTCATCTGTCCAAATTGTAGACAAGAGAAGACGTATCCTGCACGCCTAATCATGGCGTGCGTGGATGGACACATTGACGACTTCCCTTGGTCAAAATGGGTACACTACGGCGCATCCTGCGCAAAAGGAAATCCAGAGCTGTTCCTCACCAGCGCACTGAAGACAGCCGCAATTGCCGACCTTATCGTTCATTGTAAGTCTTGCAAAGCTAAACGAAGTCTTGCAGGATCATTGCAACCGTTAGACAAGATCCAGTGTACAGGACGACAGCCTTGGTTAGGGGACCGGATCCTTGGATGCAAGGAGATCCCTCGCGGTCTTCAGCGCGGGGCCTCAAATGTGTACTTTTCTCTTCCCGAGAGTTCGATTTCGATCCCACCTTGGAGCAGTCGGCTTCAACGCGATATTGACAGATATTGGGCCACGATCTCAACTCTGCTAGACAGGGATCCCAACCAGCTGAGGCTAATCCTTCCTACGCTATTTCCAGACTATGACCTTGACGAGGTGTCGAAAGCTATCATACGTCGACAGGGCGTGAGAGCCGCCTCTGATATTCGGGAGGAGGAATGGCTCGCTCTAAGGACAATTGTCCCAGTTGCCGAAGACGATTTTGAGACCTCCCCAGAGCAGGTCCCCGATTCTATGTCTGCCTGGATTGAGAGCTTGGTTCGAGTTACTCGACTTCGGGAGGTCAGATCGATAAGGGGATTTACGAGGATAGATCCTCCCTCACCGGACTCAAGGAGCGCCGCCCACTTGATCGATCCTTCCAGAGAACACCTGCACTGGCGCCCGGCCGTTGAAGTCTACGGGGAGGGAATCTTCTTTTCGCTTAACCGAAAAGGACTTGAAACGTGGGAGAGATCGAACGTCGCGATGAAGCGAGTCAACGATCTGTATGAAGTTTACAAGGAATGGCTGTTGGACCGTAAATGGCCGGTGCCCACCAATCTCAAACCTAGGAAAATCCTATTGCACTCTCTCTCGCATGGTTTGATCCGACAACTCGCGCTCAATTCAGGCTACTCGTCTGCTTCCATCCGAGAGAGAATATACTCCTCCGATTCGATGGGAGGCATCCTTCTCTACACGTCCTCCGAAGATTCAGAAGGCAGTCTCGGCGGCCTGGTTCAGAACGGGAGAACGACAGTCTTTCAGAATCTGCTGGAGGATGCCTTGCGCGCGGCTATGCAATGCTCCTCTGATCCCCTATGTCTTGAAAATGACCCAAAGGAAACTAGGACCCTTAACGGAGCTGCTTGTCATGTGTGTTCCCTTGTTTCAGAAACTTCATGCGAAATGGCCAATCGTCTCTTGGACAGACGACTAATTCTTCCATCAGATCAATCTGCCGAAAGTTACTTCAAGGACCTCAGAATTCAACTGTGAAAAGGACTGTTCCTTCGCTCCCGTTATCAGCTGCCGTCGAGTCTCTAACCGATAGGCAAATTTTGAAACTGTCGGGTCTCATCAGCTCTCGAAAAGTCACTCACCGAACTTCTATTGCATTGCTTGAGCGTCAGCTCGACGTTCACGGATCAGCGCTAGAATCCACTTATGAGGTAATCCAGAAGTGGGAAGGAATCGAATTTGCCTTGCTTGGCGCCTTACAAACCGCCCTTCAGGTTAGACGCAGCGTTGCTCGAGAGACGGACGTTGTTGACTTAGTGTGGACTGCTCCGGTCCAGTTTTCCACTCCAACAAGGTCGCCTATTTCTGTGATGAGGGAGATGATACTTAGCGCTAAGCAGCGCGTCACCGTTGTCGGATATCGAATGACTCGCGGGGCTTTCCCGATCTTTCAAGCGTTGGGGGCGGCCTTTTCCGAGGGCGTTAGGGTCAGGCTTTTGTTTGACGAGATTGACAAGCAAATGGAAACGTTTCTCAAGTTGTGGCCTGTTAAAGGAGACTATCCTGAGATATTTAACAAAACCAGCAAAGGCACGCTTCACGCAAAGGTTGTGCTTGTGGACGGAATCGACATGCTAGTGACCTCGGCAAACCTGACTTCGCACGCTTTACACCAGAACATGGAGGTGGGCGTAAGAATAAGGGGACCAACAGTTCTTCGGCTAGAGTCCATGTTGAATAAACTAATTCGAAGCCAGCACTTTACTGTGATCAAGCCTAATGCTCGTTAACATAATCTTAGCGTTTGGATCTCAGCAGAAAACTGATAATGCAGACATAGAGAACTTGTCAAGATGCAAACATTCCTGTATTCACAACGTTCGGATTCTCTAGTACTACATGCATTCTGCATATTGGTGGCATTGTTTCCCGCGCCTCTAGGGTAATAATACTCCACCACATAGCGACAGAAGCTTGCGATGCGGAAAGAACTTCGTTCGGTTGAGCTATTCGCGGGCGCTGGAGGACTCGCCCTCGGTCTTCAGTCATCAGGTTTTGATGTGAGAGCGTTAGTTGAAAGGGATCCCTACTGTTGTCAAACCTTGACTTCGAATGGTCCCCGGTACTTCCCCCATGCCCGAATCCTTCAAAAGGACATCCGGCGGCTGAGTTCGAGAAAGCTCTTGACGGCCGCAGGAATCTCACGTTCGAGCGTCGACCTAATTTCCGGAGGTCCACCTTGCCAGTCATTCTCAATCTGCAAGATACCAAAAGGTGGGAGGTCAGACACTGATCCAAGGGACCGGATGCTCAAGCATTTTTTGCGACTTACGAAGATGATCCGGCCACCTGTCTTCCTCCTAGAAAATGTGCCGGGTCTTCTGAGCAAATCCGGAGGCCGGATCTTTCAGGATTTACTTCGATCATTTCGCTCCTTAGGATATCAGACAGTTCATTCCATAGTTAATGCGGCAGAGTTCGGAGTCCCTCAGATTCGAAAACGACTGTTTGTCATGGGCTCGCTTGACAATCTTGAGGCCCCCTTATTCCCTCGACCTACGCACGGATCAATAAGAGGTCCGGGTATCAGACCTTATGTCTCGATTCAGGATGCCATCTCCAGGCTCAGTCCACGATCGCCGAACCAACGAATTCCTATCAACAGGAGAGAGAAGCGGAAATTGTTGTCTACGTTGCGTCCCGGGTCTGAATGGAAACATTGGAGACATAGAGACCGCTGGGACGGACCATCACGATGTCTCACCGCTCATTGCCGAGACGAGTGGGTTCATCCTCTAGAGCCTCGCGCTGGCAGCGTAAGGGAGCTGGCTTCACTTCAGACATTCCCATCAAATTATGCTTTTTGCGGTCCTTTTAACGCTCCCAATAACTCGAGAGATTCGTTCCAATACCGGCAAGTTGGCAATTCCGTGCCGGTTCTGATGGCCAAAGCTATAGGCAGCGCTCTCATATCGTCCGTGTTTAGGAACTAAATGCCTCGAGAGCGATCAAATGCCGCCATCAGCTCGGCTGTGTTGCACTGGTTCGAGAAGAATAAGCGCGATTTTCCTTGGAGAGGGACATTCCAAAAGCCGGATCCCTATGTCATACTTTTCACGGAAATAATGCTTCAGCGAACAAGAGCTGCTCAAGTTGTTCCAGTCTATCTTGAGTTCGTTCAAAAGTATCCGACTTTTAAGAAACTAGCAAGAGCACCTAGGCGTGAAGTCGAACTTCTGTTCTCCCGTCTTGGTCTAAAATGGAGAACGAAGCAGGTCACGAAGCTCATTCAGGCTCTCCGAGAGCGCGGAGGGCATATCCCTGATGACCCAGTAAAACTGCGAGAGCTTCCAGGAGTTGGCGACTATGTAAGCAAGGCAGTTCTGTGTTATGCGTTCGGAAAAAGAGAAGGACCTGTGGACACAAACGTCGTCCGCATAATTTCGAGACTATTTGGCAAGGTGATTGATCCTGACATCGCTAGACGTGACAAGACGATAGTTAGAATTACCCAGTCGCTTGTCCCAAACGGCTCGGACGCTCAACCATTCAACTTAGCTCTTCTAGATCTTGGGGCGACGATATGCCGGCCGGTTCCCCGTTGCGGGGAGTGTCCGTTGGCATCGTTTTGTGACTTCTCCCTGCAGAACCGGGCGTTGTCCGCCGCAGGATAGGACTTATTATCCAAGTTGTATCGCCTCGCTCCTGATCGTCGGTTGGCACCAGTGCTCTCTGGTTCTGGCCGAGACGAGAAGCCGAGCCTGGTCGACCTTTTCTCGGCCCCAGGTGGGATGAGCCAAGGATTCAGTCAAGCAGGCTTCAGAGTGCTTGCGACTATTGACAGTGATCCTTGGGGATGCGCGACTCTTAGGCAGAACTTTTCGTTAACAGGCACCAAAATAATCGAAGCGGACATACAAAACCTCAAGTTGATGGGCCACGTTGACGTTGTTGCTGGAGGTCCTCCCTGCCAGAGCTTCTCTCAAGTTGGCAAGGCGAAAATTAATCATCTAACTAGGGCCGGGAGCAGGGAACGGTTCATTGACGACAATAGGAACAAGTTGTACAAGGAGTTTGTTAGGGTAGTCGAATCCTTACAACCGGAGTTCTTCGTAATGGAGAACGTAGTGGGAATTGAATCATACATGGAGGGCACGGTGAAAGAAGAGATCCTAACCGACTTTGAGAAGATAGGTTATTCAGCGGAGATGAACGTGCTAAAAGCGGCCGATTTTGGAGTTCCACAGATAAGAAGAAGAGCCATATTCATTGGGAACAGACTTGGTAGGAAGAATCACTTCCCCAAGGAGGCCTTCGTTTCCAAACCAGACACCCTACAAACCGACCTTTCCCCTAGCTTACATGGGCAATGGTATCGAACAGTGCGTGATGCTATCTCAGACCTTCCCTCGCTTCATGCTGGGGAGGGTCAAGATGAGATGGCCTATGGCGCATGTGCTTTGACCGAATACCAAAAGTGGGCAAGGCTGGGCTCTGATCGTGTCTACAATCATGTAGCGAGAAACCACAGCGATCGCGACATACGGCTCTTCGAAGCTCTAAGTCCAGGGCAGAAAATGACAGATCTGCCCAAAGAACTCATCAAGCTAATCCCGTATCCTCAGACCATCTTCAAGGATAAGATCAAGAAGCAATCATGGGACAAACCATCGTATGCAATTGTAGCTCACATGCAGAAAGACGGCCTCATGTACATTCACCCCGACCCGGACCAGCCCCGATCCTTCACACCGCGTGAGGCAGCAAGAATACAGTCGTTCAGGGATACTTTCAGGTTCATGGGACCCATGACCCAGCAATTCCGACAGATCGGTAATGCGGTCCCGCCCTTACTCGCTCAATCTATTGCAGAGGGAATAAAGCCGTCGATTGAACCTGTTGGAGACCCTCAATTGACATGGGTAGCTAGTGAGTCCTTCGTGAAGACTGAACTGGTATCGACTTAATGCGTTCTCGCCTTCCTTGGTCCCAAGAGTTGCAAGAGTAGGAGTCTACTACGATGGTTCGTTTCAGAGTCCAAAAATCGACAGTCAGACTTCGATCTCAGTTACAGGCACCTATGTAGGCCGGATTTTGTTATAATTCGTCTTGAAACGGATATCGTCCCCGATACCACTCGGAAGTGTTTGGCTCGGCGTTCTTCGAACAAACTGTAATTTCGTTGTCATGGTTGGTTCCTGAGATTAGTGAATGGCCGTTCCTTGAAAGGAAAAAATAGCCGCCCTTTCCAAGAGACTAGCAGAAAATGTCTGCTGTAATCTCTGATGACTTTCTCTTTGAGGTCCTCGTTGGAATAGTTCTCAGAGGGAGTGGTTTCACTCGGGTCTCTAGGGGAGCAGTCCAGGGAAGAGGAGGATCTCACCAAACTGATTCCTACGGTGATTACTACTTAGACATACCATTTGTGTACAAGGTGCATTTGCTTGCTGAGGCGAAATATTACGCTCCAAATAATCGCTTGAGCATCGGTGCAGGCAGGGATGTTCTCGCGAGGGTCACCGATATCGATCAAAGGTATACCTCAGATGATTATGATCTCAGAGATGACCCGGCGCTATCTAGAAGAACCATAAGAGGGGCGCTTTTTTCAGCTAGCGGTTTTTCTGGGACGACACTTAGATTCTGTTATGCTCATGGCATCTACTGCGTCGATTTCCCCATTCGATTGCAGAACACAACCACCGCCCAGTTAATCGGCAAGATCCGTCAACTATTAGATTCAGCGTCGTCCACGAAGAGATTTCCCTCAACACTGGAGTCTTGGAAAGCGGGGCAAGAAGCTTTCTTCAAGCTAGTACGCAATGAGGACGAACTTTGGAAGATGCCGGATGAAGACAAACAGCATCTGCGTGATCTAATAGAAGGATTCTTGTTGAAGGATCCAAATATGACTGAAGCGAGAGAGCTGGAAAGACTGAATGTCGTTACTCTCAAACCAAGTTCTGAACCTGTGGTCTTGGAAAGACCGGTCGAGTTTGAAAACCAATTTTCCAAAGTTACCTCTGGCAATTCTCGGTCGAAAGAAATAGTCTCTTCTCCTGATGCGCTTGAATCGACTGGGCTTGCCCATTCTGACGCAGAGGGGAATGGATTTGTCGAAATCGTACCGTCCGGCTTCGAATGGTCATTTCGTTTGTACGTTTCTAAGGAACGGCTTGCTAGCGTAACCAAATTGGAAGAGTTTGAGCTGGAAGGTATTTACAGAATTGGAGGCTCGCGAAGAATCGTCACCCTGCGGGTAAGAAACGTAAAATCAGAGGATCGGCGCAATTACGGTTGACCTTCTATCGAAGGAAATGGATGATATCATTAAGACTCCGTACTCAAGATCCGGTCGATGCCAGGGTCAGAAAAGGCCCAACGGTTTCACGTGAGGGTTTGGCGTGGGCTGTGGTGGAATAGCCTTGAACACTTCAGCCTAGAAAACAAGCTCACCGGCCATGTTCTTGAAGGATTCATTGTCGGGATAATGGAGAAGGAGCCCTTCAACCTCCACTACCGTATAACTTGCGATTCCAAGTGGCAGACACGCCAAGCAGAGATCACAACAACCCATGGTCAAGAGAGCAAACAGCTCAATCTTGTCGTCGATCAGAAAAACAGATGGCTGCAGGATGATCACGAGCTAGCACGCGTCAGAGGTGCACGGGACATCGACATTAACATGACTCCGTCGACCAACATGCTCCCTATCAAACGCCTCCACCTAGGACCTGGAAAGTCAGGCGAGATCACTACCGCCTGGGTCCAGTTCCCGAAGATGACAATCACACCCGGCCAGCAGACCTACACCAGCCTCGGCCACCGAACATACCAGTACAAGAGCAGCCGGTTCAAGACAGAGATCAAGCTCGACCAGCACGGTATTGTGGAGAATTATCCGCCCTACTGGAAGATGGAAGCTTAGACGACTGCTCGCAAGCATGTACTGGGCCATCCCTGAGAAACGGGTCCCAAAGGGACAAGAGTAGAGTTGCCTAGGGTTTTCGAAAAAGGGGAAAAAAAATGGGGGAGTTGGGTTTGCTGTCCTGTTTTCTCGTGCTATGGTGTTACTTCTATCCAGTAGGGTATGTTGAGGGGTACTGTTCCGCCTGAGAGGACGATGTCGCCGAAATAGTCTCCAGTAGCAGTCTTGCCGTTGGTCGCAACTGTCACCTCGAAGCTGCCCGATCCGCCTGCAGCCAAAGTCACGGTCGTGGTGGCAGGGGTCACGGATGGCTGGTTCGTGCTCGAAAAGCCCGGCACAACCGAAACAGTGTAGGTTACGCTGGAGCCAGAGACAGACTGGGCCCTGACCAACAACTGCGCACTATCGCCCTGAGCAGACAATTGACCATAGTCTAGACTTGTATCCACGCCAACAGTGATGGTTGCAGTGATCATGGACGCAGCAGCCAGATTGATCCGGCCACTTCCACGGTCCATCGGGTTCGGCAATGGATTACCAGTGGACGAGCTTTTCACCGGTCTAGCGGCAGACTGGACGAGAGCCGATTTGATCTGGGCAGGAGACCATGTTGGATGAAGCTGTTTGAGTAACGCTGCAGCGCCGGCCACGTGTGGTGTTGCCATCGAGGTTCCCTGGAAGAACGCGAAGCAGGGCGGACTAGCACAGGAGCTCATCAGGATCGAGCTGTACACGTTCACGCCTGGCGCGACAACATCAGGCTTGACTTCCTTCAACAGAGTATTGCCGATGAACGCGGGACCTCTGCTGGAGAACCCTGCGATAATGTCAGCACTTGGACCGTCGGTGAAGAATTCCATCTTGCTTGTTCCGTCGATAGAGACGGTTTTCGTGCTAGCGGCTGCCATCGCTTGTCCGTTAGGCTTGGACACCATGACGGCGGGTATTGTGGGCTGGCCGGGTGTGCCGTCCTGACCCATAGCAGTGGGATCTCCCAGAACGTTGTTGTAGACAATCACTCCGGCAGCGCCAGCGTTCTGCGCGTTCCTGATCTTCGTGCTGAACGTGCATGTTCCACGCGCGATCAGCGCGATCTGGCCTGCGATGTTGTTCGTGATGGCTGAGCAACCGTTCGCCGGACTCGTCGTGGAGTAGGCAGATGAGGCTACTGTGCCGAAGTTGTTGAACGAGCCGAGAGCTGCACCGAATGTTCCTATGCCAGGAACGGTTACAGGGATACCGACGAAGTGTGGGTTCGTACTGGCCCCGACAGTGATGACTTTCTCCGCGATTCCAGGCGACTCGATTGTTCCTGGGCTGGGACCAGCGTTACCGGCAGCGATAGCGACCACGACACCCGCGTCGGCAGCATTGTTGACAGCGGTGACGAGAGGGTCGTGAGGTGTAGGTGTTCCACCGAGGCTCAAGTTCAACACGTCCATTCCATCAGCGACAGCCGCGTCAACAGCCATCGCGATGTCCGCCGACGATGCGTCAGTAACATTGCCAGGAAAGACGTTGTATGCGCCGAGGAAAGCCTTGGGCGCGATGCCGCTCATCGTGCATCCTACGAATGGAGCGCACGTGTTCGCGACTCCGGCGGCAATACCCGACACGTGACTTCCATGATCCTGTTTCGCCTGAGCATCGAACGCGACGCAGATCGCCTGTGTACAGAACATCTTGGCCACGATCACCTTGTTGCTAACGTACTTGCACGAGACGTTCGCCTGGTGGACGCTGCTGTCCAGCGCGTCACACTTTGGAAAGCCCGCTGGAACGACAAGACTATTGTCGGTCAAGAACGGGTGGGTGAAATCAATGCCGGTGTCAATGATGCCTATCCTGATACCCGCACCAGCGTTCGCCTGTCCGCCATCAGCAGCCCACAAGGTAGGCGCACCGATCAATGTCGGCGATCTGTTCATGTCTGTGTGGACACTGAACGTGTAGTCTGCAGTAACAACGCCCGGGAGATGGTTCAGCTCCCTGATGTCAGCACCGTTGAGGTTGACAGCAAGCCCGTTCAATACCGTGGAGTACTCGTAGGTCACGGTGACTTCAGGCGCAAACCTGGCAAGGTACATCTTGGCAAAGTTCCGCTGTGAAGCTAGGAAGTTAGAGTATGCGACCGCGGCCGGGCTGGTCAGATCAAGCTTTCCACCCGGAACAGGCATCGTCGCCGCATATCCTGGAACATTTCCAGTGTAGCTGGACAATGGCCGGGCCGAAAGAAGGATTATCGCGCTGTCGCTCAACGCTTGGTGTTTTGCGTAAGCCGGTGATAGTCCATAGGTTGCAAATGATACTGTTGCAAGAACAGCGAGGAGAGCTACGACTAGTATTCTTGTATGGTTCATAGAAATTTTCGAAGACAAGGTTACGACGGCGATAGGTTCTTAACGCTTTTCATTCTTGTGTCATGCCAGAGATATCCCGGTGAGTCAGTGTAGGGAGCAGTATTCCAGCTGCAACCACTCGTATGCCTGATACGACGACTAAAATCTGCATGGAATACGCGTGTCTGAGAGTGAGTGTGTAATTCTATTGCTAGTTCCTAGCCGGAAGAAAGCTACTCGCTCACAATCCTATGCCAGAGCGAGGGAAGACCTGTCAGTTTTTCCCATCCTCGACCCGGGTCTCCGATATCTTCGACGGTGAGATTGTCAAAGTAGTAGTCGAGGACAGCGGCTCTCTCCTGTGCGAGAGGTGGAACACAATAGTCCTCCTCTTCCCATAGAGCAGACCCATCCTCCCTGAGCCGCGCGTTGACAAGTCCGTTTTCAAGCGATCGTCCGAACGGACGCATCCTCGAAATCTCCCGGGAGTCAAGCCTCCTCCTCAACTCGCCAAGCCTTTCAGCCCGAGGCCGGGCTGTCACCAACCAGAAGACCATACGCTCGCAGACCCTTAATGTCAATACTGGAGATGGGGAATAAAGGGATGCCCGTTTACAAACTGTACGAAGCCGGAAGGCTACTTAGCTAACCCACCACCAGCCTGAGCACGCAGGTTCTGCAGTCAAAGATCTACCGACTGGAGCTTCCTTGATCCGGACTAGTTTGGACGAGGAGATAGCTTTCCGTGGAGGCGGTTTTCAATCTCGTGAACCGCATCTTCCATCCTCGGGAAGTGAAACATGAAACCGGATTCTAGTAGCTTGGCCGGGACGACGTAGCGACTCTTGAGGATCAGCTCGGCTTCTGTCCGATGAATGAAGGCACCGACTTCGAGCATCCACCGCGTCGCGTGCAGCCCGAACGGCATACCACGTTCACGGAGGATTATTCTCATCATGCCGCGCTGTGGAAGGGGATTCGGCGAGGCTACATTGACAGGCCCACTCAGATCGTCGTGGTCGATCAGCCATTCCACAGCGCGGCAGAAATCGTCCTCGTGAATCCAGGAGATCAATTGGTGCCCACCCGCTATCGGGCCTCCTAGTCCCCACCGGGCGAGGCTACGAAGAGTCCGATACACGCCTCCCCGGTTCGCGGCAAAGACCATCGCCGTCCGCATAGCGACCTTCCGCGTAGTGGGTGTCGGTGCTTCGTTGAGGGCTTGCTCCCAGGCACGTGCGACCTTAATCGAAAACGCGTCCTTCGCTTCCGGGGTCGCCTCGATCACTCCGGTAGCCTCGTCCATGGGCTGATCGAATGTGTGTTTGTAGATGGTGGCTGTGCTGGCGTTGAGCCAGACCGGTGGCGGTTCCCTTGAGCGGGCCACAGCCTCGGCTAGAGTCCGTGTTGCGTTGACTCGCGATTCTAGAATGTCGCGACGGTTGCGTTCGTTGTAGCGGCAGTTAACTGATCGCCCGGAGAGGTTAATGAGTGCACGCGCACCGTCGAGTTCACTTGTCCAGTCGCCAAGTGTTTGCCCGTCCCAGCGACGCTGACGTACTCCGCAATCAGGGTCGTGGGGGAAGCGTGTGAGAACCACAACCTCGTACCCATCAGCAGCAAGCCTCTCTTGGAGGAACGTGCCGATGAAACCGCTCCCACCTGCGAGGACGATGCGACGGCTCATACCATTTTCCTAGGATTCCCGTCGATATAAGAGACCCGACAGAACATTGCCCTCCTTCCGAATAGTATTTGTTACAGATATTTCACTAGGAAGGGGCCGATCATCTTTTTGCCCAGTCGGATCATGTCCACACTGCAGGGGAAGCGACTGTGACGGACAAGCCCGGAGAGACTTGCAGTCCGAAACCTAAGAGTGCTCTGCGAAGAGTTCTGGGAACGTTACGAAAAGGCAGAGTAGTTCGAAAGCAAGGAACTTGAGTTCCCTGTACCATCCCCTTCAATCTATCCGACAGTTTTGAATGGCAAGGACAACCACCCACGAAATCTTCTCAATCCAAGAGAAAGTAATGCCGTCGCGACTGGTTAGCTCTAATCTCGCACCTCTCATCCGTTCATCGTCGAGCCCCTCTCTAGTTCAGATACGACCAACGCGCGTTCTCAACAAGGAAGCAGTGCTCCCAGCAACTACGACCTGATCCTCGGGTATCAACTAGGCCGCGCCAACCAACGTAAATAGTTGAACCAATCAATAATACAAGTTGAGAAACTTGGCCTCACGTAGACCGCGCTTGAGCGATACGATATCTCCCGAACTGCTACGGGAGGCTCGGACCCGACAACGAGACGAGAAATGGCTTAGCTCGGCCTCCACCCCTGCCCTGCGAAGATATCGTGGAAAGTATGTGGCCGTAAAGAACAGGAAGATACTAGCCTCCAGTCCCACCATGAAGGGCTTGTACGAAAAGATCGACAAACTCAACCCTGGAATGGTTCTAATAACGAGGATCGAGAAGCCTTCGCTTCTCGTATATGTCGAGCTTCACTAAGAGCTGGATGAGGCAGAAGACCCACACCGGGACCACTTTTCGTCCCACCGTAGATCTGGTGTTCAAAGAGAAGAAAAACTACAACCTTTACTCCTTCATCGTAGACAGCGGTGCAGACATCTCGCTTGCCCCACGCCAACTGGCAGAACGCATTGGTCTCAACTGGGCAAGAGGCTCGAGAATAAGCCTGACAGGAATATCTCCCAGACCAGAATGTTCGGTTGACGGTCGAATCCAAGAAGCGGCCGCATTCCTCCCCGATCTTGCACTCAATCTGACTCTACCAATATGTTTCGCTGACGGCGATGCACCATACCTGATTGGACGAGAAGGATTCTTCGACCAGTTTAGCATCACCCTCGACAAGAAGAAGCGACGAACCCTCTTCAGATCTACGCGCTAGGACGTAACATGGAGACAGGGCGAAGGCTCAATACCCTCCCTATTCCAAGAGCCTGTTTGAGAGAGATTTGCGGAAGCTCGTTGTTCTTACTTTCCTGACTCTGGACGGTGTTATGCAGGCTCCTGGCGG
>WNGP01001558.1_pt1 | contig 26706 bp, 30 predicted proteins | sample 5407671 | NCBI WGS metagenome assembly WNGP01 (sample SAMN13153381, study PRJNA577476) | soil metagenome | isolation source: 40 cm soil or saprolite under Garry oak tree replicate 2 | place: USA:California | collected 2016-06-15
TCCAGCACAGTAATCTGGTCAAATTCCGGAAGCGCTATCGCCAGGTCGACCTTCTCCTGATTGACGACATCCAATTTCTCGCCAGCCGCATTCGCACAAACGTGCGCCGGCTGGAAGGCGCGCTGATGCGAGTCGCATCGTTTGCGTCACTCAGCGGCAAGGAACTGACGCAGGAGGTCGTGGAGCATTTGCTAAAAGATATTTTGCAGGAGGAAGGACGCCACTCCGTCACGATCGAACAGATTCAACGGCGCGTAGCTGAACATTTCGATGTCCGCGTGGCCGATATGACAAGCAAGCGGCGCCCGGCCAGCATCGCCTTTCCGCGGCAAGTGGCGATGTATCTCGCGCGCGAGCTGACCAAGGCGTCCCTGAATGAAATTGGCGATGCATTCGGGGGACGCGATCACGGCACGGTGTTGCACGCCTGCAAACTGGTAAAGAAACGAATGGCCGAACAAGACAACCTTCGCCAGACGATATCCTTCATTGACAGTTCCCTCCAACGTTGAGCCTCGAGTGGTGCGTTTCCAGCTTGCGATTCCGGCTACCGCAGCTACAAACTCGCCACGGGACGAGTCCGTCCGACTGGCGGACTTGCCTCGACATTGGAGAGATTGGGGTTGCCGAATAAAACCCAAAGCTTTACATCTTAGACCGTCATAATGAAATTTAGTGTAGCGAAAGAAAAACTGCTCGAAGGTCTGCAGCAGGTTCAAAACGTCGTCAGCACCCGCACTACTCTTCCTATCCTTTCCAATGTTCTTTTGCAGGCGCACGGTGACGAAATTCATCTCACCACAACAGATCTTGATGTCGGTGTGCGCGGCAGTTGTGAAGCGGACGTAGAAAAAGACGGAGCCACCACCCTCCCTGCTCGTCGCCTCTTCAACATCGTCCGTGAACTGCCTTCGAGTGAGATTCAGATAGATGTTAACGGAAAAAACGCCGCCTCCATCCGGAGCGGCCAAAGCTTTTTCAAAATTCTCGGGCTGCCCGAGGAAGAATTTCCACCGCTGCCGAAATTCGAGGACGCGAAGGTTGTCACGATTCGACAAAAGGATTTGCGCGACGGACTGCGCAAAACTTCCTATGCCATATCAACGGACGAGACTCGCTACGTGCTCAATGGCGTTCTGTTCAGTTTCAAAGACAACAAGCTGACGCTGGTCGCGACAGACGGCCGGCGGCTTGCCATGGTCGAAATCGAATTGGAATTCCCGCGCAGCCACGAGGCGGAGTTTATTGTTCCAACGAAGGCGGTAACGGAATTGCAACGCCTGCTTGCCGATGATGGCGAAATCAAGGTCAGCATGGGCAGCGGGCAGATCGCTTTTGATCTCAGCAAGACGCTGCTGGTCTCGAAACTGATCGAAGGCAATTATCCAAACTATCGCCAGGTCATTCCGTCCGAGGCAAAAGAGCGAATAAAACTCGAGCGCGAAACGTTTCTAAATTCGCTGCGACGTGTCTCGCTGCTTGCCAGCGACAAATCGCATTCGGTCAAACTAAGTTTCAGCAAGAACAACATCGATATTACCGCTACCACTCCGGAGGTCGGCGAAGCCAAAGAATCGCTAGCGGTTGCCTACAAGGGTCGCGATTTTTCCATCGCGTTTAACCCCGAATTTCTCATGGCGCCGCTGCGCGCGCTGACCGAGGACGAAGTCTTTCTCGATCTCATCGACGAGATGAGCCCGGGTGTATTGAAAATTCAGACTCCATTTCTCTACGTCCTGATGCCGATGCGCATCAGTTCGTAGGCGCGATTTCGCAAAGGCTGTAGCCACCGGCCTGTGGCCGGTCCACTTAAGCGCTGCTTATTACACTAGCAAGACGGCCCGCAGGGCCGTGGCTACAGTGCTTGGGGTCTGTTGATTCGTCCCCGCTCACGATACTCGCCGAGGCGGCATTGCGGATTGCACCATCATCAGTTCGGTCACGTTCTCCGGGGTCAGCAAACCGACCAGGCGCTTCATCCGATCCAGTACGGGCACTGCCGGGCAATTGCACTCCTGCATGATTCGGAACGCATCTTCGAAACGCGTTCCAGTAGTCACCGTGGGAATATCCCGGCGCATCACATCGCCCACGCGAAGCGCGGGATCGTTTTTGCGCAACGCAGCGATCAGATCCTGACGCGTCAACAAACCGGCGATGCCGCCGGTGTCATCAACGACTGGAAAGTCGTGCTGCGAAGTCGCAAGCAATGCATCGACCGCTTCTTGCAGGCTGGCGTCTCCCGAGAGCGTGCGAAATTCCCGCACCATCGCGCTGGAGACCGGAAACCTGCGCGAGACATCTTTCATCTGCGCCAGGGCTGCTTCCTGGGACGCACCGATATAAACGAAAAGCGCGATGAAGAGGAGAAACGGATTCCAAAGCAAACCGATGAAACCAAAGATGAATGCAAAACCCTGCCCGACGTTCGCAGCGACCTGTGTGGCGCGCGCATAACTCAGCCGCGTGGCGAGCAGAGCGCGTAACACGCGCCCACCGTCCATTGGAAATGCCGGCAGCAAATTAAAAAGCACCAGCATGATGTTAATCGTCAGCAATTGCGCAACGAGCCCCCCGCCTTCGAGGGATTCAGCAACGCTTGCGAACCGCCCGCGACGAACAAACCAAGTGCGATCACCACATTCACCAATGGCCCGGCCACTGCGATGATTAATTCCTGCACCGGCTCCTCCGGCATGCGTTCCAGGCGCGCCACACCGCCGATCGGCAGCAACGTGATGTCCGGCGTATTGATCCCGAACGCTTTCGCAGCGAATGCGTGCCCGAATTCATGCAACACTACGCAAAGGAAAAGAAGCAGAATAAATATGACGCGACTCAACGCCACCGCGGAACCGCCTTGCGCGTAATAGCCGAAGGCCAGCCAGGCAATCAGCAGTAAAAAGGTAATGTGAATCCGCAATTGAATGCCGGCGATGCGAAAGATTGGGAGAGACCAGCTCATCTAAGTCAATTTGCTCCGGTATTGAATCGCGCGCCAGCGGCGATTCGGCAGTTGGAGTGATGGAGTATTGGAGTAGTGGAGTAATGGATTCGGTGGCTTCACTACTCCATCACTCCAATACTCCAATGCAGACATTTGATGTGACGATCGTCGGCGGCGGCCCGGCCGGATCGAGTTGTGCAGCATTTTGTGCTCTGGCTGGTTTGCACACGCTTGTCCTCGAGCGGGAAAGATTTCCTCGAGAAAAAGTGTGTGGCGATTGTTTAAATCCATCGAGCTGGTCTGTATTGGAGCGTCTCGCACTCACGCGGCGGGTTTTGGGTTTGCCTCACTCCAAACTTACCTCAGTCGAGTTCATCGCCATCGACGGTCACAAGGTCATTGTCGATCTTCCAACTGGAGACGATTGCGAGATTTCGGTAAAACGCAGTCTCTTCGATGATCTTTTGCTGAGACGCGCTCGCGAAGTTGGCGCGCTGGTTCGCGAGGAAACAATCGTCACAGCGTTGGAACACAATGGCGATTGGAAAATTGCCACTGCCACCAGCGAGGATTTTCACGCCCGGGCATTAATAGCCGCAGATGGACGCAACTCCACTGTTGCAAGGCTGCGCAATTTACTGGCGCGCCCTACGCGCGAACGCGTCGCATTGCAAGCGCACATCCTGCTGCCCCAGAAGTTCGGCAAGCGCATCGTACTGCAATTTCTTCGAGAAGGGTACTCCGGTCAGGCTCCAGTAAACGAAACCGAGCTCAATCTTTGCCTCGTGGGGACGCCGCCGACGATTTCCAGGCTGCGGCAATGGGCGCAAAGCCATTTCGAAATCGCCGCCAATCAACCCTGGCGCACCATCACCCCGCTCACACGTGCGCCCGTTCCCTGCACCCACGAAAATCTTCTTTTCATAGGAGACGCTGCCCGCGTAGTAGAGCCATTTACCGGCGAAGGAATTTATTACGCGCTTCGCTCAGGGGAACTCGCAGCAGGGGCGATTGCGAAAATCGTCAAAGGCAAAGATCGACAGTTAGCGCTGCGAGAATTCGCTCGCGACTGCGCCGAAATGTATCGGGGAAGACTCTGGATCAATCGGCTGGCACGGGCGGCTGTTCTATCGCCTCGGCTGGCATCATTTTTTATTCAAGCTGCGCGAGTTGAACCCATTTTTGGCTCGCTCACTACAAAGATCGCCACACCTAAGTTGTAGCCACGACCCTGTCGGTTGTCCGGGATAGACGTGCCTCAGCAAGGAGCTACAGGGATTGCCGGGCCGCTTTGACCGTGTTGGACATCAGCATCGCAATGGTCATCGGCCCAACGCCGCCCGGCACCGGAGTGATCGCGCCTGCCTTTTTTGATACTTCGTCAAACGCCACGTCACCGACCAGGCGATAACCACGCTCGGCCGCTCCGTCCTTGACGCGATTAATCCCAACGTCAATGACGACAGCGCCCTGGCGCACGTGACCGGCTTTGACAAATCCGGCGCGACCAATTGCCGCGACAATAACGTCGGCCGAGCGAGTAGTCTCCGCGAGATCGCGACTACGTGAATGCACCACGGTGACTGTGGCATTGGCGTTTGCATTTTTCTGCATCAGAAGCAGAGCCAACGGTTTGCCTACGATCATGCTGCGGCCAAGAACCACGACGTGCGCGCCGTTAATGTTGATCTTGCTTTCGATCAGCAAACGCTGCACCCCAAGCGGCGTGCAGGGGACAAAGCCGCTGGGATCATCGAGCACAAGTTTTGCGACGTTTTCCGGATGGAATCCGTCCACATCTTTGCGTGGATCAAGCGCGCGCACGATTGCCGCTTCGTCGATATGCGCGGGCGGCGGTGATTGCACCAAAATCCCATGGATGGTCGGGTCGGCATTCAATTCTTCGACACGTCGCAGAAGCTCCGTTTGCGTGGTCGACGCCGGCAACTCCAATTTCACCGAATGCAGCCCAAGCTCGCGACACATTTTGTCTTTCGAGCGCACATACGCGCGCGACGCCGGGTCGTCGCCCACGAGAACCACGGCAAGGCCCGGCGTGACGCCTTTTGTTTTCAGTTCCGCAATTTCGCGACGAAGGTCGACATAAACTTTCTCCGCGATCGCGCGTCCATCGATGAGGTTGGGCATAGTGAGCAGGCAATCCTGCCAGCGAGCGCCCGACGTGCAAGTGAGCGTTATGTCAATCGCGTTAGCGCATTTCAATCAGCGACATCATGGTGTTCTGCAGGGCCAGGCGTTCCCTTTCAAATTCCTCCGGGCTACCGGTCGCTCCGACGCGATGCGGCTTGCCAACCAGCACGCGTACTTTGGCGAAGGGTCGCGGCACAATGAACCGGTCCCAACTTCCCAGGCGCCAGCAATGCGAAAATTCCAGATTCATCGGCAACACTGCGGCACCTGATTTCTGGGCAAGGAAAATAATCCCCGGACCAAGTTCGTAAGCCGGACCCCGCGGACCATCCGGAGTAATCACTACATCGCGACCGGACGCGAGCGCCTCCGTCAACTGAAGAATCGCGCTTGCTCCCAGTCGAGAGCTCGACCCGCGAACCACATCGTAGCCAAAACGGCGGATTGCGTCCGCGAGCAAGTCGCCATCACGACTGGGACTAATGAGCGCAGCACCGTGCCGATTGGGTAAAAACCACCGCAAAACTAATGGAAAGATAAGCAAGCGATTGTGCCAGAGCGCGCCGATATAATTTTCCGTCACCGGTTTGCCGACCACGCCCGCTCGGTCGTCGACTTCATAACGCAGCGTACGCGCCCAAATTTGCAGCAACCAAAATCCAAACGCGATCAACCATCGCGCAAGCCAACCTTCGATCTTCAATTTTTCTTGCGTTTCGTCGAGACACTCTTCTCACCCCATCGATATGTGTGAGCGCTGGGCAGCCCAATCTGGTCGAGAATACGCCAAACCACTGTGTCAACGACTGCGGTTACAGAACCGGGACGACTGTAGAACGAAGGAATCGCCGGCAGCACAATCGCTCCGGCCTCGAGTAACGTCACCACGTTGCGCGCGTGAATCAAATTCCACGGTGTCTCCCGCGGGACGACAATCAGCTTCCGGCGTTCCTTCAGGAAAACATCGGCGGCTCGCAACAGCGCACTATCACTCGAACCGGAGGCGATTCGTCCCAACGTAGCCATCGAACAAGGGACAATCACCATCGCGTCGAAACGCGCCGAGCCGCTGACGAATGGCACGTTCATGTCGTTTTCAGAATGGTGCGAAACATTTGATGGGATCTTGAAATCTTCGAGTTCCTGCTTCGCAACCTCTTTTGCGGGCGCGCTCATGACCAGATGAACCTCGTGCGCCGCACTATCAATCTGCCCAAGCAACCTCTGCAGATAGATCGCTCCGCTGGCACCGGTAGCGGCAATTACAAGTTTCATTGACGTCTTGTCATTTCGAGCGAAGCCGAAGGCGAAGTCGAGAAATCTCTAACTATCATCTGTCTTGCAACACGGCGCAGCTAAGTCGAGCCAGCTTGGATTCAGAGGGTTGACGAGTGCAATTTTCTTGGCACGCGACCATTTCTTTAGTTGCGATTCACGTGCAATTGTAATCTCGCCCCATCGCTCAGGTTAAGCCAATTAGAGATTCCTCGACTGCGTTTCGCTCTGCGAAACTCCGCTCGGAATGACAAACCGGGTATTTGGAGAAATAAGACACACGAACGCGGTGGCAGCTCACAGTTTGGATAAATAATACGGCAGCATGTCGCGCCAATAGTTCCAATCGTGGCCGCGCCATTTTCCATCGTCGAGCCAGTGCTTGATGCCTTTTGAATTTAAGATTTCAGATAAGCGATAGGATTCGTGGCGTGTGTTATCCCATTCGCCAGTGCCGAGAATGATGCCCATGTGATTGTATTTCCATGGATCGGGCACGTTCGGCATGTATTCGTAGGGACTGTTGAAATAAATATTGTCGTCGTGATAGCCGTCGAAAAATGAGCTGATGTCGAACGAGCCGCTCAAGGTGATGAGATGACTGACGGTGTCAGGATGACGAAAAGCAATATTCGCGGCGTGATAGGCACCCAGACTTGCTCCGCAGACTGCCACACGATGACAGTTGCATTCGCGACGCGCGAGATCGAATACGTCGCGTACGATCACGTTTTCGTATGCGTTATGGGTGCGCATCCGATCGGCTGGATGAATCGATTTACTGTAAAAACTTTCCAGATCGGATGGCGTCCGGGCAATAGACCGTCACTCTGCCTGCATCGACATAGCCGCTCACAGACCCGACCAGGCCAAAATCTTTGTTTTGGTAATAACCGCCGAATGAGGTCGGGAAGAGGATCAGTGGCAGACCGCCTCCATTTCCAAACACAAGCATTTCAAATTCGCGGCTCAGCCACGGCGTGTACCATTTTATGTAACGTTCGTTCATTGAAAGTAGCCCGTCCATCTTGGTTGCGGGCCGGCCAAATCGCAAGCCCGCCAACGGACGAGTCCGCCCGACCGGTGACGTTGAGAGGCTTGCGCTATATTTGATTTTCGGCGAAGCATCTCGTTTTTCGATGCCCAAGCATACGCTTACTGGAAACATTAAACGGCATCGCGCGTTTCCGTCGAAGATTCTTGGAAACCGGCGCGACGTCCTGGTTTATTTGCCGCGCGGTTACCGGCGTCTCTCCCGACGGCGTTATCCGGTAATCTATTTGCACGACGGCCAAAATGTTTTTGATGCGGCAACTTCGTTTTCAGGCGTGGAATGGGGTGTGGACGAGACAGCTGAACGCTTGATCAAAGAGAACCTTATTGAGCCGCTCATCATTGTGGCAGTTGCGAACACGGGCGAGGAACGTATTCACGAATACGCTCCCACGCGGGGAGTGTTCGAAGCCCAGGCAAAACGCAAGAAACGCAGCAAAGGTCTGGCCCGAAAATATGGGCACTTTCTGATGGATGAACTCAAACCTTACATCGACCGAAAATATCGAACCAACCCGGGTGCGGAATTCACCGGATTGGGCGGTTCCTCCCTGGGCGGTCTCGTCACGCTTGCGATTGGAATTTTATACCCGCACGCGTTCCGCCAACTCATGGTGATGTCGCCGTCAATCTGGTGGGACGATTTTGCAATTTATCGACTCGTCGATTCTATCGAGCAGAAGCCACCGTTGAAAATCTGGCTCGACACTGGCACAGCCGAACCGGGTTGGGAACAAGCGCGGGAGTTGCTTAATCGTCTCATTGAGAAAGGCTGGAAATTTCAGAAGGATCTTCAATACATGGAAGCCCAAGACGCCGAGCACAGCGAAGCAGACTGGGCAGCGCGGGTCGAACCGGCTCTGCGGTTCTTGTTTCCACCAGAAAAATAGATTCTTACCTTCCTACCATCGGAACCGGTGGCGGATTCGGCGGCAATGGCTCAGGAGGCGGCGTGGGAGTTGGTGGAGTCGGCTTGGGTGGTGATGGAGTCTCTGGCATTTGCGCTCCTAAGGAATCGTTTTCACTGCAGCCACTTGCCGTAAATTTGAAAAACGTGCACAAAGCCGCCGATGAAATCCCAATCTTTTTGATATGCGAAAGCACGATCGCGGGAAGACCAGGTGAGCTCACGAGGCGACTCCGGATGATTGGGGTCGTAAACGAGATAACGATCAATTTCACCATTCGGAGAGGCAGGTTTTCGTTTGTAGACCAGGACCGCGTGATTGATGCTGAGACGAGGATAAGTTGTGAGAAAACCGACGAATAACTCCCCGCGAGCCAAAGTTGCATTGAGGTTGGCGTGGGTCTCCTCGTGGTACTTGGAGTCGTGCTGGAAAAGCATCCGGAAATTTCCGAACCGAAAGTAAGTCGGCCAACCAGGGCCGATATTTGCCCGCACAATTTCGCGGCGCACCTTGCTCATTGCGCGCAAGTTGGCGTAGCCCGGAAAGACGACACACTGATCCGCCGGCAACGGCTTTTCCCAAGCCGCCCGACGGGTGACACTTCTAATGCGAGCAGCTAACGCATTGTCGTCTAACGGAGGGGAATCCGGATCGAAACGAGCAAACTTGTGAAACTGCATTGTCGTCCGGCACATGACAAAACAGCGGCGAGTGTACCTTTTCGGCTCTCCTTTCTCTCTTTGCCGCCGCAAATAGGGATGACCTTCGCGATACTCGAAGACGGTTGCGTTGGCGAAGCCAACAGTATCGCGGTCGAAACGAAAATCCGACGCTGCCGCGCTGCTTCGTAGAAGGACGAGAGCTGCGAAAGCGCCGAGCTGCCAAAAACCTGCCGCTGTGCGCGAATTGCTGGGAATCATGTCAAGAACGCGTCGATCGTTTTCACTGCAACGGCTTGTCGTAAGATTGGTAAACGCGAACGAATCCCCCGATGAAGTCTATGTCTTTCTGATAAGCAAAGGCACCTTCACGAGGCGACCATGTTAGCTCACGCGGCGCTTCGGCATGGTTTGGATCATAAACGAAATAATGTTCGAGTTCGTCTCCGGGGCGACTTTTTTTCCGGCCGTAAATGAGCACCGCGTGGTTTATACTCATTTTTGGATAAGTGGTAAGAAAAGCCACGAACGTGTCACCACGCGCGAAGGCGGCATCGAGGTTCTGGTGAGTTTTCTCCTGATATCCTTTACTTTCCAGGAAGACCATGCGGATATTGCTCGGCCGAAAATAACTCATGAAGCCGCTGCCGATATTGTCCTCGAAGACTTGAGTGCGAGCTTTGCTTATCTCACGTAGATTCGAGTAGCCTGGGAAGACGATTCGCTGATTTTCCGGCAATACTTCGAGCCAAGGCGCCCGGCGCGCGACAGCACGAATGCGCTGTGCGAGTTCCTGATCGTTTAACGGAACGCCGTGCGGATTGAAACGGGCGAATTTGCGGAACTGCATCGCCGTGCGGGTCATGACGAAGCAGCGGCGGGTATAGCTGTTGGCAGGATCACTGGCTTGCGAGTTCGGTCGGAAAAACGCGATCCCGTCCTGGTATTTCAGCACGGTGGCGTTTTGAAACGCGAATGTGTCGCAGTCGAAGCGAAACTCCGGCTCGGCAGCACTTGCAGAGGCGGCACTGATCACAGCGACGGCACTGAGCCACCCGACACCCGCTAACCTGCCCCACGTCCCAAACATCACATCAAGAGCGAGCAGAAGCAGTCGCGGTTTTACACTCGGAGAAGGTACCCAGCCGGCGAAACTTTCGATAACGCTTTTCCAACAGTTCGCCGGTTGGAATCTTAGAAATCTCCTGCAGCGCCCGGCGCAGCGCTGAGCCAAGGTTTGCAGCAACAGAATCATAGTCCCGATGCGCGCCGCCGTCCGGTTCAGAAATGATTTGATCCACCACTTCCAGCTTCAATAAATCCTGTGCTGTCAATTTAAGCGCCTCGGCTGCTTCGGCGGCATGCTTGCGGTCTCTCCACAAAATCGCGGAACACGCTTCCGGGCTGATTACGGAGTAATAAGCGTTTTCCAGGATCATCACATGGTCTGCCACCCCGATGCCAAGCGCGCCACCCGAGCCGCCCTCGCCAATGACTGCTGCTATGACCGGCACGCGAAGCCTCATCATCTCGAGAAGATTTACGGCAATGGCCTCCGAAATGTGACGTTCCTCCGATCCGATCCCGGGAAAAGCGCCTGGCGTATCGATCAATGAGATCACCGGTACGCGAAATTTTTCGGCCAGTCGCATTAATCGCAGTGCTTTGCGATAACCTTCGGGATGCCCGCAGCCGAAATTGCGCATCACATTTTCTTTTGTGTTGCGACCTTTTTGGTGGGTAATGACGACGCAGCGCTGTGTGCCGAGTGTGGCCAGACCGCAAGGCATGGCTCGATCGTCGGCAAAGCGGCGATCTCCATGCAGTTCAATCCAATTTGTAAAGCACCGTTCGATATAGTCCATCGCAAACGGCCGCTGCGTATGCCGCGCGATTTGCACCCGCTGCCAGGCAGTGAGCTTGCCATAAATCTCCCGCCGGGTTTCACGAAGTTTCTCCTCAACGGCCTTAACGGCCGAATCAAGATCGACATCATGCGCGTCGGAGTGATTCCTTAAATCCTGGAGGCGCCGTTCCAGCTCAAAGATCGGTTTTTCAAAATCGAGCGGTTGCCAATCCATGGAAGTTAAAAAGTTACACCGTTAAAAGAGTTACAAAGTCCAGAAACTCGCGGTCATGTCCAATCGTGTCCGTTTTAACATTGTAATGTTTTAACTTTTTAACTCTGAATTCAGTCGGTAATCGTGACAGCGGTCCGATTGTTTACAAGGCTGCTGAGTTCTTCGAGATCCGAAGCCGCCAGGCCAAGACCCACTGGCGGCGGGGGTTGATCAAGATTGGGATGCCCAGAATCCGGCACCGAATACAAGGTATAACCTGCCGCGCCGGCCAACCGGATCCACCGGGTGCTGCTAAGGTACTCCTTGCTGCCAACGCCCACGCGTTTTCCGTCCTTCCAAGCCATGGTTTCGGCAACTTTTGCGGAGATTTTAGCTGGCTGTTTACCTGGTAACTTTGCCTCGCGAACGTGATATTGCTTGAAAAATGCGCCGTGATTCAAAACCACAACCGAACTCGCCTTCCGTTGAATAACCATCGAGAAATCGGGATGCGAGATGAGCAGATGGTCGCCAATGCGCAGCATGGTGCCGCTCATGTTGTTCATGCGCATGATCAGCTCGGGAGTCGTCTTAAGCTTCCGCGCAATCTTGGCCAGCACGTCTCCGGATTTAACAACGTATTCCATCTTTTCCGGAGACGGATAACGCGATAGCAGAATAGCGACGTTCGTTTCCCCGAGTAAATCCTTCGCTTCTTCGAGGTGTTTTCCAGTGGGATATTTTTGAATCAATGCAACGAGCGCATCGCGAGCTTCGGTCAATTTTCCGTCCTGTCGCAGTTGGGCTGCTGCCTGAAACTCGGGAAGACTGATGTCCGGCACAGGCGCTGGTGTGACTTCTCCACGCTGCTCTTTTTTTACCGCGATTTCTTCTTTTACAAAGGTGTTGTAACCGAACCAGGCTGCGCCGCCGAAGATGATCAACGCCAGCAACAGCACGAAGAGCCACTTCATGACTGGCAGAACGTGATCGAGACGCCAAGCGAAATCCCAGAGCGACGCCGAACCAGAAAACACCAAGACAACCCGGGATCCATTACAAGAAGAATCGTGTGCGAAGGGTCAATCGCCGCCACTGAAATCGGCCTTGCCTACGAGGCCTCGGTTCCAGATTCGCTCCCTGGGAAAAAGCGATGCCAGAGCCGTCCGATCGTCGGCTCTTCCCGGTTGCTCCAGGTAAAATGGCAATCCTGGCAGTAAAACTCCTTGGGAATGATTTTGAGCGCACAAAGCACACCGACCAGCGCAGGAGTCATAAATTTTCGAGTCATCTGTGGATATTCGATATTCGAAGAGCTGCATTGCGGGCAACGAACAAGGGCCGCGGAGATATCGGGATCAGTCGCCTCCCATTCCACCATGAGATTTTGGGCCCTTTCGAAATCGGCGTCGTCGACCATTACTTTCGCGTTCGCCAGCGGGCGCGACATGAAACCAACCTGCTGCAAAGGCCCCTCATTGTGGACATCAGCGCGTAACCCCGCATCTTGGAAGCGCCGTTTTAGTTGCCTCGCCTTGGCCGGATCATTGAACGTGGCAATCGTCACCATAAATCTTCGGCGGTATTAACACCGTGTGATCAAACATCAACTAATGGTCAAGTGCAAGATTTGACGTCACGCCCCTGGCGGAAACCACTTGTAAAGCATCAAGTACACGAGAACGCCTGTGACTGAGACGTAAAGCCAGATTGGGACCGTCCAACGCGCGATTCGCCTGTGGCGATCCCATCGTCGCCGAAAAACCTGAACCAGCGTGATAATCACCAGAGGTAGCGTCACAAAAGCAAGCAGAACGTGCGATGCCAGTATCGGAAAGTAAATTGCGGCGATCCATCCCGTGTATCCCGAAGATTTTTCGCCGACATTCGCGTGATAAATGATGTAACCCGTCAGGAAACAAACCGAGGAAACCACGGCAGTGATCATGCACGCCATGTGCCGGCGCCACGCGCCATGTCGAATGAAGTACCAGCCCATTGAAATAAAGACTGTGCTCACCAAATTGAAGGACGCGTTAAGAGCGGGAAGATCGGAGATTGATATCACGTTGAAGCGTTGAACCGTTAAAACACTACATTGACCTATCGCTTCAAGGCTTCAACGATTTAACGATTAACCAACACCATGCCGCCCGTCCTCGAACCACCCCAGGTTCGGCCGCACCGACGACGTCGGAAATCAACCTGGGGGCGTCGAATCGCCGTCAGCCTCGTGCGCCTGGTGATTCTTGCCATGATTCTTGGGATTGGCGGCGGTAGCTATTACCTCGCCAAGAGAGGATTTGGCCGTCAGTGGCGCTACCGCGTAGTGGAGGAATTGCGCAAGCACGGAGTCGAAGCCAGCATCGGGCGTCTGACACTGGACCCGTTTCGTGGTCTTGTTGCAAAAAACGTACGGATTTTTGATTACAAGAATCGCGAGAATACGCTGGCCCTGATCAGCGAAGTCTCGCTCGATATCAATTACGCCGCGCTCATCCACCATGAGCCGTTTCTCAACGCGCTCGATGTGCGTGATGCGCAAATCATCCTTCCATTCAAGACCGCGGACGAAAAAGGCGACCGAGCCGTACTCACCAACTTGCGCGCACATGTTTATTTTCCGCCGGAACAAATTTACGTGAGTCAGGCGGAGGGAATTTTTTGCGGGATTCGGATTTCTGCGACTGGCCAATTAATCAAGCGCGAGAATTATCAACCGTCGCCTGCGCTTTCAGCTGAAGAATGGCAAAGGCGATTATTGATTGCACAGCGCGTGGTGAACGAACTGCAAAAGTTCAGGTTCCCCGGCACGCTCCCGTCGTTACAGATAAAATTTAGCGGCGACGTCGCCGAGCTCGAGAAGGCGCATGTAGAAGCGACCTTCCGCGGCGATCGACTGCAACGGGGCAGCTATGAAATGAAAGACCTCTCCGCCGCAGCAGAATGGAACAACCAGCAACTGAATATTGCACATTGCGAATGGAACGACGGTATGGGCAGTTTTGCCGGGCGCGCCAGCTGGAATGTGGAGGGCAACAAGGCGAGTTTGCAAGCGCGCAGCAGTCTGGATTTGAAAGCGTTTCTTGACGCATTCGGACTTGGCGAGCCGGTTGCGACAATCGAATTTCAAGCGCCGCCAGTCGTCGAGGTTTCCGGCTCGGTAAATTTTGGGGCCGATCGCTTCAAGCCGGATATCATCGGACACCTTGCCTTTGGCCGGTTCACTTACAAGAAAGTTCCTTTTTCCGATCTCACAGCTGATTTTTCGTGGGACGGCGAGCGCACACTGGTCAGGGACCTGCGCCTGCGTCATCAAACCGGCCAGGTTCGGGCCGACCTTTTTGATGCGCCGGCGGATTTTCGTTTAAACATCGAAAGCACAATCGTCCCGGAGGCGGTCCGCGGGATCGCGCCCCCGGAGCTGAATGAATTTCTCAGGCAGTGGGAATGGCAACGTTCGCCTGCCATTCGCCTGGCGATCCGTGGTCAGGATCACAATCCGGCGACTTGGAAAGGTGATGGGAGCGTCATTTTGGGACGCAGTCGGTTCCGCGGCGCATGGATGAACAGCGCGGATGCCAAAATCCACTTTGCCGATGGCGCGCTTACTTGTGAGGATTTGCATGTAACGCGCAGCGAGGGCTCCGGCACGGGCAGTTTTAGTTACGATTTTAAAAAACACGAGGTACGCATCTCCAATATTAAAAGCTCACTGAATCCCGTCGAGGTGATTTTTTGGATTGATCCAAAAATTTGGAACACTGTCGCGCCATATAAATTTCGCCGGCCGCCCTCGGTCACAGCGAACGGTTTATATCAGTTTCACGGCGGCAAGAACACGCGTCTGGAAATTAAGGTAGAAGGCGCGAACGGGATGGATTACGTCTTTCTTGGAAAGACCTTGCCCTTCGATCGCATCTCTGCGCGATTGCTCTTCACTAACGACCGGTTGCAAATCACCGATCTTCGTGGCGCGCTTCTCTCAGGCACGCTACGCGGGAACGCCGACATCTCACTCGCGAAAAATGATCCGCGTTATCGGGCAAATATTTCGGTAAGCGAGATCAATTTCCCACTGCTGACGGACTTGTATTACAACTACAAGACAGCGCTCGGCCTGTTCAATGGCACCTACGATTTCACCGGCCTCGGCAGCGATGCGCGCACCATGCGGGGCCGCGGAAAAGTGGAAGTCACCAACGGCGATGTTTTCGCTATCCCGATTTTCGGCCCGCTCTCAGGAATTCTAAACCGAATTGTGCCGCGCAGCGGATACAGTATCGCGCACAGAGCAACCGCGAACTTCAAGATTGATGAGGGGATTATTCATACCGACGATTTCGACGCAGACGGCACGCTCTTTAATATGCTGGGTCACGGCGATGTTCATTTTCTGGATGACAAGCTCGACTTTAATGTGCGGCTAAACATGAAAGGGCCCGGCTTTGTGCTCACACCGGTGTACAAACTTTTCGAATACGCCGGCACAGGGAGCTTGAAGAAGCCGGATTGGCGCCCAGCTGTCTTGAAGAGCCAATAGTGAAGAGAAACGAAACGAAGAAACGCCGACACGGAGAAACGGCACCTTCACCGGCTCGCCGTTTCGCCGATTCACCGACTCATCCCATTTTTCTTGGCGCGCATATGTCGATTGCCGGTGGTGTCGACATGGCGATTGAGCGCGCGCGTTCGATCAACTGCACGGCAATGCAAATGTTCGTGAAAAACAACATGCAGTGGTTCGCTCGCCCGCTTACTCGCTATGAAATTGCCCGCTTCCGCGAACATCGGCAACGCGGCGAATTGTTATCGATCTTCGCGCACGCGAACTATCTCATCAATCTCGCTGCCACCAACGGGCAGTTTCACGCAAATTCGATCCGCTCGCTGTCAGAAGAATTGGTTCGCGCTGATCAACTGGAACTCCCATTTTTGGTATTGCACCCCGGCGCACACCTCGGCGCGGGTGAAGAAGCGGGTCTTGAAAAAATCGCAGAATCGATTGACTCCGTCCTTTCCGGTCTGCCAAAAATCAAAACGCGGGTCGCGCTGGAAACGACCGCTGGCCAGGGGTCATGCCTCGGACACAAGTTCGAGCACCTTGCATACATTATCAGCCGCGTGCATGAACCGAATCGATTGTGTGTCTGCCTCGACACGGCGCACGTTTTTGCTGCGGGCTATGAGATCGGCAGCGAGACCTCGGTTCGGAAGACATTCCGCGAATTCGATCGTGTAATTGGCCTGGATCGTCTCGTGGCAATTCACCTGAACGATTCCAAAACTCCCCGCGGTTCACGGGTGGACCGACATGAACATATCGGCAAGGGCAAGATCGGACTTCCTGTTTTCCGTTTCATCATGCGCGACCGCCGATTTCGCAAGATCCCCAAAGTACTCGAAACCCCGAAGGGCAAAGATTTACGAGAAGATGTGGTCAATCTAAAGAAGTTGCGAATTCTCGCTGGCGAAAAATGACGAAGCACAAATGAGGAATGACGAAACATCGTCATTAGACATTAGTCATTCGTCATTCAATTGATCAGCCGAATCGTAAAAGGATAGCGATAGAACTCTCCCTGGCCGGCCTTCACAGATGCAATGATGACAAGCACTGTGTTCAACACCCAAAGGCCGATCAAGATCGGAATGCCGATGAGAACGACACAGAGGATCGCGGCGACGGCGTCATAGATCAGCATCGAGATTTGGAAATTGAGCGATTCCTTTCCGTAGGCGTCGATCTCAGGCGAATCGCCACGTTTCATGAGCCAGACGATCAGCGGCCCCAGGATGTGACCCAGGAAATGAAAAAACAATCCGAGTAATGCGCTGGCGTGACAGAGGACACACCACGTTCGTACATCGGATGAAGTTGATGGAGGTGGCGAAGGTGTTTGATCCATATCTATCCTTTCACTTGCGTATCACAACGACTGCCCGCTGGCCGCGAGAAGCGCAAGAAAAAAGATTCGATTACGCTGCTTTTGCACGCTCGATGTGTGCGCCAAGTTCGCTCAATTTCTCATCGAGATGTTCGTAGCCGCGGTCAATGTGATAAACGCGGGTAACTTCGGTAATTCCGTCGGCCTTCAATCCTGCAAGCACCAATGCAGCCGACGCGCGCAGGTCGCTCGCCATTACCGGTGCCCCGAGGAGACAATCCACACCGTCGATCACCGCGGTCGCCCCCTCCAACTGCACTTGTGCACCCATGCGCTTCAGCTCCGCCACGTGCATATAACGTTGCGGAAAAACATTTTCGGTCACGGAACTGGTGCCCTTGGTAATCGAGAGCAGGGCGCACATCTGCGCCTGCATATCAGTCGGGAAGCCAGGGTATGGTGCTGTCGTTAGCTCCAGCGCGCTGGCGTTACCATTCGGCAGGATTGAAATCTCATGGTCGCCGCTATTGATGTGAAAGCCACAACCCGTCAGCGCGTCGGTGACTGCGCGAAGGTGCTCTGGCTCCACTCGTTTTACGGTGACTCCTTTTCCGGCAATTGCACCTGCCACCAGAAATGTACCAGCCTCAATCCGGTCGGGGATCACCCGGTGTTCTGCGCCGTGCAGCTCAGGCACGCCTTCGATGATGAGCCGGCGCGTTCCCGCGCCTTCGATCTTGGCGCCCATCTTATTCAGGAAGTTTGCCAGGTCCACAACCTCGGGCTCTTGTGCCGCGCCTTCAATAACTGTCACACCATCGGCCAGAACGGCAGCCATCATCACGTTATCGGTGCCGAGCACGGTCGGGCCGAATTTACTCTGCATGTTGATAATCGCTCCGCTCAATTTCGGCGCAAAAACCTTGATGTCGCCGCTCTCCACGCGCACCGCTGCGCCGAGCGCTTCGAAACCCTTAAGATGCAAATCAATTGGCCGGTCGCCTATGACGCAACCGCCGGGCAAAGCGACGGTCGCCTCTTTGCAACGGCCCAGTGACGGTCCAAGCACGCACACGGAAGCACGCATCTTGCGCACGACGTCGTACGCCGCGACGGAGTGGATCTTTTCTGCCGTGACGCTGACGGTTCCGCTTGCGCGTTCCACCTGCGCGCCCAAGTGAGCTAAGATTTGCAGCATGTAATGCGTGTCGCTGAGATCGGGCACGCCGTGAACGATACAAGGTTCTCGAGTGAGCAAGGTCGCGGCCAGGATCGGCAGCGAAGAATTCTTCGAGCCGCTGACCTTGATAGAACCAGAAAGCGGATGACCGCCGTGGACGAGAATCTTATCCATACCTAGCAAAAAGGAACCGTTTCACGCCGTTATAATCGTTCTTCGAACAAATGTCGCGGTAATTTTTTTCCGTCAGGGCCGAAAGAAGGGCCTCGCTTTGGCCGAGCCCTATTTCCAAGGCCAGCATTCCACCGGGGCAGAGCCGTGTGGGGGCCTGATCAATGAGCTCCCGCACCAGCTCATCGCCTCGTTTTCCGGCGAACAGTGCAACTTCCGGATCGTGCAATACTTCGCGCGAAAGGGTGTGCTGGTCCTGAGTCGAGATATAAGGAAGATTCGCGACAATTAGATCGAAAGCTTCCTCGACATTTTCGAGCAGACGGCTTTTCAGAAACTGAACCCGGCCTCTCAAGTTTAGCATGGCGGCATTTTCCTGCGCGAGCGCCAGCGCGTCATCCGAAATATCAACGGCGAGAACCTTCGCCTCTGGAAATTTCGCTGCCAAGCTGAGCGCAATCACACCGCTGCCTGTGCCAACATCCACAATTCTCGATTCTCGATTGTCGATTCTCGATTCAACGAGCTCCACAAGTTGCTCCGTTTCCGGTCGAGGAACCATCGCGCGTTTGTCGCATAGAAAAGTGAGTCCGCAAAATTCTACGGTGCCTAACAAGTGCTGGAGTGGCTCGCCTTCACTGCGACGCTTCACCAGTCCGCGCAAGGGCCCCAGCTCCGTTTCAGTCAACTCCCGTTCGAATTCCAGATAAAGCTCGATCCGTTTCCGCCCAAGAACATGCGCCAACAAGTGTTCCGCATTCAGTCGCGGATTCTCGATCTTGTGTTTCTTAAGATATTCGGTGCTCGATTGCAGCACCTGGAGCACCATCATTGATTCATTAACTACACGAGCCGAGGTAAGACAAAGAGTGACGGTTTCCCAGCTGTCATCTTTACCTCGACGGCTGAGAAGCCATGACTCCTTGAGTCACATCCGCTGAGTCTTTCAAGCGTTCTGCTACATCGGCGGACTGCAGCGCTGCGATCAGGTCGGCGAGATCGCCGTCAATCACGCGATCAAGATTATGAAGCGTCAGGCCGATGCGATGGTCAGTCACGCGGTTCTGAGGGAAATTGTAAGTGCGGATTTTTTCTTCACGTCCGCCGGTACCGATCTGGCCGCGGCGCTGTGCGCTGTATTTTTCCTCTTCCTCGCGCTGCTTTCGCTCCAGCAGGCGCGCGCGCAAGATCGAGAGCGCTCGCTCCTTGTTTTTGATTTGACTGCGACCGTCCTGACAACGCACGATTGTGCCTGTCGGAATGTGCAACACCTGCACGGCCGAGTCGGTCGTGTTCACGCCTTGCCCGCCGGGACCGCCGGAACGCGAGACTTCAATTCGCAAATCTTCCGGTTTCAATTCAAGATCGACGTCTTCCGCCTCGGGCAATACCGCGACTGTGGCAGTCGATGTGTGGATGCGGCCTTGCGCCTCCGTCGCGGGCACACGCTGTACACGATGCACTCCGCTTTCGTAGCGGAGCTTACGAAAAACAGATTCGCCCGAAACCCGGAAGATCGCTTCCTTAAATCCACCGAGCTCCGACGGACTCGATTCGAGGTCCTCGGTTTTTAGGCCGGCCGATTCCGCATAGCGATGGTACATTCGGTAAAGATCGGAGGCGAAAATGGCGGCTTCGCTCCCGCCCGTTCCGGCTCGGATTTCCACGATCGCGTCGCGGTCTTCATTTTCGTCTGGCGGCAGCAACGCGATCTGAACTTCGCGTTCAAGATCGGCGACCCTCTTTTCGAGGTCCGGAATCTCGTCGTCGGCGATCGCCGCGATCTCAACATCGCCTGACATCGCCAGCTCGCGATTGTCGTCCAATTGCTTCCGCGCAGCTTCGAGCTCGTCCCATTTCGCCAGGAGTTGTTTAATGCTCGCGTGCTCGCGCATGATCGCCTTGGCACGCCGGCGATTAGAAAAAAGCGCCGGATCGGCAATATCGCGCTCAAATTGATCGAAGCGCTCGCGCTTGAGTTGAATTAGGGAGTTAAATTCCATTGCATTGTAGCCGCGGTCGCTGACCGCGGACGGGCCGGGGTCAACGACCCAGCTACAGAAAGCAGCTAAGCTTTCTTTTCAGCCCGCGTCGCTTTGGTGCTGCCGTAGCGGCGGGTAAATTTCTCGACGCGCCCGGCGGTATCCACGAACTTCTGTTCGCCGGTGAAAAAGGGATGACAAGCGGCGCAAATACCGATCTTAATATCGCGGCGCGTGGAGCGGGTATGATACACCGCACCGCATGCGCACACCATATCGGTCTCGTAATACTGTGGATGAATACCGGCTTTCATCTTTGGAAAGGAGCGCGGAATCTACTCGTGCAACGAGCTTCGCGCAAGCGATGAAATCCTCAGATCCATTGTTAGAAATGTGGGAGAAAACAATCGCGCGGAAACGCGATGTGCCAGCTATCTTTGCAGCGAGCGGCGAAATCCTCCGGACATTCGGCGAGATCGAACAGCGCGCGCGTGATTTGCTGCAAAGTATCGGCGTCTTTCCCGAAGGCAGCGTTCTCGCCATCCAAATCGGCAACCATGAAGATTGGCCGTCGATTTTGATTGGCTGCTTGCGCAGGCATCTGGTTGTTCTTCCACTCGAACAGTCAATCAGCGAGCAGCAACGTGACGACGCCTTACAGATTTGCCATGCAAAGGCTGTAGTGTCAGCTGTCCCCAGCGGAGATTTCCCCAGGGTTTTGCCGCTGAGGACAGCACCCACCACGCCAGATTGGGGCGAGAATCCGCCAAGTCTCCTGAAGCTTACCTCCGGCACCACAGCCACACCACGCGCCATTCGCTTTCGCAGCGAGCAGCTTTTGGCCGATTGCAATCAGATTTGCGAGACCATGGAAATTACCGATGCCGATCTGAATTTCGGCGTTATCCCGATCTCGCACTCTTACGGTTTCAGTAATCTGCTCACGCCGCTGATTGCGCGCGGTGTGCCGCTGGTCATCAGCCGTGACAGGACACCACGCGCCATTCTCGCCGATCTTGTCCGCAGCAACGCAACCGTTTTCCCGGGAATGCCTGTTTTCTATCAGGCATTTTGTGAAATGGAACACGTTCCCGCGTTGTCAAAGCTCCGGCTCTGCATTTCTGCCGGAGCGCCTCTCCCGATGGCAATCGCGAATACGATCGCGACGCAACTAACCAGAGTGAAGGGTTCGTTGGCGAGTTAATGAAAGGTGTAAGTCTTGAGATGATCGATTCAAATGGGTCAGCGACCCAGGTTCGCGTGCGCAGCACCGCTGTGGGCGATGGCTATTTCCCGGAACCGGACAACGAAAAGTTGAGCGATGGAATTTTTGTCCCCGACGATTTACTGGCGCGAGACGGTTCTGGGTTCAGGATCGTCGGCAGGATTTCGGACGTAATCAACGTTGCGGGTAAAAAGGTGAACCCCGCAGAAGTGGAAGCGCATTTGCTGCGCTTCAGCGGAGTGCGGCAAGCAGTCGTGTTTGGTCGTCCCGCAGGCCCGGGAGCATTGCGCAATGAAGAAGTGTCGGCCTGCGTGGTGACAGCGCCCAATGTAAGCGAAACTGACCTCCTGCAGTTCTGCCGTGGCGGGCTGAGCACCTGGCAGGTGCCAAAGCAGATTTTCATCGTAGACGCAATCCCGGCGAACGACCGGGGAAAAATTAGCCGGCGCGAGCTCTCGCGACGGTTCTCGGCAACCCGCCAGAGGCCCTCATTGTCATGATTGGGTTCTTGATAAAGCCGTTATATGGGATTTGCTTATAGCGAGAGGAACATTATGCGGAAATCATCTGGTGAACCCAAGTCAATAGAAGCTGACATCGAATCTTCGAATAGCGAAGAGCAGGAGCAAGAACAAACGGAGAGTTCAGACGTTCCCCAGGCGGACGAACCGCGCCAAGACTCAGATGCGACTGCGGAAGCGGCCCAGTCGGACGATTGGTGGAGCGCTTCGCAACAGGCTGGCGATTGGGCCGACCCTTCCAGCAGCGATCCGACTGACGACGTCACTCCTTCAAAGGAGCCGCGCACAGCCGATGTCTATTTCTGTGGTCACACGACCTTCTTTCCATTGAACCGCGCCCTGCAAGCGATTTCAAAGGAGAAGCTAACCGGCTTACTGCGATCATTTTGGGATCAAGAGCCAATCGATCTTTTGGCACGCGATGGCGAGATCGTCTTTGTCACCACCCGGGATCCGGAGCTTTATTGCCCGGAGACGCCGGCGTCTCTTGCCGATGCCGATGTAGTAAGTGTCGCGAGGGCGCGCGACCAACAGAGAGAAAGTGGAACTCCATTCTTTCTCACTCTTGCCCGCGAGGAAGGGATGACCCGTGAGGCGGCGGTGGAACACATGCAGCAATATGGGCAAAAGCTTTTCTCTCAACTTTGGGCGGCACCGCGGGTGTGGATCATGTTTGAAAAAAATGCCGAACTTTTGGCGAATACTGCTGATGTGCCTGGGGAGCCGAATGTCCGCGACTGGGCGTTGGAAACCTTGCGCCTTGTTGAGAATATCGATGAGACTGCCCACTTCGAACCGGCGTCGATCCCGGCTTATACAAGAGACGGCTTCGAGCGTGTCCAAAAACTGAAGCTGACTCCAGACGAGGCGCAGTTTGCGTCGCAATTCAATGGGAGCCGCTCGGTACAGCAAATTGCGAAGAACCTGCGACTCGATTTGAAATCTGCGCGACAGATGCTCTTCCGGTTTGTCGCCCTTGAAATAGTGGAATGCTGGCCAGCAAGCACTGCGGCAAAACCAGAACAGCAGGGCATTTTCCAGCGTTTTGGGCGGATGGCGCGACGCGACCGCTAGTACTCCCGAACGCGTCGGGGCCGTCGCTCATGAAGAGAAAGGTTTTAGTCGTCGACGTCGGCGGCACATACGTAAAACTGTTGAGGTCGTCTCGCGATGAGCGTGAATTTCCTTCCGGCCCGCGACTCAAACCGCAACAACTGATCGCAAAACTCAAGGAAACCGCACGGGGATGGAACTTTGACCGGGCTTCCATCGGTTTCCCCGCACCGGTGCGCAAGGGACGAATCGCAAAAGACCCGAAGCACTTGGCCAAGGGATGGATTGGTTTCAATTTTGCGAGAGCGCTGGGCATTCCGGTGTGTGTTGTCAACGATGCTGCCCTGCAGGCGCTGGGGAGTTACCACGGCGGGCGGATGCTCTTTTTGGGGCTCGGTACCGGATTGGGGTCCGCGTTGGCCTGGGACAATATTTTGATGCCGCTTGAACTTGGCGATCTACCATATCGACGCGGACACATCATCGAAAATTACCTGGGCCTCCCGGGACTGGCGCTGTTGGGCGAAAAAAAATGGAAGCGAGAAGTGGCTTACGCGGTCACCCAGTTAAGAAAATCCTTCATTGCCGATTATGTCGTTCTTGGTGGCGGTCTCGTGCACCGTTTCGGTCGCTTGCCCGAAGGAACAGAGCGGGGGCAAAATGAGAACGCATTTCTCGGTGGGATCCGCTTGTGGGAAACCAGGAAGCATTCGCGCGAACTGAGGTGGCTTGTCTTATGACACGCGATTTCGATGTCGAACGTTTGCTTCTGCCGTTAAAGTGCCAGGGAGGGGACTCGAACCCCTAAGGATTTCTCCACCAGATCCTAAGTCTGGCGCGTCTGCCAATTTCGCCACCCTGGCTAGCTGATTACCAATGGCTTATAAATGATGCTAGACACCGTTTTAGCGCTGTGCTAGGGTTTGTGCTAGAGTTAAACAATGCAAGGTCAGGAAACGCAACGAAAGCCTAAATTGAGCCAAACCGCGCCTCCGCTCAGCGGAATTCGAAGGAACAAGCGCGATAGCCGCGACGGTAATCATTCTGCGAAGTTTATCGCGGTGCGGGATTCGCGCAATCGCCGCGTGCCCGGCCTCTATCAGCGCAACGGACGCTTTTACGCGCAACTTTGGGTGGATCGAGGCTACGGCAAAAAGGCAGCGCGCCGCTTTGCGCTTTTTACGGCCGACAATTTGCCCGCGCGCACTTTGCAACAGGCAAAGGAAGCGCTGGAAATAAGGCGGCACGAGCGCCGCGAAGATTCGCTACCCATCCTCGGGCGCAAGCCAATTTTCGGTGACTATTGCAACACCTATTTCGAGAAAGCCAAGGTGCAGCGCAAACGGCCGGGGACGATTGAAAATGAACGGCAAGCAATCGCTCGTTGGCGATCACATCTCGGCCACCTTCGGATCGACAAGATTGCGACCCCAATGATCGCGGCATTTGTGGACAAGCGGCTAAAGGGCGGGGCATTTGGCGGACGCAAACTGGAGCCGGTCTCGGAACGAACGGCGAACCTCGATTTGATGGCGCTGCGCAACGTGCTGAAGAGCGCGATCGATGACGGTTACTTGCGAGATTTGCCCAAGATCAAAATGTTGGAGGAGCCGCCCAGCCCGAAGCGCCAATTATTGATGCCAGCGGAATTCGACCAATTGATTGCGGCCGCTCCCCAGAACTGCCAAAAGAATGGCCAACAGTTAGCGGATTATTTGCGCTTTTTGGCGTTCGCCGGCGCGCGCGAAAAGGAAGCATTGCGGGTCAAATGGGCGGATGTCGACTTTGAGCGTGAACGTGTGACGATTGGAGCCGACCGGTTAACTAAGAATTGGGAAAGCCGAACGGTGGAATTTAATCCTCAGCTTGCCGCGCTCTTAAGTGAGATGCGGCAAGGACGCGCACCGGATTCTTCGTGGTTGTTTCCTTCGCCGCAGCGCGGTCCGCGCGATGAACACGCAAGAAGCTTTCGCGAGAGCCTAAAGATCGCGCGCAAAGCTGCGGGACTGGAATGGGTGGGCTTCCACGACCTTCGGCATTACTTCTGTTCGATGTGCGTCATGGCCGGGATCGACTTTATGACTATTGCCGCATGGTTGGGACACAAGGATGGCGGCATTCTGGTCGGCAAAGTCTATGGGCATCTCCTGGACGAACATCGGCAAAAGGCAGCGAAGCTTGTCCACTTTGGAATTTCAGTCCTCGCAGGGAAACGCTTTGGGACGGGCTAAACCGCTTTCCTCACGAACGCCCAACTCTTGAAAGGTTACCCAAATGCTTTGCAGCGGCGACGGCGCCTTGGCCTTATCGGTTGCTTTGCAAATTCGCCTGCGGCGGCCCGCGCATTAAAACGCGCGATCTCAGAGCGGGTCAGATAATGTCGACCGCAAATGTTAAGGGTGTTTAGCCAGCCAGCGCGGCGATAGCGCCAGATTGTTACCACGGAAAGCCCGCTTTGCTCAATAAACTTGTCCAATGCGATGGGCGGATCCGAATCAATTGCCGCTCGCTCTCCGTTTGCGTTATTATTCATGCCATTTCGCCGCAAGCCTGCTTTGAGTTGGCACGAATCGTGAGCTAGCGGAGGGCCCTCTTTGAAAATCATGACATTAAAATGCCACAACGATTTTCCCGAACCGCTCTGATTGAGGAGCAACCAATAGTTTACCCAATCGATGCGAACAGGCTCTCAGGCTCGCCATCGACGCTCTATTTTGCTAGATTACCTAGATTGAAAATCTCTTCCAAAAGTGTGCAAGCCGAAGAAACAGGCTCCCGGCATTTGGCCGCCATAGCTCGTCGCGTTTGCTGGTGGGAACCGGTTGCCGCCACCCTTGAAAATACGCCGCTGTTTCTCTGCCGGATCATGGCGCTGGGAACATGGGAGGACATCCGCATCGCCCTCGACCATTATGGTAGGGATGCTTTTCGCGAGGCATTGCAAAATGCGCCTCCCGGATTGTTCGATCCTCGTTCCTGGCATTACTGGCACCACCGCTTGCAGCTTCTGCCTGTTCCATCCTTACCGCAACGCGTCATCCCGGCATGAAGCCGCGGCTGGATATCTTGCCGCCGCAACAGCGGCGCTTCTGGCCTGTGTTTTCCCAATTACCCAAGCATTTCGTTTTATATGGAGGAACGGCGATTGGCTTGCGTCTGGGCGGCAGACAATCCGTTGATTTCGATTTTTTCACCAACCAGCCCATTCCAGCCGACGCTTTAAGCGGGAGCCTGCCATTTCTGCGCGGAGCAGAACTGATTCAATCGGATCTCAACACCCTAACCTTCACTGTCCATCGTGGGGGAGAAATCAAAGTCTCATTTTTCGGCGGACTCACCATCGGTCGTGTTGCCGATCCCGATCGTTGCGAAGATAATGGCGTTTTCATCGCCTCGCTTCTCGATCTCGCCGCGCAAAAGATGAAAGTGATTCTGGCGCGGGCGGAGGCTAAAGATTACCTCGACGTTCACACATTATTGAAGTCCGGCATCACGTTGCCGCGCGCACTAGGAGCGGCCAAAGCACTCTATCCCGAGTTCAACCCTGTTCTCTCCCTGAAAGCCCTCGCTTATTATGGCGAGCCCAATCTTGCCGCGATGCCGGCAGACATTCGTGAATATCTAACAACGGCA
>WNGP01001685.1_pt1 | contig 26663 bp, 17 predicted proteins | sample 5407671 | NCBI WGS metagenome assembly WNGP01 (sample SAMN13153381, study PRJNA577476) | soil metagenome | isolation source: 40 cm soil or saprolite under Garry oak tree replicate 2 | place: USA:California | collected 2016-06-15
AGCGCGATGAGGCGACGGGGCCCCATTCGCCCCAGCCGAGCGCACAGGTTACGGGCGCGTCTACCTCCATGGACGGGTCCGCCGCGCGGATCGTGTTCACGAGCGATCGCGACGGCAAGTATCAGCTCTACCTCATGAATGCAGACGGATCCGGCGTGACGCGGCTGACGACCAATACGGCCCAAGATCTCTTTCCGCGGATGTCGCGCGACGGGCGGCGGATCTTGTTCACCAGCGACCGGGACGGGAACGAAGAGATCTATGTCATGACCGGCGACGGTTCCGCTCCAACGCGGCTGACGAACAATCCGGCGAGCGACCAGGACGCGGACTGGTCGCCGGACGAGCGACAGATCGTCTTCACGACCTTCCGGGACGGCGGCAACCCAGAAATCTACGTGATGAATGCAGACGGATCCGGGCAAACACGCCTGACGAACGATATCGCCGAAGATAGGCACGCCCGTTGGTCGCCCGATGGGCGACAGATTGTGTGGATGAGCGATTTGGGGCGGCGCGATACCACGGATCAGATCTATCTGATGAATGCGGACGGCTCCGCGCCCACACGTGTGACGCACGAGCTGACGGCCAACAACGACCCCAGCTGGTCGCCCGACGGGCAGCAGATCGTGTTCAACAGCACCAGGGGAATCTCCGTGATAGCTCCAGACGGATCAGGGCTGACACACCTGACGACTTCTACTGGACGTGACCCGAGTTGGTCGCCCGACGGGCGACGGATCGTGTTCTGGCGACACGTGTCGGCGACCAACCCCGAGATCTTTGTGATGAACGCGGATGGATCCGGCGAAACGCGCCTCACGACCAATGCTGCCTTCGACTTTCTTCCCAGTTGGGCACCCCGCGACCCGCCGCCACAGCTCACGTTGCCGGCGGACATCACGGCGGCAGCCACGCGGTTGAGTGGCGCGGTGGTCGAGTACACGACATCCGCCACCGATCCCACCGACCCGAACCCGGCCGTGGCGTGCACTCCCGTCTCGGGTACCCGCTTCCCGATCGGTACGACTTCGGTGCAATGCACGGCGAGCGACGGCGCGTGGAACACGGTGACGGGCGGCTTCCGGGTGATCGTGCAGAATGCCGATGAGCAGCTCGCCGCGGTCGCCAGCGACCTCCAGGCGATCGTCACGGCGAACCCGGGCACACCGCTCGCCAACAAGGCCGAGGACGCACGCGCCAAGGTGGAAGCGGCGCGCCAGCAGCTCGCGCAGAACCCCGACTATCGCACCGGACCGTTGGGCGAGCTCAAGGATGCCGTCGGGGCCCTCGCGGGAGCGGTCGAAGGCGGCTTGCTGTCCGCCGCCCAAGGCAACGGCCTCATGGACCGGATCACCAACGCCGGGCGACTCTTGGCCGAAACGGCGATCGCCGCCGCAGTGGCCCGAGGAGCGAACCCGCAGGACATCGCTCAAGCTGAGCAGGCGCTCGCCGCCGGCGATGACCAGCGAGCCGCGGGTCAATACCAGGATGCGGTCGTCCAATACGAGACCGCGAGTAAGCACGCGGAGGACCACGGCCGCGCGCCGACGCAGCTGGCGTTTGGGACCGAACCGCCCGCGAGCGTCGAAGCGACGGTGGCCATGGCGACGGCCGTGCGGGTCCTGGTTCAAGACGCGTTTGGCGGAACGGTGCCCAAAGCGACGACCGTGGTGACGGTCGCGCTCGCCCCCAACTCTAACGGGGCCGTGCTCGGGGGGACGACGACTGTGAGCGCCGTCGACGGGATCGCGACGTTCACCGATCTGAGCGTGGACCGCCCCGGAAGCGCGTACACGCTGACCGCCACCGCGGCGGGGCTCGCCGGGGCGACGAGCAGCCCGTTCGCCGTACATGTGACGTTCGCCTTCGTGAATGCCGGTTCCAGGGAGAGTTGTGGTCTGACCGCGCACGGCGGGGGCTACTGCTGGGGCACCAACGCATGGGGCTCGCTTGGGAGCGGGAAGGGGGGGTTCGGGGCGACTCCTCAGGATCCCCTCTCCTGGCCGAGCGTTCTGCCAGTGTCGGGAGGACTGGTGTTCACGACTATCAGTGTGGGGCGTGGCGTCGATACCCACGCGTGCGGTGTGACGACGAGCGGGGGCGGGTACTGCTGGGGTGTGGGCTTCGACGGGCAACGAGGCGACGGAACTGTAGCCAGGGCGGCGAACACACCGCGCGCAGTGCTCGGCGGTTTCAGCTTTACGACGATCAGTGCCGGTGGCATACACACCTGCGGTGTGACCACCAGCGGCGCGGCATACTGTTGGGGCTCCGGCCTGAGTGGTGCCCTCGGCACCGGTGGCTTTGTCTTCCAATTCACCAGCCCGACTACGCCCGTCGCGGGTGGATTCAGCTTCACGACCGTCAGCGCGGGGGGCGGTCACACCTGCGGTGTGACCACGAGCGGCGCGGCATACTGTTGGGGCTCCAACGGATCGGGCCAGCTGGGCGATGGGACGAACACCACCCGCCTTGGTCCGGTGCCGATCGCCGGTGGACTGAGCTTCACGACGATCAGTGCGGGCAGTACCTACAGCTGCGGCGTGACCACTGACGGCACGGCGTATTGCTGGGGCAGCAATTCCCATGGCGAGCTTGGTGACGGGACGATGGCTCAGCAGGCGACGCCGGTACCCGTCGCGGGCAACCTCCGGTTTGCCACGATCAGCGCGGGCAGTGCGCATACCTGCGGCGTTACAACGAGCGGCGACGCCTTTTGCTGGGGTGCCAACCCGGACGGCCGGCTCGGCGACGGGACGACGACCCAAGCGCCGACGCCGGTGCCCGTCGCGGGCGGGTTCGCGTTCTCGACGGTCCGTGCCGGGGATAATCACTCGTGCGGCGTGACCACGAGCCGCGAGGCCTACTGCTGGGGTGCCAATGCCTCCGGTCAACTCGGCAACGGGACCCAGACCCCGAGCCTGACGCCGGTGCCCGTGGCCACGGGGACCCCGAGTTTGACTGCCATGAGTACGGCGCCGTGAGCGCGCGTTAGTGACCGTGGCGCCGCCGCGACACATAGCGGTCGGCGCCGAGTAACGGCGCTTCCGCCGCAGCAGGATGGCGGCGCGTGGGCGAGGCATTCGGATTGCAACGCTGCCTAGGCAACCGATTCGCCCGAGGGTATTCCTACGCGCTGCATCCTGTCAGCCTTAGTCGTCCTGCTCGCGATCGTGCCGCAGGCGTGTCAGCCCGATGTAGCGGCGGGACCTCCCGCCTCCTCCGCCCTCGGGGCAGCGTCGAGCGGCGCGCCGACGCGCCTGTCCTTCGTCACGCGCTCCGCGAGCGGCGCGGCGAATGTCGCGATCTTTCCGGCGCCGCAGGTCGCGGTGCAAGACTCGCTGGGCAATACCGTGCCGGGGGCAGCGGATACGGTGACGCTCGCCCTCGCTGCCAATCCGAGCGAAGCCCTTCTCCTGGGTACGACGACGGCCGCAATGATGGACGGGGTCGCGACCTTCCGCGACCTGCGGGTGGACCGTCCCGGGAGCGGCTACACGCTGGCCGCCAGCAGGTCCGGACTCGTGGAAGCGACGAGCGCCCCGTTTGCCATGCACGTCACCTTTGCGTCGGTGGACGGCGGGTATGTGCATACCTGCGGTGTGACGACCAGCGGCGCCGCCTACTGCTGGGGCGACAACTTTTCCGGTCAGATCGGGGAGGAGACCGCGTCCTCGGTCTGGTACCGGCCGAGCCCGGCGCCGGTGGCGGGGAAGGAGCTGAGGTTCACGACGATCAGTGCCGGTGTGTGGCATACCTGCGGCGTGACCCCGAGCGGCGTGGCGTATTGCTGGGGCGACAATTTCTTCGGACAGCTCGGGGACGGGTCTGGCGTCGCGCGGCCGACGCCGGTACCGGTCGCCGGCGGGCTCCGCTTCGCGGCGGTGAGCGCCGGATCGTTCCACACCTGCGGCATAACGACGAGCGGCGCGGCGTACTGCTGGGGCGACAATTCAAATGGACAGCTCGGGGACGGCACCACGGACCGACGGGCGACGCCAGTGCTCGTAGCGGGCGGGTTCAGCTTCACCACGATCAGCGCCGGGCATGGACACACGTGCGGCGTGATCGCTGGGGGCGTGGCGGTCTGCTGGGGCGACGACAGTAGCGGTCAGCTGGGCGACGGTGCTGCGAGCGCCGACCACGCCTCGTACCGGCCGTACCCTGCTGTCGTCGTGGGCGTGCGCGGCTTCGCCAGGGTGAGCGCCGGCAACGTCCATACGTGCGGTGTGACCACTCATGGCGCCGCGTATTGTTGGGGCTATAACGTCTGGGGCCAGCTGGGGGACGGGACCACGACTCAGCGCTCGAGACCGGTCCGCGTCACCGGCGGGCTACGCTTCGCGGCGGTGGACGCGGGGAGCTACTTCACCTGCGGCCTGACCGGCGGCGGCGCCGCATACTGCTGGGGCGAGAACCGCGACGGTGAGCTCGGTGACGGGACGACCACCGCGCGGAGCAGTCCGGTGGCTGTCGCCGGTGGGCTTCGCTTCACCGCCGTGAAGGCCGGGTGGTACCACGTCTGCGGCATAAAGACCGACAGCGGGGCGTATTGTTGGGGTTACAACGCTCACGGCCAGCTCGGCGAGGGCACGACGGTCTCGGACCCCACGCCGGTGCCCGTGGTGCAGTGAAGGCGGGCTAGCGCTGCCTCGACGCCGCGTTCGCCGGCCGCTCCACCACCCGCGGCATGACCGGCGCGCCGGGCGCGAGCAGCTCCAGGCCGCCCACCACGACCTGTTCTCCCGCATTCACGCCCTTCGTCACTTCGACGAACCCCGGCGTGCGGACGCCGAGCTCTACCTGGCGGCGGTTCGCCTTCCCCTCGACCACGACCCACACGGCGTTGGCTCCCTCGGCCGGCACCACCGCCTCCTCGGGAATGACGATCGCCTTAGGTCGCACCGCGGTCACGAGGTGCGCCTCGATGAACATCCCGGGCTGCAGCAGCCGGGCCGGATTGGGTACGCGCGCCTTGACCAGTATGGTCCGCCCCGGCAGCTGCACCACCGGGTCCACGAAGTCCACCTGTCCCGTGAAGTCGCGACCCGCGATGGCGGCGACGCGAAACGACACTGCTTGGCCGGGCTTCAAGTCGCGCGCGAACCGCTCCGGCACCTGGAACGCGGCGCGCTGCGGGTTCACCGTGTGCAGGGATACGAGCTTCGTGCTGTTGGTGACATAGTCGCCCAGGCTGACGTAGCGCTGCCCCACCGCGCCGGCGAAGGGCGCCCGGACGGTGGTGCGGTCGAGCCGGATGCGCTGCAGATCGTACTGCGCCTGGGCGCTACGGGCTTCCGCCTCGGCCTTTTCCAGGTCGGCGGCCGACGAGGCGTTCTGCTGCACCAGCTCCTTGGCGCGCGCCAGGGCCTGCTGCGCGAGATCGCGCTGCGCCTCGAGCTGGGCGACCTGGGCCTTGAGCTGAGCGTCGTCCACCTTGAAGAGCGGCGTGCCCTGGTCCACTTCCTGCCCCTCGTGCACCGGGATCTCGACGATGCGTCCGTCCACTTCGGGCCGGAGGTCGATCGACTGCACGGCTTCGATCTGTCCCGTCGCGGCGATCTCGTCCCGCACGGTGTCGGCGCGCGCAACGGCGACCTCGACCGGCATGCCCATGGGGGCGCCGCCACCAAAGCCTGCCGCTGCGCCCGCCTTACTCTTCTTGCAGCCGCCGATGACGAGCACCGCACCCGCGACCACCACGCACCACGCACCACGCGTCATGTTCGTCATACTCATTTCTGTTCCGGTTCGGGAAAGAGGCGCCGGCCGAGGATGTTCTCGAGGCCCGCGCGCGCGAGCCGGGTGGCGTAGCGCGCCTGCACCAGCGTGGCCGACGCATCGTCGAGGTCGGACGCCGCCTTGAGCAGATCGAGGATCGTGGTCGCGCCCGTTCGATACCGTGTTTGTTGGACGCGGAAGTTCTCCCGCGCCACGAGCAGACCTTCCGCCGCTTGCTGGGCCGTGGCGCGGGCCGTGACGTAGCCGTCGTAGGCGCCGGTCACGTCACGCCGCACCGCGCGATCCATGTCCTGGCTCCGCGCGCGCGCGACGTCGTGGTCCACCCGCGCCTGACTGAGACGAACCTCGCGCTGCCCGTTGTCCCACAGGGGGAACGAAACGCTGAGGGTGAACGACGACCGCGTGACCAGCTTCGGATAGAACAGCGTGTCGCCGGCGAGCGCGTTGAAGCTCAGCGTTGCCTTCGGGAGGTACTCCCCGAGCCTGGCGCGGAACGCCGCCCCTGCCGCTCGTTCGTTCGCTCGTGCCAGGCGGTACTGCGGCCCTCGCGTGACGGCCTCGCTGATCGCATCCGTGAGGGCGAGGGGCAGCTCCGGTGCCGGTGCGGTATCGAGCGGCGCCGCGTCCGCCGGTCCCGGCGTCCCCACGCGTCGTCCCAGCTCGAGTCGCGCGACGCGCAGCGCGGCCTCCTGCACGAGTCGGCCCACGCGCGCCTTGGTCAGCTCCAGTCGGAGCTGGAGCGAGTCGGTTTGCACCGCCGCCCCCGAGACGACACGCGCCCGCGCGACGGCCAGCTGTTGCTCGGCACGCTGGAGCCGCTCGCCCGCCACGCGCAGCAGTTCGGCACCGGCGAGAACCGCGTAGTAGGTGGACTCGGTGCGCTGCGCCGTCGCGAACCGCGCGGCCACCTCGTTCGCCTGGGCCGCGTCCAGCGCGGCCCCGGAGCGCGACAGCTCCGAGAATTTGCGCCCGCCCAGGAAGACGTCGTAGCTGGCCGTCACCTGCGACGTCACTTGACGTGGCGCCTGGGGACAGCTGGTGAAGCTGGTACACGCGGCAAAGAAGATGGTCTTGGGATTCTGCCACGCGACGTCCGTGCTGAGGGTGATGGACGGCAGGATGAGGACGGCGAAGGCACTCCGGCGCACCCACTCCGCGTTGTCCACCTGGCCCACCGCCGCGACGTAATTGGGGTCGAGCCCGGTGGCGCGCCGCAACGCCTCGGCCAGGGTCACCGTCGGGAGCGAGTCGTCCGGGGACGGCGTGATGATCGCCGCTTGCAATTGCAGCAGCGTGACGAGGGCGAGCATCAGTCAGCCTCCACCGGTCGTGTCACGCGCACGCCGCTTCGCTCGCGCGCCGTCAGGCGGTCCAGCAGCACGTACCCCACGGGCACCACGAACAGGGTGAGCACCGTGGAAAAGAAGATGCCGCCCACGATCGCGTAGCCGAGCGGCCGGCGCGACGTCGAGCCCGCGCCGATCCCGATCATCACCGGGATCGCGCCCATGATGGTTGCTACCGACGTCATGAGAATCGGCCGCAGTCGGATGCGGCCGGCCTCGACGACGGCGGCGAGCGTGTCCAGCCCGCGTCCCTTGAGCTGGTTCGTGTACTCGACCAGGAGGATCGAGTTCTTGGTCACGAGGCCGATCAAGAGGACCATGCCGATCTCGCTGTACAGGTTGATCGTCCCTCCCGGGCGATGCAGCAGGGTCGCGACGAGCAGCGTGGCGAGCGCGCCGGTCACCGCGAGTGGCACAGCCAGCAACACGGTGAACGGGTGCACCAGCGACTCGAACTGCGCGGCGAGCACCATGAACACGACCAGCAGCGCCACGCCGAAGGCGAAATAGAGCGCGCCACCGCTCTCTCGGAACTCACGCGAGTCGCCCGCCAGCGCCGTCGTGCTTCCCGGGGGCAGCACCCGCCGCGCCAGGCGATCGAGTGAATCGAGCGCCTCACCTTGGGCGAACGGCGGGATCAGGGATGCCGACAGCGTAAACGACGGCACCCGGTTGAAGTGGTTGATCTGCCTCGGGCCCACGCCCTCCTCGACCTTCGCCAGGGCGCCCAGCTGCACCAGCTGTTGCCCTCGTCCCCGCAGGTAGATTCCCGACATGTCGCTCGGGGTGGCCCGGTCGCGGCGATCGAGCTGTACCATCACGTAATACAGCTTGTCGTTCCGGGTGAACGTGCTGACCCGACGGCCGCCGAGGAATGTCTGCAGGGCGGCCGCGACGTCGCGCACGGGAACGCCGAGGTCCTCCGCCCGGTCCCGGTCGAACGTGACGCGCAACTCCGGCTTGTTGAAACGCAAGTCGGTGTCGATGTTCGTGAGACCCTTGATGGCGCGCGCCTGCGGCACGAGTGTGTCCATGGCCTGCGCCAGCCGCGCGATGTCGGGATGCTGCACCACGAACTGCACCGGCTGGCTGAACCCGAGCGCGCCCGGGCTGTACGGGAACGCCTGGATGCCGGCGATCCCGAAGAGCTGGGGGAACAGCATGCCGACGAGCTGCTGGACGCTATTCTTGCGTTCGCTCCAGTCTTTGAGGATGACGCCGACAAACGCGCGGTTGACGCCCCCGGCGAATCCGCCGATGATCGTGAAGTAGCCCTGGACCCCCGGGGTCTTGCCGATGATCTGCTCGACCTGCCGCACGTAGCCGTCGGTGTATTCGAGCGATGAGCCCTCGGGCGCGAATCCCACCACCAGGAAGAACCCGCGGTCGTCGTCGGGAATCAGCTCCTGCTGGAGGCTCTTGTAGAACACGAACGCCAGGAGGCTCTTGTAGAACACGAACGCCAGGGCCACCGTCAAGACCGTCCCGACCACAACCACGCGTCGATGCCGCAGCGCGGTCTGCAGCAGTTTCGCGTAGCGCTCGGCGATGGCATTGAAACCTGCCTCCAACATCTTGAAGACCGCCCCATGCTCGTGCGGCACGCGTAGCACCTTGGCGCACAGCATCGGCGTCAACGTGAGCGCGACGAATCCCGAAATCACGACGGCCCCGGCGACCGCGATCCCGAACTCGCTCAACAGCCGCCCCGTCGAGCCGCGCAGGAAGCCGAGCGGCGTGAACACCGCCACCAGCGCGATGGTCGTCGCGATCACGGCGAAGCCGATCTCGTTGGTGCCGTTGACCGCGGCCTGCTCCGGCGCCTCGTGCAGCTCCTCCTGGTGCCGGTAGGCGTTCTCGAGCACGATGATCGCGTCGTCCACCACGATGCCGATGGCGATCGTGAGCGCGAGCAGCGTGAAGTTGTTGATCGAGAACCCCAGGAAGTACATGATCGCGAACGTCGAAATGATCGACGCCGGGATGGCGAGGCCGGGAATGATCGTCGCCCGCAGGTTTCGCAGGAAGACGAAAATGATCAGCACGACGAGAATGGCCGCGATCAGGAGCGTCAGTCGCGCGTCGTTGATCGAGTGGGTGACGAACACGGACCCATCGAACGCGGTTTCAAGCTTCACGCCCGGGGGCAGCATCTGCTGGATGCCGGGGATGGCCTCGCGAATGCGTTGCGCCACGTCGATGAGGTTCGCTTTCGACTGCCGGACCACGCCGATGGCGACGGCGGGATTTGCGTTGTAGCGGAAGATCGAGCGAGTGTCCTCGGGCGCGAGCTCGACGTGCGCCACATCCTTGAGCTTGACGACCTGCCCGCCCTGACTCGTCACGACCAGCTCCCCGAATTCCCGCGGGTTCTTCAGCTCGCCCAGGGACCGGACGGAGAACTCCCGCCGCGTCGATTCGATGCGGCCGGCGGGAATCTCGACGTTGCGCGCGGTGATCGCGCTCTCCACGTCCTGCACGGTGAGGCCCCGCGCCGACAGCTGGTCGGGCTGTACCCATACCCGCATCGCGAAGCGCCGCTCGCCGTAAACCCCGGCGCTGCCGACACCCGCCAGACTCTGCAGCCGCGCTTTGACCAGGCGGTCGGCCACGTCGGACAACTGCATCAGGTCGTAGTTCGGGCTGCTCAGCGCCAACCAGAAGAATGGTTGGGCGTCGGCCTGCTGCTTCGCGATCACCGGCTCGAGCACGTCGACCGGCAGCCGCCCCCGCACCCGCGATACCTTGTCGCGCACGTCCTGCGCGGCGATGTCGACGGGCCGGTCGAGGTTGAACTCCAGGATGATCTGGCTGTTCTCCTCCGAAGAGGAGCTCGAGAGGGTGCGCAGTCCCTGGATCGTGGACAGCTCCTCCTCGAGCACGTCGGTGACCGCCGTCTCCACCACCTGCGCGTTGGCGCCAGGCAGCGTGGTGGACACCGAGATGATCGGAGGATCGATGTCCGGGAGCTCGCGCACGGAGAGGCGCGTGTAGCCGATGACGCCGAACAGCACGAGTGCGGCCGAGATCATGCTGGCCAGCACCGGGCGGCGGATGGACGTTTCGGAGAGTTTCATATGTGGCCCGAAAATTAACCGAAAATGGTCGCGCCGGAAGAAGTCCCGGCTGTAAGGAAACGGTGAACTCTTTCGGCGCCTCCCTGGCCCTACCCAATACGACGATCTGACACCAGCGGTTGCGACATTACGATCATGGCTTTAATACCGGATCTTCAGGATCACGGTCCGTCCTAGCGCTGACACTTCGGGCAAAAGGTCGTCGCCCGCAGGTCGATCGTGTGCGTCGTGACGAGCTTCTTACCGCAGGTCACGCACGGCTCGCCGCCGCGGCCGTACACCTTCAGCTCGAACTGGAACCGGCCTTCCTCGCCCGTTCCGGTGCGGTAGTCGCGTACCGTGGTCCCTGAGGATTTGACCGCCCGCTCGAGCACGCCCGTCACCGCGGCATGCAGGCGGGCGAACTCGTCGAGCGACAGCTTGTTGGTGGGCTTGGAGGGGTCGATCCCCGCTTCGAACAGCGCTTCGTTGGCGTAGATGTTGCCGACTCCCGCCACGCGTCGCTGATCCATGATCGCCTTCTTGATCGCGGCGCGCGTGCCCTTCAGGCGCTCGGCGAACACGAACGGGGTGAAGGTCTCCTCCAGCGGCTCGGGGCCGATGCGGCTGGTGTAGGTGCCCCAGCCCCGTTCGTCGAGCAGCCACACGGTGCCGAGGCGGCGCACGTCGCGGTAGACCAGCAGGCGGCCGTCGTCGATCGTGCAGGTGAGCACCGCGTACTTCGCCTCGGCGCGGGTGAGCGCCCGATCGTACACGACCAGCGAGCCCGTCATCCGTGGCTGCACGATCAACCGGTGGCCGCTCGACAAGCGGAACACCGCGTGCTTCGCGCGGCGAACCACTTCCTCGATCGTGTTGCCCCGGAGCGTGCGGAGCAAGCGCGGCTTCGACACCCGCCGCAGCACGTCCGTCTTGGACAGGCGGGCGCGCGCGATCCGATAGCCCTCGAGCCGGGGCGCGAGCTCCCGGACGATCGTCTCAACCTCGGGCAGCTCCGGCACGCGCCTCCCTGATCTCCCGCCAGCCAATGTCGCGTCGGTACGTCTTCCCCGGAAACGTGATCAGCTCGCACGCGTCGGTGCTGCGTCTCGCGGCCTCGGCCACCGTGTCCCCCAGCCCGGTGGCGGTGAGCACACGCCCGCCGTGCACCCGCAGCGTGCCGTCCGGATCGCGGGCGGTGCCCGCGTGGAACACGAGGGTTCCAGGCTCGAGATCGCGCGGCACGATGATCTCCGCGCCCAGCTCCGGCCGGTCGGGATAGCCGGGTGCGGCGAGCACGGCGGCCACGGCCGCCCGGGTCGCGGTGAGCGTGGTCTGCGCCGGTCTCCACCTGCCCGCCGCGATCTCCGCCAGGTGACGCGTCACGCCGGGCAAGACCGGCAGCAAGGCCTGCGTCTCGGGATCGCCGAACCGGCAGTTGAACTCGAGCACGGACAGCGTGCCGTCGCCCGCCAGCATCAATCCGGCGTACAACACGCCCTGGAAAGGGGAGCCCTGCGCCGCCAACTCGCGGATGGCGGGCGCGAGCACCTCGCGCCGCACCCGCTCGAGCATCCCGGTGGTGGCGACGCTCACCGGGCAATAGGCCCCCATGCCACCGGTATTGGGGCCGGTGTCGCCCTCGCCCAGCCGCTTGTGGTCCTGCGCCGCGGGGAGCAGGAGCAGCTGCTCTCCGTCGGTGAGCGCCAGGACCGACAGCTCCTCGCCCTTCAGGAAGTCCTCGATCACGATTTCCTGGCCCGCGTCGCCGAACGCCCCCTCGGCCAGCATGGCACGCGCCGCGCGCCCGGCCTCGGTGCGGCGGGCGCACACGACGGCTCCCTTCCCCCCCGCAAGGCCCGAGGCCTTGACCACGAGCGGCTCGGCGTGGCGAGCGATGAAGGCGAGCGCGGGCTCGAGCGTGGTGAACGTACGGCTCGCCGCGGTGGCAATTCCGGCCCGCCGCATCAGGTCCTTCGCGAACGCTTTGGACGACTCGATGCGCGCGGCCGCCGCGCTGGGCCCGAAGACGGCATGCCCCGCCGTGCGCAGCGCGTCCGCGAGGCCGGCGGCGAGCGGCGCTTCCGGGCCCACGATGGTGAAATCGATCTTGTGCTCGCCGGCCGCCGCGACGAGGTCGGCGGTGGCGGTGGTGGGAATGGCGAGATCGGTGCCGAGCTGGGCGGTGCCGGGATTGCCGGGAGCGGCGAAGACTCCCGCGTCGGGGAAGTCGCGCTTCAGCGCCCAGCAGAGCGCGTGCTCGCGGCCGCCCCCCCCGACGACCAGGATTCTCACTTCTTCTTATTGAACGCGTCCGTGAACGCCTGGGCGGCCCGCTTCGCGGTGTCCACCACGTCGTCCACGACGGCCTTCGCTTCCTTCATGTAGTGATCGCGGGCGTCGTCGATGTCCTTGTCGATCGGTCGCTGGTCGGCCTCGGGCCCCCGCCGGGTGTATTCGCCGCCGAGCACGCGATCGTAGTGGCCCCCTTCGATCCAGCGCTGCAGCTCCGCGGCGCGCACGGTGTTGAACGGGTGCGAGCGGCCCAGCACGCCCAGGATCTTGAAGATGCGGTCGAGCGCGCCGCCCACCTCCTCGTACTCCTTCGCTTGTACGAGGAACGCGTTCAAGTCCATCTGCGACATGTCGCCGCCCCCGGCGAACTTGAGGTTCACGCGCAGCGATGCGGTGGCGTCCTGGCAGGCGAGCAGCCCGGCGCGGTCGGACGAGAGCTCGCTCTTGCGGAACCACTCGAGTAGGGCGAGCTGGATCGGCAGGATCGCGATGCCGGCGAGAAACGGCAGCGCGCCGAGGCTCACGTTGAGGATGAGGACGAGGATGGTGTGGTACAGCGCGTGGCCGCTCATCACGTGTCCGAGCTCGTGGCCCAGGACGTTGCGCACCTCATCGTCGTCGAGCAATCGCAACGTGCCCGAGTTGATCACGATGAACGGCTTGTCCATGCCGAACGCCCCGGCGTTCGCGAACGGCGTCTGCGACACGAACAGCTCGGGCCGTTCCGCCCAGTCCATCGACGTGAGCACGTCGGTGTAGAGCTGGTTGAGGCGCGGGAACTGGGTCGGGCCGACCCGCACGGCATCGGCTTGGAAGATCAGCCGCACGCCCCGTTCGCCGATGAAGCCGTAGATCTTCTTCACGACCTCGTCGAATCCGGGCACCGAGCGCAGCGACTGCAGCGCGGCGCGGTCGGCGGGGTGCTCCCACGTCACGGGCGCGATCTGCGTGAGGATCCGGCGCGGGCGGGCGGCCGGAAGGGTGGACTCAGTCATAACATGCTCCTAATCAAAGATAGAACCCTCACTACGTCCGAGCGCCGCCCGCGTTTCGCGAGTGAACTCGCGGCTCGGCGGTTGCCCGTAAACGGGCACGGCATTGCCGCTTCAGCGGTAGACGCCGAGCCGCGGCTTCAGCCGCGACTCCTCGGGCGTGTCGATACCCATCATCCCGCCGCCGCGAGCGCCTGCTCCAGATCCCCGATCAAGTCCTCGACCTCCTCGATTCCCACCGACAACCGCACCAGGCTGTCGGTGAGCCCCATCGCGCGCCGCATCTCGGGCGGCACGCTGGCGTGGGTCATCGACGCGGGATGCCCGACCAGGCTCTCGACGCCGCCCAGCGATTCCGCGAGCGCGAAGATGCGGGTGCGCTCCGCGAAGCGCTGCGCCCGTTCCAACGAGCCGAGTTCGACCGAGATCATGCCGCCGAACCCCTTCATTTGCCGGCACGCGAGCTCGTGCTGTGGGTGGGACGGGAGCCCCGGATAGTAGACCCGCTCGACCTTGGGGTGCCGGGTGAGCCACTCGGCGACGCGGCGGCCGTTGGCGTCGTGCTGCCGCATGCGCAGCGCGAGCGTCTTGGTACCCCGCAGCGCGAGCCAGCAGTCGAACGGTCCCGGTACCGCGCCCACGGCGTTCTGCACGAAGCCGATCCGCTCGGCCAGGTCGTCACGGTTCACCACCAGCATCCCGCCCACCATGTCGCTGTGCCCGTTCAAGTACTTGGTGGTCGAGTGCAGCACGACGTCCGCGCCCAGCTCGAGGGGCCGCTGGAAGTAGGGCGTGGCGAACGTGTTGTCGACGACGAACAGGGCGCCGGCGCGGCGGGCGATCTCCCCGGCGGCGGCGAGGTCGCACAACCGCATCATCGGATTGGTGGGCGTCTCGGCGTACACCATCTTGGTCCGCGCGGTGACCGCGGCGGCGATGGGCGCCGTCTCTGCGGCGTCCACGAACGTGAATTCGAGGCCCAGGCGCGTCCAGACCAGCGTCATCTGTCGATGGGAGCCGCCGTACACGTTCTCGCCGCTCACCACGTGATCGCCCGCCGAGAGCAGCTTCAGCACGGCATCCAGGGCGGCGAGTCCCGACGCGAACGCGAAGCCGTGGCGCCCGCCCTCGAGTGCCGCGACGTTCCGCTCGAGGACTTCACGCGTCGGGTTACGCGTGCGCGCGTACTCGTAGCCTTTGTGTCGGCCCAGACCCTCCTGAATGTAGGTCGACGTCTGATAGATGGGCGTCATCACCGCGCCCGCCAGCGGATCGGGGATGTGCCCGGCGTGCACGGCGCGTGTGCCGAAGCGGCGTTTCAGGTCTTCTCCCGATACCTGGGTCATGGCGGGAACGTAAGGGCGCCTTCCCAGCCGAGCAAGCGACCTTTACGTTAAGCGCACGATGCCGCAGCCGAACGCCGTCAAGTGCCTGGTCGTGGACGATGAGCCGCGGCTCCGCCGGGTCCTGGTGCGGTTGCTCGAGGGCGAGGGGTTCAGCTGCTCGGAAGCGGGCTCCGGTACCGAGGCGCTGGAGCTGCTGCAGCTTGAGCCCGTGCCGCTCGTGATCTCGGACCTGCGGATGCCCCAGATGGATGGTGTGACCTTGCTGCGCGAGATCATCGCGCGCTGGCCCACGACCGCGGTCATCGTCGTGACCGCCGTGGCGGAGGTGGAGAGCGCCGTCGCCTGCCTCCAGCTGGGTGCGCTCGACTACGTCGCCAAGCCGTTTCACCTGGACGAGGTGCGCGCGCGGGTGATGCAGGCGCTCGACAAACGGAGCCTCAAGATGGAGGTCGAGGACTACCGACATAACCTGGAGCAGCGCGTCCAGGAGCAGGCGCGCCGGATCGAGGAGCTGTCGCTGGAGCGGCTCCAGGCGCTGGTCCACTTCCTGGAAGAGAAAGACCCCTACACCAGCGGCCACTCGGTGCGCGTCGCCGACTACTCGGCGCGTATCGGTCGCCAGATGGGGCTGTCGCAGGCGGTCCTGGACACCATCGCGCTCGGCGCCGAGCTGCACGACATCGGCAAGATCGGCGTGAGCGAGGCCGTGCTCCACAAGGCGGGCAAGCTCACCGAAGCCGAGTACCGGCACATCATGGAACACCCCGTGATCGGGGCGCGCATCCTGGCGCCGCTGATGCGCGATGTCCCCCCGGCGCTCGCCATCGTTCGGTCGCACCACGAGCGCCTCGACGGCAAGGGATTCCCCGACGGCCTGAAGGGTGACCAGATCCCCCTCGAAGTGCGGGTCGTGGGCGTCGCCGACTCGTTCGACGCGATGACGAGCCTCCGCCCCTACCGCCCGGCCTTGTCGGTGCAGAGGGCACTGCAGGAGCTGGAGGAAGGAAAGGGGACCCAGTTCCATCCCCCCGCCGTCGAGGCGTTCCTCGCCGCCTTCCCAGACCCGTCGGCCCTCCCCGTCGCCACGTCCGAGGTCCGGCCGCTGCACCTCCCTTCGCCCCTGCCGGCGCACCGCCGCTCATCCCCGCCGGATTAGATTGTCGGCATGGCCGACACCTTGATGGTGGGGGTCTCGGGTATCCGAGGCATCGTCGGGAAGGACCTGACCGAAGAGATCGTCGCGCGCTACGCCAGCGCTTTCGGCCTCTGGGCGAAGGAGCGGAAGCCGTTGGTGGTCGTCGGACGGGATGCTCGCGAGTCCGGGCCGGCGTTCGAGCGGGCCGTGGTGGCCGGACTGGTCTCGGTGGGGTGCTCCGTCGTCAAAGTCGGTCTCGTGCCGACCCCTACGGTCCAGCTGGCTGTCGAGCATCATGCGGCGGGCGGCGGGATCGCCATCACGGCGAGCCACAACCCGATCGAGTGGAACGCTCTCAAGTTCATCGGCTCGGACGGCATCTTTCTCGACGGGGCGGACGGTGCCAAGGTCGTCGCTCTGGCCGCCGAACGCCTCGGAGGCGACGGGCGCGGGGCGGCCGTGTCCGAGGATCCGGAGGCCGTCGCGCGACATCTCGACGCGGTCCTGAAGCTCCCGGCAGTGGACGTCGCAAGTATTCGGGCCCGCCAGTTCACGGTCGCGCTCGATGCCGTGCGCGGCGCAGGGGGTCCGGTTATGCGCACCCTGCTCGAGCGCCTGGGCTGCGAGGTAGCGGGCATCAACCTCGAGACCGACGGGCGCTTCCCCCGACCCCCGGAACCGGTTCCGGAGAACCTCGGCGGGCTTTCGACCCTCGTGCGGCGTGCCGGCGCCGCGCTCGGAATCGCGGTAGATCCGGACGTCGACCGGCTGGCGATCGTGGATGAAAACGGCACCGCGATTGGAGAGGACTATACGCTCGCGTTTGCCATAAGGGCGGCAATGGGCGGCAAGGGCGGCAAGGGTGTCGTCGTTTGCAATCTCTCGACGAGTCTGGTGGTGGAGGATGCGGCCCGGGAATGCGGCGCGGAGGTCGTGCGGACCCCGGTAGGTGAGGTACACGTCGCCCGCGCCATCTTACGGCTTGGGGCTGTGATCGGTGGGGAGGGGAATGGGGGGGTGATGTACCCGGTCCTGCACGCGGGCCGCGACGCGCCGGTGGCCGCCGCGCTGCTGCTCACGCTGCTCGCGCGGGATGGCAGGCGGGTGAGTGAGCTCGTGGCCGCGGCACCGCGGTACGCGATTGTCAAGGCCAAAGTGGAGTGGGGAGCAGGGAGCAGGGAGCAGCGACTCGAGCGGGTGTACGCGGAGCTGCGGCGACGCTTCCCGGACGCTCGAGCGGACACGCAGGATGGACTGCGGCTTGCATGGCGGGACCGCTGGCTGCACGTGCGGCCGTCGAACACCGAGCCGATCATCCGGCTGATCGCCGAAGCGCCGTCCGGCGCCGCGGCGCAGGAGCTCGTGGACGAGGGACGGCGACTATCTACGGCATCGTAGGAAGTTGAGCAGCCCGCAATCACACCTCACAGCACCCACCAGACCACGGGTACGGGAAGAAATGCCAGCGTATCCAAGATGCCGTTCCAGGGGGCGCCCGGCGCTCTCGTGAAATCCCCGTCGCCCCACTCGTGCGCGATGCCCACGGCGGCGACGGCGACGACCCGCGCCAGGGCGGGCGTTCCAAGGGCCGCGAGGAGTGCCGTGAGCACTCCACCCACGATGACGTGCTCGGCGAGCCCGAGCGGGCGAATCCACGTCGGCAGCATGCCACAATCTCCGGCCCTGCATGCGGCCGCGCAACGGCGGCTCCGGCCGTGTTATGCTTCCGTGCGACCATGTGCGGCATCGTAGGGTACACCGGTCCGCGGCAGGCGGCGCCGCTCCTGCTCGAGGGACTGCGGCGCCTCGAGTACCGCGGCTACGACTCGGCCGGGCTCGCGCTGATCGCGGACGGTCGCATCGAGGTGCACAAGGCTCCAGGGAAGATCAGTGTGCTCGAGAAGGCGCTGGGAACGGCTCTTCCCGCCGGGCACACGGGGATCGCCCACACGCGCTGGGCCACGCACGGCGCGCCCAACACGGTCAACGCGCACCCGCACACCGACTGCGGCGGCACCCTGGCGCTGATCCACAACGGCATCATCGAAAACGCCGGCGCGCTGCGCACCGCCCTCACGAAGCGCGGCCACGTGTTCCGCTCGGAGACCGACACCGAAGTCCTGGCGCACCTGATCGAAGAGCTGCTGGCCAGCGCCGGCTCGCTGGTCGACGCGGTGGCGGGGGCGCTGCACCAGGTCGAGGGCACGTACGGCATCGCGGTCGTGTCGACGCGCGAGCCCGACACCATCGTCGCGGCGCGGCGGGGCTCTCCGCTGCTCGTGGCCATCGGCGCGGGGGAGAATTTCGTCGCCTCCGACGCCTCGGCCGTGCTGGCCCACACCCGCTCGGTGGTCTACCTGGACGATGGGGAGATCGCGGTCGTTCGACCGCAGGAGTACCGCATCCTCGATCTCGACACGGTGGAGAAAGAGAAGGCGATCACGCGCGTGGATTGGGACCTCGCGACCATCGAACGGGGCGGCCACGCGCACTTCATGCTCAAGGAGATCCTGGAGCAGCCCGAGAGTCTGCGGAACACGCTGCGCGGGCGGCTGCTCGAGGAAGACGGCACGGCGAGGCTCGGCGGGCTGAACATCGACGACGAGCAGCTGCTGCGGGTGAACCGCATCGTGTTCACCGCGTGCGGCACCTCTTGGCATTCGGCCCTGATCGGCGAATACATGATGGAGGAGCTGGCGCGCATCCCGTCCGAGGTCGAGTACGCATCCGAGTTCCGCTACCGCAACCCGATCGTGGACGAGCGGACGCTCGTCGTGGGGATCTCGCAGTCGGGCGAGACCGCGGACACGCTCGCCGCGCTGCGGGAGGCGAAGCGCCGTGGCGCCCGGACGCTCGGCCTGGTGAACGTCGTGGGCTCCACCATCGCGCGCGAGGTGGACGGGGGGATTTACCTGCACGCCGGCCCGGAGATCGGGGTCGCCTCGACCAAGGCGTTCACGAGTCAGATCGCGACGCTCGCGCTCCTCACCCTCAAGATGGGTCGGTTGCGCTCGCTTTCCATTCTCCAGGGGCGCGAGGTCGTGCGCGCCCTGGGCCGGCTCCCCGAGCTGGTGGAGCGGGTGTTGGCGAAGGCACCGGAGGTGGAGCGGATCGCCGAGCGCATGATGCGGGCGAGCAATGTCCTCTATCTCGGCCGCGGCTACAACTTTCCGGTGGCCCTCGAAGGCGCGCTCAAGCTCAAGGAGATCTCCTACATCCACGCGGAAGGCTATCCGGCGGCCGAGATGAAACACGGCCCGATCGCGCTGATCGACGATCTGATGCCGGTGGTCTTCCTCGCGCCCAAGGACGCCGTCTACCAGAAGGTCGTGTCCAACGTGGAGGAGGTGAAGGCGCGCGGCGGCCGGGTGATCGCGGTCGTGACCGAGGGGGATTCAGGGGTCGCGAAGCTCACCGACCAAACGATCGAGGTTCCCGAGACGCTCGATCTGTTGACGCCGGTGCTCACGGTGCTGCCCCTGCAGCTGCTCGCCTACTACATCGCCGTGCGGCGGGGCTGCAACGTGGACCAGCCGCGCAACTTGGCAAAAAGTGTGACGGTGGAGTGAGCCAAGTGCGGAATGCGGAGTGCGGAGTGCGCTCAAGTGCGGAATGCGGAGTGCGGAATGCGGAATTGAGTGGCCGGCGTCGAAGCGCAAACGCGGGGTTCGACCCCAGTCCTGACATTCCGCATTCCACATTCCCCACTCCGCATTAGGGGCGGGGGCGGGGCTGTGCGGGTGGTGCTGCAGCGCGTCTCGCGCGCCGAGGTCCGCGTGAGCGGGCGCGTGACCGGGAAGATCGGGGTAGGGTTTCTCGTCCTCGCGGGGTTCGCGCCCACCGATGTCGAAGCCACGCTCGCGTGGATGGCGGACAAGCTGCTCGGCCTGCGAGTGTTCGGAGACGCGGAAGGCAAGATGAACCTCGCGCTCGCCGACGTGGGCGGAGCGGTACTGGTCGTTTCGCAGTTCACGCTGTATGGCGACGCGACGAAGGGCCGGCGGCCGAGCTTCGTGGATGCGGCAGCGCCGGAGATCGCCATTCCGCTATACGAGCGTTTCGTGGCACTGATTCGGGAGCGGGGAGCAGGGAGCGGGGTGCAGGTCGCTACTGGAGAGTTCGGTGCGATGATGGAGGTGGAGCTGGTGAACGACGGGCCGGTGACGTTGATCTTCGAGAAATGATCGTCCTGGCGAGTGGTTCGCCCCGCCGACGCCAGCTGCTCGAGATGATAGGCCTCGAGTTCCGCGTCGTGCCGCCCGAGGTGGATGAGACCCTCGGGCCGTCCGAGCAGGCCGAGGGTTATGTGACGCGTCTGGCGCGCGAGAAGGCCACGTCGGTCGCGGGGCGCGAGCGCGGGGCCATCGTGCTCGCGGCCGACACGACCGTGGTGTTGCGGGGCGCGATCTTCGGGAAGCCGGCGAGCCCGGAAGAGGCGGCGGAGATGTTACGGCAGCTCGAGGGGCGCAAGCACCAGGTGATGACCGCGGTCGCGGTGGCGCGGGATGGGCGGGTCGAGCACGCGCTCGACGTGACGGACGTGACCTTCCGGCCGCTCACGGACGCACAGATCACCGCGTACGTGGCGACGGGGGAGCCGCTCGACAAGGCGGGCGCCTACGCGATCCAGGGAAAGGGTGCGGCGCTGGTCGAGGGGATCCGTGGGGACTTTTTCGGGGTGATGGGCCTGCCGCTGCGCCTCACGCTCGACCTGCTCGAGCGGTTCGGAGTGTCCTACCGCTTCACCCGGTAAACGGGGATCTTCTTCGATTTCCCTTTGACTTGGATCGGCTCGAGGGGATCGACGTTCGGGGGTTGCTTCAGCTGCTGGTAGAAGGGCTCCGAGATGAGGATCTCGTTGGCCCCTGCGGTGTCGCAGACGCGCTTGGCGGTATTCACCGCATCGCCGATCACGGTATACTCGAGCCGCCGATCCGAACCGACGTTGCCCGCGAATACTTCGCCGAAGTTGATGCCGATCCCGACCCCGAGCTCGGGGCGACCCTCCTCCTTCCACTTCGCGTTGAGCTTCTCGAGCGCTGCCAGCTGATCGAGCGCGCAGCGCATGGCGCGGTCGGCGTCGTCCTCGTGCACTATGGGCGCGCCCCACAGCGCCATGATCGCGTCCCCTATGAACTTGTCGAGCGTCCCGCCGTGCTCGAATACGACCTCCACCATCTCGGTGAAGTACTCCGTGAGGAGCCTGGCGATGGCGTCCGGACTCATCGTCTCCGACATCGGCGTGAAGCCACGAATGTCCGAGAAGAACAGCACGACCGGTCGCTTTTCGCTCGGGAGTCGGCCGGCATCCTGCTGCTGGGCGATCACCTGGGCGATGTTGGGCGAGAAGTAGCGCTGGAAGTTCGAGAGCACCAGCGCCTCACGGCGCATCTGTTCCGAGCGCTGCGAGTTCTCGATTGCGACGGCGGCGAGCGAGCCGAACGCGATCAAAAACTTGAGGTCGTCGTCCGAGAACGAGTGCGTGGCGGTGAGGTTGTCCACGTAGAGGATGCCGAGCACCTTCTGGTCCGTGCCCATGAGCGGCGTGCACATCGCACTCCGGACACTCTGGATCAGGATCGACTTTCCCTTGAACCGCTCGTCGGCCGCCGTGTTGTCCGACAGGATGGCGACACGGTCCTCCACCACCTTGCGGGCGATCGACTGCGGCACGTGCTTCGAAGCGGAGGACTGCGCCGTGCGCCCCCGCGAGATCCGCGGCACGAGCTCGCCCGTCTGTGGCTCGAGCAGCAGGATCGATACGCGGTCCACGTTCATCACCTGAAACGTGAATTCGACCACCTTGTCGAGCAGCCGGTCCAGCTCCTGCTGCTTGGACAGCTCCTTGGAGATCTCGAGCAACAGCTCGAGCTTCTTCTCGCGCAGCTCCTCGAGCGACTTGGCGGTGACCTTCAAGTGCGACGCACCGGAGGGCGTGGCGGTCACGATGGCCGGGACTCCACCCGACACGCTCACCGGCAGCTGGCGCACGATCGTCCCGCCCGCCGGTTTCGCCCCCGTGAACTCGGCCGATGCCGACGGCACCACCTGCGGCCGCACCACCGGGGCGCTGACCTCCTTCACGCGGAACGCGACCTTGCCGAAGGTGATGACGTCGTTCTCCGCGGCGATCGCCTCGGCGATGCGGGCGCCGTTCAGGAAAGTGCCGTTCGAGGACCCGACGTCCTTGACCTTCACGCCGCCGTCGGCGAGGGACAGCTCGGCGTGGCGGCGGGAAATGGTGGGGTCGTAAATCGGGACGTCGCTCGTGACCGCGCGCCCGACGACGATCGTGCGACCAGGCTGCAGGTCGATGGACTGCTCGCCCGTCGTGCTCAGCAGCTTAAACACAGGCGCCAAATATAGTTCACCCCCCGGCCTTGGCGAGCGCCAACGCCTTGAGCACCGCCTGCGCCTTGTCTTCGGTCTCCCGGAACTCGCGCGCCGGGTCCGAGTCGGCCACGATGCCCGCGCCGGCCTGCACGACGACCCGGTCCGAGCGCACCAGCGCGCACCGGATGGCGATGGCGGTGTCCAAGTTCGTGGCGCCCCAACCCACGTATCCGACCGCCCCGGCGTAGGGCCCACGCCGCTCCGGCTCGAGCTCGTCGATGATCGCCATGGCGCGTACCTTCGGGGCGCCCGTCACCGTGCCGGCGGGAAAGCAGGCCTTGAACACGTCGAGCGCGTCGTAGCCGTCGCGCAGCTGCCCGCGCACCTCGCTCACGAGGTGTTGGACGTGCGAGTAGCGCTCGATCGTGAGCAAGTCCGTGACCCGCACGCTGCCGAACCGCGCGACCCGTCCTACGTCATTTCGCCCCAGGTCCACCAGCATCATGTGCTCGGCGCGCTCCTTCTCGTCGGCGAGCAGCTCGCGGGCGAGCGCTTCGTCCTGCTCGCCGGTGTGGCCACGCGGCCGGGTCCCGGCGATGGGCCGCACGGTCACCTCGCTGCCCTCCACCCGAACCAGCACTTCGGGCGAGCTGCCGACCAGCGTGAAGTCGTCGAGCGCGAGGTAGAAGAGATACGGCGCGGGATTCAGGGCGCGGAGATAGCGGTACAGGAGCAGAGGATCGACGGCGCCGCGGACCTCCTGGCGGCGCGACAGCACCGTTTGGAACGTGTCGCCCGCGGCCACGTACTCGAGCACGCGTGCGACGTCGCGCTCGAACGCGTCGCGTGGGTAGCGCGACTCGGTGGCGACGGGGGGCAGGCCGTTCCGCAAGGCGAGCGGCGCCAGCTCATGCCGCTGCCCGAGGCGCCCGATCATCTCGTCGAGCCGCGCCTCCGCCGCGTCGTACAGCCGCAGCCGCTCCGCCGGCGCCGCGCGCGGCGGCACCTCCACGTTCGCCACCACGATCGCCCGCCCGAACAGGTTGTCCAGAATGACGAGCGTGTCGGCGATCATCATGACGGCGTCCGGCACATCGAGCGTATCGGCGGGGGGGCGGGGCAGACGCTCGACGGTGCGCACCAGGTCGTAGCCCAGATAGCCCACCGCGCCGCCCGTGAAGCGCGGCAGGCCCGGCACCGGCGCGGCGGGCAGCGCCCGCATGCGCTGCGCCAGGTGGCCGATCGGATCCTCGGTCTCGCCGGCGGCCCGCCAGCCCGTCGCCTTGGTCCAACGCTCGACGGTGCGGGTGCCTCCGCGGTAGCGCCACACCTCGCGTGGCTCTGTGCCGAGAAACGTATAGCGGGCCCAGCGCTCTCCGCCCACGACCGATTCGAGGAGGAACGCGAACGGCGGCCGGGCGACCTTCACGAACGCCGCGAGCGGTGTGTCGCCGTCCAGCACGACTTCGCGCAGCACGGGGACCATCCCGCCCCGCTCGGCGCGGGCGAGGAAATCGGCGCGGGCGTCGCTCATCCGGAGCGAAGCGGGGTACACCGAGCATGGACCGTCGCCCGGTGCTCGCCGCCCTCGCCCTCGGCGCGCTCGCCCGGCCTGCACCCGCGGCCGCGCAGGCATGGAACTCGGGACCCGCGCTCGAGCTGGCGCGCCGCGCCGTCCTGCGGCGCGGCGGTGCGGTGGCCGACTCTTCCCTCCACGACTACAAAGCCCAGGCTCACGGCTTCCTCTTCTTCCTCGGGGCGTTCGGCCAGGGGCTCGCCGATCCCCCGCGGCTCGTCAAGGCCGACCAACTGGAGCTGGAAGTGTACTGGAGGGCCCCGGCGAGCAGCAAGCAGCGCGTGATCGGGTGGCGCGACCAGGCCCAGCTCCCCACCGACATCAACTACCACCGCGACCACTTCGGCATCATCCAGAACAATTTCGGCGCCGCGCTGCGCCTGGGCGACGGCGACGAGGTACGGGACGTGCCGCACCCGCTCTCGTCCGCCGGCCCCGATATCTACGACTTCGCGCTGGGCGACACGACGACCATCATGCTGCCGGAGCGCGAGGTGCGGGTGGTGACCCTGCGGGTGCGTCCCAAGGATTTCGACCTGCCCCGCATCGTCGGGACCCTGTACCTGGACGCCGAGACCGCGGATTTGGTCCGCATGGCGTTCAACTTCACACCGCGCTCCTATCTCGATGCCGCGCTCGAGGACGTGAGCATCGTGCTCGACAACGCGTTGTGGGAGCGGCGCTACTGGCTGCCCTACCGGCAGGAGATCGAGATCCGGCGCCGCGTCACGTGGCTCGACGTGCCCGTGCGCGGCATCATCCGCGCCCGGTGGGAGATCGACGGCTACGTGCTCAACCTCGGGCTCGCGAACAGCTGGTTCGCGGGCGACGAAATCACGTTCCTGCCCAAGGCGGATCGCGATTCCTTTCCCTGGAAAGAGCCGCTCGGCGCCGCGCTCCAGGACATCGCGGAGCCGGTGCGTCAGAACGACCTGGAGCGTGTGCGGGCGGAGGTGGAGCAGATCGCCGGCCGGCGCGTCCTCACGGGTCTCAAGGGCCGCCGGCTCGGCGTGCGGGGCGTGTCGGACCTGCTGCACGCGAACCGGGTCGAGGGGCTCGCGGCGGGCGCGGGCGTGGTGTTGCGCGGCGGGGGCGAGCGGCGCGAGCTGCGCGGCCGCGCGAGCTACGGGTTCGCCGACCGCCGCGCCAACGGCATCCTCAGCGCGGTGGAGCGGCAAGGCTCGAGTGCGCTCGAGGTGAGCGTGTATCGCGAGGTGCGCGACGTCGGTGACATCGCCGTCATCGCGCCGCTTCTCAACTCGTTCTCATCGCAGGAATTCGGCCGCGACTACGGCGACTACTACCTGGCGGATGGTGGGCGAATCACCTACCGGCACGGCGTCGGGGTGCGGAGCGAGTGGCGGGGCACCGTGGGCCGGGAGTCCATCGGCTCGCTCGCCGTGGTCGCGGCGCCCGCGAACGGCAGCTTCCGTCCGAACCCCTCCCTGGGCGGCCCTGGGGTCGACCTCGTGCAGCTCGCGCTCGAGCGCAAGAGCGAGGGGTTCGCGGTGCGGCGCGACCTGCACATCGAGACGATGCTCGAAGGCGGTCGGAAGGACGGCGGCGCCACCTATCTGCGGCTCTCCGGGGCGGGTCACGTTCTGTTCCCGGCGGGCGCTACGCGGCTGCTGGTACGGGCGCAAGGCGGCGTTGCGAGCGACGAGCTCCCCGCCCACCGCGCGTTCGTGCTCGGCGGGCGTGGGACGCTCGTCGGCGACGAATTCCGAGCCTGGGGCGGCCGGCGCATGGCCTTGCTGCACTTCGAGTGGCGCGTTCCCGTCCCGTTCGTGTCAATCGGCGTCGGGCCCTACGCGCGCACGCCTCGTACCATCACCGTCGCGCCCTACGTTGCTCTCGGCTGGGCCGCCGCTCCGGTGGCGGGCACGCCGTGGGCGGCGACGCCCGGCACGCGCACCACGCTCGGCCTCGCGTTCGAATGGCTGGGTGTGTTTCGCTGGGAAGCGGGATACGGCACCGCCACACACCGAGTGGGGCTCGCCTTCGACGTCACGCGGGACTTCTGGGGAATCCTGTGACGCGCGGCTGACGCCGCGAGGTTTGGGAGGTTCTGGAGGTTGGGGAGGTTGGGGAGGTTGGGGAGGTTTGAATCGTGCGCGGAGCAACCTCCCCTAACCTCCCGAACCTCCCCTAACCTCCCCAACCTCCCGACGGTTCACTACCTTGTTAACCGGATGGCCGACACACACTTCCCGGACGAATGGCTGGCGCACTCCCTCGAGGGCGTCGTCACCCCAGAGCTCTTGGTGGAGCTCCGAGAGAAGGCCCCGCCACCGGCGCGGTTGTGGGAGACGCTTGTCGCCCAGAAGATCGCGAGCGACGAGCAGATCCTCACGGCTCTGTCCACCCGCTTCCGGCTCAAGCTCGCCGACTTGGCGCAGCTCGACCCGGCCGCCAAGGAGCGGGTCCCCGAGCAGGTGGCGCGCCGCTACCACATCCTGCCGCTCCGCGCCACCGACTCCTACCTCGAGGTGGCGACGGCGAACCCGTTCGACCTCGACGCGGAGAAGGCCCTCGCGTTCGCCACCGCCCGGGAGATCCGGATGTTCTTGCTCGCGCCGTCCAAGATCGCCGAGCGGTTGGACGAGCTGTACCGTCCCGAGAAGGCCGTCGACAAGCTGCTCGAGGGGATGGAGAGCTCGACGTCACTGGAGCACCTGAAGGACGTGGCGCCCGACGAGCTGGTCGCGTCCGAGGCCGAGGCGAGCCAGCGCCCGGTGGTACGGTTGGTGGACCTGATCATCTCCGAGGGGATCCTGGCGCGATCGAGCGACATCCACATCGAGCCGGAGGAGGGCGGAGTAGCGGTGCGCTACCG
>WNGP01005138.1_pt1 | contig 26657 bp, 26 predicted proteins | sample 5407671 | NCBI WGS metagenome assembly WNGP01 (sample SAMN13153381, study PRJNA577476) | soil metagenome | isolation source: 40 cm soil or saprolite under Garry oak tree replicate 2 | place: USA:California | collected 2016-06-15
CGCGCAGTTCCCCTCCGCGCTTTCCGATCCCATCGCGGAAGTGCTCGCGCACGCCCTCGGGCACAAGAAATTTGGCGTCTTCGGGCCAGCCGTAAAATCTCTTGACCAGCCGGACTTCTTCCTCCACCAATGGTTCGCCGTGCGCCGCGTTCGTGTCTTGTTTGTGCGGAGATCCGTAGCCGATGTGACTGTCCACGACAATCAGGGTTGGCTGGTCGGTGGTTTTCAGGAAAGTCTCAAACGCCCGGCCTAGCATTGCCAGGTCATTCGCATCGGCCACCCGTGTGACATTCCAGCCGTAGCCGACGAACCGTGTCATCACATCTTCGCTGAACGACCAGTTCGCCGGACCATCTAATGTGATGTTGTTGTGATCGTAGATCCAGCACAGATTCGACAGCTTCAAATGGCCGGCCAGGGACGCCGCTTCGCCTCCGACTCCCTCCATGAGATCACCATCCGAGCACATGGCGTACACGTTGTAGTTGAATACTTCAAAATTCGGGCGATTGAAATTCGCCGCCAGCCATTTGCCGGCGATCGCCATGCCCACGCTGTTTCCCACTCCCTGACCGAGTGGTCCAGTCGTGGTTTCCACGCCGGAAGTGATATGCGATTCGGGATGCCCCGGAGTCTTGCTGCCCAGTTGCCGGAAGCGTTTAATTTCCTCCATCGGCATCGCGAGCTCTTTCAGAACTTGCTCATCAGCGCCTACCGCTCTCACCCCCGCGAGATGAAGCATGGCATAAAGCAGCATCGAGGCGTGTCCGTTGGAGAGCACGAAGCGGTCGCGATTGGGCCAAACGGGATCTTCGGGGTCATAGCGCAGAAATTCCTGCCACAAGCAATAAGCCACCGGCGCCAAGGCCATCGGAGCGCCAGGGTGACCTGAGTTCGCTTGTTGGACCGCGTCGATGGCGAGAGTGCGAATGGTGTTAATGCTGAGCACATCCAGTTGCTTACCGGTCACCAAGGTTCGTTCGCTGACTACCATGTGAGTGTTGCTCCTCCAGCCTGGCATGGTCCATCCGGTCGCAATGATGGGGTGACCACGATTTATTAGAGTCCTGAAGGCGGAAAGGGTTGCAGGTACGCCCAGAGTGTATCAATTCTCACCAAGCGTTTGCTTAAACCGCCGTGAAAAAGGCAGAAAACAATGTCGGATCGCTCGTGGGTGTTACTTCAGGAGATCCAGGTAGCTGTTTTCACTGCGCGATACGCGTGTGGTCTCTTGCACGAATTTGAGGAATTGGTGCAGACTTTCTCGCTCCGTAGGCTCCATGCTAGCGAAGCGAATGCGCACGCCGGTGTGAGCACTTCGAGCCACGACGCCGTTCAGCGAGAAGCCCTTCACCCAGATCTTGCCGCTGGCAAGCCAAAGACCGACTTCCACTTTGGCGTTAGGTCTCATGGCGCTGGCAGTTTCTACCAGACAGCCACCCATGCTGGTGTTGGCCAGGTTGCCCCAAATTGGTATTTCTGCCTCGTCCACTCGCAACTCGACTGCCACGAAGCATTTCAAGCGAAAGTGCCGGCGACGGTCTTGTCCCCAGTTTGGACCAAACATGTCCGGCTCGAATGGAGGGGTGGCCGCAGATGGCATCGATACCGCACGCGGTGGCGTCTCCGCAGGGTTAACCTTTGCATTAGCGGACGCATCCTTGCCCGGGACCTGTCCCTTTATTTCCCGCATAGCCGCAAGCAGTGCTTCTTCGCGGTTTTCCGGTCGAGCGTCGCGGTAAGTCTGGAGCAATTTCCCCAAATGCCGGACTAGTTCCGGATCGGTCAGTAGCCGCGTCCAGTCAGTTCCTGCCGGTCGGAAGGGTTTGGAATCAGACATCGGTTGAACTTCTCCTGAACGCGAAGCTTTACTGAACCCTTCAGTCGGCCCGCTCCAAACCGGCAAGGTAGGCCGCAAGAAGCGTGCTTTGCTCCTGGGACAATGACAGGAACTCAAGTCCGTGGTGATATCTACGGCGGTGCCGCACGACCGTGCGCACGTGCCAAACTACAGCCGATACCGGCAGCGAAAAGGTCAACGCCAGGACTTCACCGGTAGCGAGCTCCTCGGCCAAAAGCGCCCCGATTCCTGCTATAGAAAGATCCTTACACTGCCCGTCCAGGCGCTGGTATCCCTTTTCGAGCAACAGCTCCACCGAGACCGGAAAGTTGGTGCGGTACCTCGGGAATCGCCTGTGGCGTCGCTCCGGTTCAGTCGTAATGTGCTTTCTGCCTGGTGCGGCCAAGTTCTCGGTCCTCTATCGTCGGCGAGGGACGTTGTTCAGTGAGCGCCAAACCTGAATTCCATGACTTCTGTAGTTTCGCCTTGCGCGGGCTCAAATTTCCATTTGCGGGCAGCCGTGGTCGCCGCGTCTATCAACACCGGGTTCCCACCAACGGGCTACTCAACTTCTCCACCAGCACGCTCCGTCACTGCGAGTTTCACCGTACCTCGGAGGTGCATGCGCTGCGCCAGGTCCGGATACGCAGCTGCGCCCTGTCGACGACTTTACCGTCTGCTCCGGTCTGTGCACCGACAGCTGTTGGCCCTCGGAAACAAGTCGCGGATAACACGGCCGCCGCAATGAATGGCGTTGCTTTTTCGATGACCAACGGGACTTTGAGGCCGGTCTCCGTTCTCAGCCTATTCCCGGTCTGACACAGCGGCAAAATACCCGAAGTAACCTACACCTGAAGTACTATTTCTTGACCGCGGACGCTGGTCTAAGTGCGTCGCTCGGGCGCGGAGTGGCCATTCGTCCTGTTCATGAGCGGCAGATACGATAGATCGTTTGCATCCCTAGGCTGGCTAAACGAATCAAAACCAAGACGTTAAGCTGTGCATCCAAGGTACATTCCGAGAACTGGGTGTCGTTCGGGGACGTTTTTAAGACCGAGAATGCTCCCTTTCTCAACCAACATGCGACGAAAGCTTTTTATCACACTGTGTTTGCAGCTTCTTGCTGCTCCCCTCCTAAGTTCACAGGTTTCGTCCGGATCCGCCACATCTCCGGGAAGCTCCATCTCGCTTCCGGGATCGCAAAGTCCGTTCACCGGCAGCGCGCCAGAGGGCAAGGCCTCGAGCGAAATTCTGCAACTGAACTTCAAGGACGCGATTGATCGCGGCTTGCGCAACAATCTCGGGCTGCTTATTGCCGGCGACGACACGATCACTGCGCGCGGTGAGAGGTGGAAAGAACTGAGCAACCTGCTGCCGAACCTTGAAGCCAAGGCCCAAGAGAATGTGCAGACCCAAAGCCTTACCGCACTAGGTCTAAAGCCCAGTGTTTTTCACGCTCCGGTGCCGCGCGTAATCGGTCCATTCAACTATTTCGACGTGCGCGCTTATCTCAGCCAGTCGCTCTTCGATTTCAAATCCATCGAGAAAGAACGGGCAGCGACCCAGAGTTTGAAGGCCGCCAATTACAGCTACAAAGATGCCCGTGAGTTCGTAGTTCTTGCGGTCGGCAACGCATATTTGCTAGCCGTCGCGGAAGCGGCCCGGATCCAAACCACTGAGGCGCAGGTCAACAGTGCTGAAGCTTTATACAACAAGGCGGTTGACCTCGAGAAGGCAGGGCTCACTCCGGCGATTGACATGCTGCGCGCGCAAGTGGAATTCCAGACGCGTCGACAACAACTCATCGTCGCTCGCAACGATTTCGCCAAGCAGAAATTATCGTTAGCCCGCATCATTGGCTTGCCTCTTGGACAGGAATTCGTCCTGACCGAGAAAACTCCCTATCAGGCTCTGACCACCATCCCGCTCGAGCAATATCTGGAGCGTGCCTATGCGGGACGGGCTGATTACCAGGCAGCGCTGGCCCAAGTAAGATCCGCCGAACTATCACGCCGGGGAGCTTCTGCCGGCCGCTATCCCTCGTTGAACTTGGGCGCTAACTTCGGGGACATCGGCGTCAACCCGGCTAACTCAAATGGGACATGGCAAGTAAATGGCGGAATCAATATTCCCATCTTTGCCGGCGGCAAAGTTCACAGTGACGTCCTCGAAGCCGAAGCCGCCCTCAAACAAGCGCGTTCCCGCCTGGGTGATCTCCGCGGCCGAATTGATTACGAAGTCCGAACTGCGCTGCTGGACTTGAACGCTGCTGCCGAGCAGGTGGAGGTCGCCCGCAGCTCCGTCGAGTTAGCCGAGCAGACTTTTGCGCAATCACAGGATCGTTTTGGCGCCGGTGTGACTGACAACCTGGAGGTGGTGCAGGCGCAAGAGTCCGTGGCCAGCGCCCACGAGAGTTATATCCAGAGCCTCTATGCGCATAACCTGGCCAAAGTCGAACTCGCGCATGCTATCGGAGATGCGGAACAGGGTGTGAGACGATATCTAGAAGGCGATCACTAGTCCATGGAACCGACGACGCAGAGTCCCCCCACCGCAGCGCAAGAGCGATCCGAGACGGGAGCGAAACCGTTGCCCGCCACGGAACGGGATTTCCGCACTCGGCCCTCGCGGACCGCAAGTGCCGGTTTTCGAATTGCCTTGGTCATAGCCGTCATTGTCCTGCTTGTAGTTGGCCTATTTATCTATCGTTATGTGACCAGTTATGAATCCACCGACGACGCGCAGGTGGATGGGCACGTCAATTCCATCAGCGCCCGGATCTCTGGCCACGTGGTGAAACTTAACGTCCAGGACAATCAGTTTGTGCAAGGCGGAACAGTGCTGGTGGAAATTGATCCCACCGATTATCGGGTTGCGCTCGAGCGCGCCAAAGCGGATTTCGAAGATGCCCGAGCCCTGGCGATTGCAGCAGGAGTCGATGTTCCCATCACCTCGGTGAGTACGGCCAGTCAGCTTTCATCCGCTCAGGCCGAGGCCGACAGTACGCGCGCCGGCATCCAGGCCGCGAGACAGCAGTCGGAAGCGGCCAAGGCGCAATTTCAGCAAGCTGAGGCCAATAACGTGAAAGCCCAAAACGATGTTGGCCGGTACAGACAGCTTGTCGACAAACAGGAGATATCGGCAATGCCAATACGGCCCCAAAACAAATGACCGCCATGCGCGCCAAGGCTGCGTCTGCCGAGGCCGAAGTACAACGCAAGAAAGCCGACCTCGATCAAGCTCAGTTGAATTTGCAATATACGAAAATCGTGGCTCCGGTCGCCGGCGTGGTTAGCGACCGCACTGTGGAGATCGGCCAGAACGTAGTGCCCGGACAGGAACTCATGAAGGTCATTCCCCTGGATGACATCTGGATCACCGCGAACTTTAAAGAGACACAGTTGCGAAACATCAGGGTCAGCCAGCCCGTCACCGTCGAAGTGGACGCCAACGGGAGAAAATATAAGGGTAAGGTCGATAGCATTGCCGGCGCTAGCGGCGCCCGCTTCAGCCTCCTGCCGCCTGAAAATGCCACCGGTAACTATGTGAAAGTTGTGCAGCGCATTCCGGTGAAGATCGTGCTTGAGCCGGGCGAAAACCAAGACCACCAATTGCGTCCCGGCATGTCAGTCGTGCCCAAGGTCTGGATTCGGTAATGAGCGTGGCTGCCGGAACCCTCGATCATGCCGATGCATGGCAGCCGGCAGTGAATCCCTGGATCATCGCCGTGGCGGTCACGCTGGCCACATTCATGGAGGTCCTTGACACCAGCATTGCCAATGTTGCTTTGCCCCATATCGCGGGAAGTCTCTCAGCCGGTCAAGACGAGAGCACCTGGGTCCTTACTTCCTACCTTGTTTCCAACGCTATCGTGCTTCCCTTGAGTGGCTGGCTTTCTTCCATTGTGGGCCGGAAGAATTTCTATATGGGCTGTGTCGCCCTATTCACCATCAGCTCATTTTTGTGTGGACTGGCGCCAAATCTGGCCGTCCTCATCATTTGCAGGGTCTTGCAGGGCGCGGGTGGTGGCGGCCTCCAACCCAGTGAACAGGCCATTCTTGCGGACACGTTTCCGCCCGCCAAGCGCGGCATGGCATTCGCTGTTTACGGCGTTGCCGTAGTGACCGCACCCGCCATAGGTCCTACGCTCGGCGGCTGGATTACCGATAACTTTACTTGGCGCTGGATTTTCTTCATTAATATTCCGGTGGGCATTGTTTCTCTTCTGCTCACCTCCCGGCTCATCCAAGACCCGCCCTACCTCAGGCGGAGGAAGCTCAGCGAAACCAAGATCGATTACGTCGGACTCGGTTTCGTGGCGTTGGGCTTGGGAACTCTGCAAATCGTCCTCGATAAAGGACAGCGCGACGACTGGTTCGAATCACACTTCATCCTCATACTTTCAACGCCGCAGCTTCGCTCATCTTCGTTGTGTTTTGGGAATGGAGGCACAAGGATCCAATCATCGACCTTCATCTTTTTCGCGATCGGACTTTTGGAGTCTCCAACCTGCTGATGTTCATGCTGGGGTTTGCCCTGCTCGGGAGTACCCTCCTGTTGCCGCTGTTCATGCAGACTATGCTGGGATATACGGCCGAGCAAGCCGGGCTGGCGTTAATGCCTGGCGGATTCACCATCATGCTCCTGCTGCCGCTGGTGGGATTCTTGCTCTCGCGCTACAGTCCGCGCTGGCTGCTCCTGTTCGGCTTGGTTGTTCTTTCGTTCTCTTTGTTCCACATGACCAACTTCGATCTGCAAGTAGATTTCCGCACCGCCGTCCTTGCGCGGGTAATTCAAGCCGTCGGAATGGCCTTCCTGTTTGTTCCCATCAATACGGCGGCATATGCCTTTCTCCCGCGGGCGAAGAACAATGCCGCTTCGGGCTTGATGAATCTGGCACGGAATATTGGCGGCAGTGTGGGGATTTCTGTGGTCACCACCTTACTCGATCGGCGGACACAGGCCCATACCACCGATTTGGTGAGCCATATTTCGGCTTCGAACCCGGCATTCCGATCAACGTTGCAGGGTGCCACACGGGCCATGCAGGCCCACGGTGCGAGTGCAGCTCACGCCACCCAGCAGGCGTATGCTTTGGTTCAGTCGACGGTTCAGCGTCAAGCCACCATGCTGGCCTACATCGATTGCTTCTGGCTCCTGGGAGTGGCCATCATGGCCATGATCCCGATGGTCTTCCTGATGAAAAAGTCCCGGCCCGGTGGCGCGATAGCAGTACACTAGCAAACGGCCATGTTCCGGCTCATTACCATTGAACGCGAATACGGATGTGGCGGCGGGAAGATCGCCGCACAGCTAGCCGGCCACTTGGGGTGGAAACTCTGGGACCACCTGCTCACCGAAGAGATTGCCCGCATCGCGAACGTTCATCCCGCAGCCGTTCGGCGCTGTGACGAACGCATGGACAGTCGTTTCTACCGCATGGCCAAAGTTTTCTGGCGAGGCAGTTATGAGCGCACCTCGCCCCTGGGCGATCAGGCTTTCGATACCGATCGCATGGTTTCCATGATGCAGGACATCACCGGTAGAATTGCTGAAGAGGGGAACGCAGTCGTAGTCGGTCGCGGCGCTCCCTACTTCCTGCGCGAACGCTCGGACGCATTCCACGTCTTTCTCTACGCGCCGCGGGCGGAGAAAATTCGCCGCTTGCAGCAAGACGGATCCGGTGAGACAGAGGCTCAAGATCTCGTCGACATGGTCGACCGCGAGCGCATTGCTTTCGTGAAGCACTACTTTAATGCCGACTGGCCCACGCGTTCGCTGTATCACCTCATGCTCAACACCGCCGTCGGAGACGATCCAGTCATTGAGACGATCTTGAGCACCATGCGCCGGGTTGAGGACCGTCCCAAAGCCACGGACTACGAGGCTCCAAGCGCGTTCAGCCGACAGACTTAGATCCAACCGGGTGCGACCTGCGAGCGGGCACGGAGCCTCGCGGTGGCGCACAGCAGTCTTCGGGACAAGTATCCGGCCTTGCTCCGAGCGTTCCCAGAGCGCGCCGCTCGGAACCGGGGTTCATACGCTCAACAATCAGCTCACCAATCATGCCAACGAACTTTGGATGAACTCCCACAGTCTTCGCCCGCACCATCGGCAAGCGCAATGAATCGCAGAGCTGCCGCGCTTCCACGTCCAGGTCATAAACCACTTCCATATGATCGGAAATGAAACCAATCGGCGCCAGTACTACCGCCGACGCCAGACTGCGTTCCTTCACTTCGCGCAAGTAATCAAGAACGTCCGGCTCCAGCCAAGGTTGGCCAGCAGCTCCGCTGCGGGACTGATAGACGAGAGCATCATTGGTCTGCCCTAATCGCGTAGAAACCAGGTTCCGCACTTCTTGCAACTGTTGGACGTAATCGCAAGTGCTAGCCATCGAGACGGGGACACCATGCGCTGTGTATACCACCTGGATCTTGTTCCGCACCGGCGCCGGAACCGCCCTAAGCGCATCCTGAACTCTTTCCAACGTTGCCTCAATAAATCCGGGGTGATTGTAGAATGGCCTCACTTTGTCCACCACCGGCACTCCATTGCCGACTTCGCTTTGAGCCCGTGCAATGTCCTCGCGGTACTGGCGGCATCCCGAGTATGAACTGTACGCCGAAGTCACAAAGGCGAGAGCTTTATGTATGCCATCCTGTTTCATCTGCCGCAGGGTATCTGCGAGCATTGGATGCCAGTTGCGATTGCCCCAATAAATGGGCAGGTTTGGGCCATTCCGTGCTAGTTCGGCTTGCAGTGCGCCCATCAATTCGCGCATTTGCTGGTTGATCGGGCTCTTACCACCGAAGTGACGGTAGTGTTCCGCGACTGTCAACATTCGGTCCCGAGGCACGTTACGTCCGCGCAACACATTCTCAAGGAAGGGAATGACATCATCTCCTGATTCCGGCCCACCGAAGGAAACCATCAAAACCGCATCGTAGTTCATATTCGAGTCGTCGATCGCCCCAGTAGCGAAGAAAGCTAGCTCAACCGGTTCGGCCGAGCTGCACCTGAAATGTTTATGCTACAGGAATGTGGTGCACAGACGAGATGAGACCATCGCCCGCCATGCTGGGAAGTTCGACAAAGACTTGGTCGCGGCAGTGTGAGAGTCCCAAACCGGCGTCCACTGAAATGGACGCCGACCGAAAGAATGGAAGCAGGACTGATTCCCGGAAAGGGCAGACCGGGTTGAGCAGTTATGTTTAGCGCAGGAGATGGTGGTGGCAGCGCTTCCTCCGACTCACTGTTGAGATCCTGAAGCATAGGGTGTGAAAGCGGTCCGCCGCCGGCGAGGTCGCCACGCTGTTCAGGCGTCATGGCGGGGCATTCTGGGAGCGGGTCGAGGACCGGCTCAACGCCATTTCCGCAACTGCTTCCAGGCCTGGACGAGTGTTTGCATCTCTCGGGGACTCGGAAGACGGTTGTAGACCAACCGGCAGTCCTGATACGCCTGCTCGTAAAAATCACGAACCGCCGTCACGCTGAGGTGCGCGAGGTTGTAACGGAGTTCTTTGAGGTCCTTCTCGCTCAAAATCTCCGCCTTCTCGCGATCCGGACGGCGCGCCATTTGGAAAGCGATTTTAGCATGTTCGCTATTTGTTCGCCTTGGCGTCCCTTGCGCAGCCTTTTGGCCAAGAGCGTGACACTAGCGAAAAGGCAGAGCGGACAGTAGGAAGAGCGCCGCCCCACGCCTCCCCGAACTCTCTGCAATGGGACTTTCGACTCCCTAAGAGCAGCTTGCTAGGGCTGACCGCCGAAGTTCTTGGTTACCCGTTTTGCTTCCCAGATAGCTCAGACGACGATAACCACAACGATGACGGTCGCACAGGGGTGTCCAGGATTGAAATTGACGCGCACGGTTTGGTCCAGTGGGAATAGAACGCTTTGATCGCCGCAAAACCCGACAGTGGCGGATGTGCTGTTTTGCAGCAAGGTCACGAACGTGACTTGAACGGTTTCCATTCCGTTCAGGGTATTACCGAGCTGCACGACGGTGACAAAGCCTTGGATGGTGGAACCCGTCTCGATGGCACCACGGACGAATACATTGCCGCAGCCACTTGAAAGCAGGAACAACGAGAGAACCACAAGGAGCGAGAGGAGGCGCTTCACAAATCACCTCGCCATCAAAGTATACCGCCAGTCCTAAGCCGTTTTCAGCGCGAAGCCGAGGCGCTAGTGAAGAGCAGTTATTCCGGCAGGCGGAAAAGGTCGAAGGCGGAGCGCTTACAACAACTGAAATCCCAGTTTGCCATCTCCATCAAACCAATAGCACAGGGCATCATCGCGGAGGTGTTCTTGGCAGCTGCGAGAACAATCCTCGGGGCTGGCGCGACTGAGATGCGGCAGCGTTACGTTCTTGCGAACCACGAGCTCCGCCCGGCGCTTTCCAGGAGCTCCGTGGTGGATCTAGCAAATGCTCCCACCCGGAGGAGGAGCGTCTAGGCCTTGGTTGCGGTTAGCACGGATTCCACTGCTTGAATCAGGGCCAATGAAGCGTTCTCTGACGATTTCTCTGATTTCGTAAAAAACGCCGCTGCCCCATCTTTCAATAACCTGGCTTCATTCGCTTGACCAAGTCCGCTCAGCACGATGACGGGGATGTGTTTTGCGAGCACGTCGCTCTTAAGAGCCCGAAGGACATCGAGTCCTGACAATTTGGGCAACATCATATCGAGCAGAATAAGATCGGGAATGCTCTCGCGCGCGGCACGCAGACCCTCTTCTCCGTCGGCGGCATAGATGACGCTGTACCCGGCATGGGTGAGCGCCCGTCCGTTTGCCACCCGCTGAAACTTGCTGTCTTCAACCAAAAGTATTTTCATTTTCCTCACTCCGTCTAGTTGGGATCACACTCTTCCGACGATGGCCGATTCCTCTCTTCTGAGTGCCTCGGGTAGTCTGGCGTAGCCCAAACTTTCGGCAAATCCTTGATCACTTTGAGTAGAAGCGCTGGGGCAACCAGGGATGAACAAAACATCATCGCCACCACGGTGAATCGATTCATTTTTGACGACACCCAGGAATCCGAGACGACGGGTCGGCAGTCCGACCTGCTTTGTGCACTAAGTATGGAGGCGCCGGCACTTACGGTTCTGTTCAAAACCGCTCAGAGCAATCGCCGTCCCGCCCGCAGGGTGTAGCAGTTTCCCATCTGTGTAGCTATCCCCGTCAAACGATAGAGGGGTTAGTATGGATAGGGGAAGGAAACATGGAGTGCACCCTTGGGTTGAGACACGTGGCTGGATTATCATATTTCATGCGCCTTTTCAGCGGGCGACGCAAGTAATTTAACGCCTAGTTTCTCCTCTGTTTGCTTCTGCACCGCGGGTATTGCAAGACCAGAACCTTTTGGTGAGATACCCACCAGTTCCCATAGCGTCTCCTAGTGCCTCGGATGCGGTTAGCGACGGCCCGCGCGGATGGCGATTCTCCGATACCAACTGCTGAGGGAATTCAAGCACGGTCTGAGGCAAGAGTGTGTTGTTTTGAGCCTCCGTTCGGGCGTCGCAACTATTCTCTGGGCTTCGCGAACCTCCGGTCCGTCTGGGTAACAGATTACTGGTCCAGCGCGCGTCCTTTTTCCTGCCACTCAAGGCCCTTTCGTTACCTTTCTGCTCGAGCAGGTTTCGGAATACTCTGCCATCAGCGTCAGGACCCTCGAATGCACTCCCCCCGGCAGCCCGAGCGGCAGAATATACGCTACCCTCTGCATCTGCCTGTTGCGGTCAAGTTGGGTCGCGAAGAGATGCACACTCAATCTGAGAACATAAGCCTCAACGGCATTCTGCTATCCAGTGCTTTTCTAATTCCAGCGGGTTCCACAGTTGAGTTAGCGGTTGGAATTGCGCAAGTGCCCAGCCCCGGCATACTACTGAAAGCTCGTGGTAAGGTGCTTCGAGTACAACCAAAAGCCTCCGGAAATTTTGCCGTAGCAATCGAATGCGAGGGTCCTTTCGAGCTTAAGCGAAGAACCCCGAATTCCGAACAAAAGGCATGAAACGAAGGCACTCCCCGGGAAGTTGAGCTGGCAGGCTTTGCATGCACCCGGCTTCGGAGCCAGCGCGTTGGCGGCGCCGAAGAGTGAATGAGTTTGCGACTGACAAAGCCCAAGCTTGGAGGAGTTTGAAGGAAAAGTGCCGCGGCCTACTGGACCACCCGGTTCATTTCTGACACTTTCTCGCTTCTTGGCAGTGTCTTAATCACCTGCAACACGCTATTTAAGACACTGCCCTTTTCTTTATCCTCTTGAAGCCGTATGCATGAATCATGGATACTGATACATAGGCAGACGACTCTGAACATTAACGATGACCTGCTCAAGCAAGCGGCACAGCTCAGCGGTATCACGGAGAAGACGGCTGTCGTCCACGCCGGACTGGAAGCCCTGGTCGCCCGTGAGAGTGCTAAGAGGCTAGCGGCCCTGGGCGGCAGCGAGCCGCGTCTGCGGAAAATCCGGCGACGCCGTCCTCAGGCCTCTATGGCCAGCCGCTGATGCTTGTTGACAACTCGATCTGGGTTGAGCATTTGCGCCATGGCCAGCTCGGGTCGTCTCGCTTCTTCATCGCGCCGAAGTTCAGTGCCATCCTTTTATTATCGGTGAATTGGCATGTGGTTCCATAAGCCGCCGCTCTGAGATCCTGCTATTGCTCCGGAGATTGCCCTCCGTGCTGAAGTGATGACGTTCGTCGAGCACATCGCCTCATGGGTCGGGGTGTTGGCTGGGTCGATGTATTCGAGTCAAACAGACCGAGATAGATGATAAGTTCTCCCGCGTAGGTGCACTGGTGCACTCTAGTTCGCGGAGCCACAGGTGCAGGCTGGCAAGAATAGCCGCCATGATCCCGAGCACGCGCTTCCGGCCTTCGTCCACCGCAGGATTCGAGCTGATGACGACCGGCCACGATGATGAGGATGGCGACCATGACCCATGATGATGATCACAAAGATGATGATCACAAAGACGACGAAGGGCGACGACAACGTTGAGGTGGTAAAGGGAGACAAGAACAACGATAAGAAGGAAAAGGATAAGAACAAGGAGGACGAGTTAGAGAAGGGGTTCGCTGTGCTGACGGATCCAGTCAAGGATTTGGGCAAAGCGGAATTCGTGCCGGTCCATCGAGCCGTCGATGAAAGTGTGTGCGTCCAAGCCCTCGACCTCGATGTAAAAGCCGTTGCGTCGCAGAAAGACATCGGTAGCGGTGAAAGCGATGCGCTTATTGCCGTCGAGGAAGCCGTGGTTATTGCCTAGCGACTCCATCAGCGCGGCCGCTTCTTCTTCGATGGAGTTGTAATAGCCGGTTTGCGGACGAAAAACGGCGGCCTCAACAGCGCCCTTATCGCGGACACCATGGAGACCGCCGAACATTTCGATCAATCGATGTTGCATCCGGTAGACTTCAGCTACCGTAAGGTAATCCGCCATTTACTTGGCGAGACGCTGCAACAGGTCACGGTTGCGAGCAACCGACTGCTCGAAGGCGTCCATCACCTCGGGGCGGACCAGATGCTGGGACGGAACCACGTTGTGCAAATAGAACCCGAGCGCCTGTTCGAGAACATGCCGCTTCGTTTGCCCATTCTGCTCGGCGACCGCAACGAACTCATCGTAAAGCTGGGCGTCGATCTCAGGAGTGAACTTCTTGGTCCTCGTCGCTGGCATGATCCTAACCTCCCCCGTTCGACTCCTATCTTACTTCTCTGCCATGATAAGTCAAGATAAATCTTTATTTATCCATGTCATTGTAAATAAACTACTTAAAATATAAAAGCGTACCGTGTGGCGCTTGCCTGCGACCTAGAACACAATCCCGCCCCGGGCGGCCATTCCTGCCATGAGAATCGTGAGAGGGGCCCGATTCATCTGGACGCTTGGTCGTCGCCTCCCATCGCAAGCACATTTTCCTGCACTCGCGATGTCACTTCTTGCGCCCCGCGATGTCAACTTTCTAGACTAGTGAGTGTAGTCAGCTTTTCGCTCAATCGCAATTTCCAGCCGCTACGTCCACCCCTCTGAGGACGCTGTTCTTACCGCCATGGCCAACTTGGGTGGAGCACAATTTTGGGCACAAGCCTGAAATTCCAAAAATCCCGCCCCGGTCACAGGGCACAAAAGTGATTGAACAAAAAGAAGAAATCTGGTGCGCCCGGAGAGATTCGAACTCCCGACCTATTGCTCCGGAGGCAATCGCTCTATCCAGCTGAGCTACGGGCGCGTACCGATAAACTAGTTTACAGGGCAGCTGGAAAGCCTTCAATGCCGAGGTATAAGGTGAAACCCGCAAGGCGGGACAGAACGCTTCCGCGCCCGCCTCGACGGTTTGCACCGGAGGCAGAGCGCCCGCCGACACGACAAATTTTCAGCTATTAAGAAAGGCCTGGGAAGTACTCGGCTAATAGCGTCCGCGACCGCCGCCTCCGCCTCGCCCGCCGCGATCTCCACCACGGCCACCACGGTCCCGGTCGCGTCCACCACCTCCGCCGTGTTCCGTCTTAGGACGAGCTTCGTTTACGTTAAGCGTACGACCGCCAATTTCTGAACCATTCAGCCCCGCGATGGCTTTTTCGCCCTCTTCGGCGTTGGCCATCTCCACAAATCCGAATCCGCGCGAGCGTCCGGTATCACGGTCTGTCATGATGCTTACCCGGTCAACTTGCCCGTAAGACCCGAACATCTGGCGCAACTCATCTTCTGTGGTGTTGAAACTCAGATTGCCTACGAAAATATTCTTCAAGCGTCTGCCTCTGCATTGAGCTGTCGAAGTGCGAGCTCAATTCGGCGGACTGGCAGGGAGCTGAAGTGGCTTTCCTGAAAATCGATACCGGAGCTGGCGAACAGTCAAATGCGGGCAGAAGTATAGCAGATTTGTCGAGGGACTTTAGTTTAATTGGAAGGAATGGCTTGCGGCGGGCTCAGCATTCATCCACTTTCCAATATCCCTCGCGGTGAAATCCAACTTGCAGCAGCCGGTTCTTGGGATCATGGCGCTTACCGCAGTTCGGGCAGGTTAGATACCGGTTCCAAGCCGTGCCTTGGTGGTCGTAATCATTCGAAACCGTAAATGTTATGCCGCAACTACAAGGCACCAGATACATCCGCAGGTGGAGTTCCTTGTTTGCTGCCGGCTTTACTGAACAGCGATATCTCACGAACCTTCCTCAACCCCTACCATAGCACTCCGCTTTCGCTTATTGGCCTGTAGAAGCTTCTTCCGCAGCCGCAGCGATTTGGGCGTGACCTCCACGAACTCGTCATCGGTGATGAACTCAATGGCCTGCTCCAGATTCAACTGCCGGAAGGGGACCAGACGTATGGCTTCGTCTGCGGTGGAAGCGCGCATATTGGTAAGTTTCTTTTCGCGGACTGCGTTTACGTCGAGATCATTGTCCTTGGCATTCTCGCCGATAATCATGCCCTCATAGAGTTCAACGCCCGGCCCGAGCAAAAGCTCTCCGCGTTCCTGCAGACCCCATAATGCGTACGCCGTGGAGACACCGCCGCGGTCGGCAATCAGCGCGCCGGTTGGCCGATGCGGAATTTCGCCCTGCCACTCCGTGTATCCATCAAAAAGAGAATTCATCACGATGGTGCCGCGGGTATCTGTCAGCAGTTGGCTGCGCAAGCCAATCAGCCCCCGGCTAGGGACGCGAAACTCAATCCGCACCCGCCCGTAGCCGTGGTTATGCATATTTGTGACTTCGCCCCTGCGCGCGCCCAGTTGCTCCATCACCACACCCACGAATTCTTCCGGTACATCAATCGTGAGATGTTCCACAGGTTCCATCAGCTTGCCGTTAATCCGCTTGGTGACGATCTCGGGTTTGCCAACCATCAGTTCGTAACCTTCACGCCGCATCATCTCGATCAGGATGGAAAGCTGCAACTCTCCGCGTCCCAGCACCTTGAACGAATCCGTGCTGCCCATGTCCTCCACGCGCAGGGAAACGTTGGTCAGCAGCTCTTTCGCCAGTCGCTCGCGCAAGTTGCGTGAGGTGACGTAAGGCCCCTCGCGCCCCGCGAAAGGCGACGTATTCACGGTAAATGTCATCGCGATGGTGGGCTCATCAATCACAATCGGCGGCAGCGGAGAAGGATTCTCCGCGTCCGTGATGGTCTCGCCAATGGTGATGCCTTCCACGCCCGCAACCGCGACGATGTCTCCCAGAGTGGTTTCCGTGATGTCGGTCCGCTTCAAGCCGGAGAATGAAAACAACTTGGTAATCTTGGTCTTCTGTATCGATCCGTCGAGTTTGGCGATGCCTACTTCCTCACCCGTCCGCATCGTGCCATTGAACACGCGCGCAATCGCCAGCCGCCCCAGGTAGTCGCTGTAGTCAAGATTCGCCACCAGGATTTGCAAGGGACCCGCGGGATCCCCCTCGTGGACAATAATCGTCTTCAAGATCGCGTCAAACAGCGGCCGCAAGTCTTCGCCGCCGCCTTTCATATCCGTCGATGCCGTGCCCGCTTTCGCATTCGTGTAAAGAACAGGGAAGTCGAGTTGATCTTCCTTGGCATCGAGGTCGATAAAGAGGTCGTAAATCTCATTCAGCACTTCCTGCGAACGCGCATCCGCACGGTCAATCTTGTTAATGACCACGATCGGAGGAAGTTTCGCTTCCAGCGCCTTGCTGAGCACGTAGCGGGTTTGTGGCAGCGGTCCCTCGCTTGCATCCACGAGCAGCATCACCCCGTCCACCATTTTCAGAGCGCGTTCCACTTCGCCGCCAAAATCGCTGTGGCCGGGCGTGTCCACAATGTTGATCTTCACATCGTGATAGAAAATGGCCGTGTTCTTGGCCAGGATGGTAATGCCGCGCTCCCGCTCCAGTTCGTTCGAATCCATCACGCGTTCTGCGACGGCCTCGTTGGCGCGGAACGTACCACTCTGCTTAAGCATAGCGTCCACCAGCGTGGTCTTGCCGTGGTCGACGTGCGCGATGATGGCGATGTTGCGGATACTCAGACTCAAAGTGCTGGTTGTCCTTTGCCGTGGATCGGGTTGCGGCGCGATTAAACGCCGCAAGGCCTCTCTTAGTACTTTACTATGTGTGGATGGTTCTCAGTAGCAGTTTGCGTAATGGAACCAACACGGTTTTGATGGCTGGAACCAGGAATCGGGAAAATACTTGAGTCAGCCGACCACAGCCGTTTCCCTGGGCGCAAGCTTACCCGCCAGTCGCGCCTCCGCTTGCGTTGCCGCGCGCTGGGCCGCGAGAATCGCCTCGTTTGTGGTTGACTCTGGACCCTCTGAGTCCGTATTGGCGAAGAACACGCGCTCCACCTGCCCGTAGAGTCCGGGCGTCGACATATACATGGGATGCCCTCGACGGTATATGTGTACTTCGATCGGATCAACATCCGATCCCGGCATCACCTTTTGGAAGTCACGCAGCACGTTGGCGGCGATCTTGCGCGCGCCGATTTCGTTGAGCAGGTACCCGCGATCTTCTTCCTTCATCGGCGTGTAACAACTGAGAATGTTGTATTTCTGTGGATGACCCGATTGCTTGCGAACCACCCAGTTCGCGACCACGATGTCAGTAAAGGTATTTCCTGGACACCAGGTATCGTATCCACGATTGAAAACTGGTTTGTCGAAGATGAGATTCACCACGGGGTAGGGAATATAGCGAATCTGATGCATGGCCTCACTTTGCTTGCCGGGCAAGCCTTCAACAATACGTCGAGTGATGAATTTGGGAGTGGCCATGATGACCGCCTTGGCAGCGACTGTCTTCAATTCGCCGCCCAACATGTATGTCACTTGCACCTGTTCTCTCTCCGGAACTACCGCCACGATGGTCGCCCCGGCCTGCATTCGATCGTTGTATTTGGCCTGTAGAATCTCCGCTAATTTCTTGCTGATGGCGCCCAGCCCTCCCGGCCATGTATAACGGTTGTCCGAATGACTTTGAATCACCAACTCCTGCAATTCCGCGATCGCCAGCGCGGCATTGGTCTGATCACTGGTTGCTCCCCAATTCGAGGGTCCGTACGTGTCCCACCATTGTTTGATTTCGCCCGCGTAGTTCTTCATGAAGTCTGAGAACGGAACGTTGTAAAGCTCACGGCCCCGTTTCTCCAGATCGATGGCCACCATCTCCTTCCTGAATTTCTTGAAGCTGTCACGGACGATCGGCGGATAGGGCAGCTGGTTGAGCCCGTCGCCCCAGGTGTCGTGAACAAACTCGCCATTGATGATGCTGCCGTCGGGCGAGTTGATGGGCAACGGCTGGAGGCCGATTTCTTTGGCAAAGTCGTAGGCTTCTGATGGCTTCCAAAGAAATGCCGAGCCCGTGCCATAGGTGCTGCCTTCGTACTCCATCGCGAAAGCGTTGCCCCCCCAGTGCGGCTCTTTTTCCAGTAAAAGGAAGTCGCGATGCTGCAAACGGTAAGCGGCTGCCAGGCCGCTCACGCCACCCCCAACAATCACCACGTCATGTCGAGCCGAAGCCGGAGGCCTCGCGAATATTAGGCCGCCTTGATCGCGAACCTGGTGGCAAATGTGGTTGTCTTCGCCATCCACGTTTGCCGCATGGTCTTTCTTCGCGTCGGCCGCCTGCGCTTCCCCCAGCGAGAGATCAACAGGACAACCCGCGGTCACTGCTCCTGCGACAACAAATTTGATGAAGTCCCTGCGGTTTGCACTCACGACGCAGTCCCCCCCACCGCTTCCACTACTTCCATGCCCGCCTCTGTTCCTCCATCGCGCATGCGCAAGCGGTACCAAACGACGATCGCCACCAACGAAAACACGAAGATAATGGTCGAGACAGCATTAATTTCTGGCGTGATCCCCCGCCGCAACCGTCCCCAGATCTCAAGGGGCAGCGTGTTATCCCGCCCAATCAGAAAGAAGCTGACCGCGATCTCATCCATGGAGAGCGTGAAGATCAGCAGCGCCGCGCCAATGATCGATAGCTTCAAATTCGGCATTGTCACTCGCCAAAACGTCTGCCAGTAGTTCGCACCCAAGTCGAGCGAGGCTTCTTCCTGTGCGCGATCCAGTTTTTGCAACCCGGCGAATACTTCTGTCGTGGCGACCGAAATCAGCGCCGTGCCATGACCCAGCACAATGGTCAGCAAGCTGAGTTTAATGGCGGCGGCATTGAAGAGCATGAGTAGCGACAGACCCGTAATCACTCCCGGCAAAATAAGTGGCAGCAGTACGAGCCGCCGGAAAAGCGCTTTGCCAGGAAATTGGGCCCGATCGAGTGCCAGCGCCGCCGGCACGCCGATCGCAAGAGAAATCACCATCGCTGCGAAGGCCACGTGCAGGCTATTCCACACGGAGTCCCAGATAGGGCCATCGGAGAACAGTACGCGGTACCAATCGAACGTCAGATGACGCGGCGGGAATCCACCCACGCCCTCCCCATTAAACGAATAAAGAATAAGGACTGCTATCGGCAGGTAGAGAAACGCGAACACAGCGACGGCGTGCGCCAACAACCAGCGCGGTCCCTTCGTGGCTTCCCTCCCGTTGCCGCTCACGAGAAGCTCCATTTCCTTTCCAGGCGCTCGGAAAGAAAAATCAAACTCCCCACCAGTAACAGCATGCAGAAAGAAATTGCCGCACCCAAAGGCCAGTTATATGCCGCGCCAAACAGGCTTACCACGATGTTCGAGATCATAATTCCGCTCGGTCCGCCCAACAGCAGTGGAGCCAGAAAATCTCCCAGACTTAGCACGAATGCAAAGGTTGCGCCGGCCAGCACCCCGGGAATCGAGAGAGGAAAAACTATTTTCCAGAAGGTTTGCCCGGGAGTTGCGCCCAGATCGTGCGAAGCCTCCACCAAATTGCGCGGAATGTGTTCGAGGGCGGCGTAAATCGGCAAAAAGGTAAATGGCGTATAGATGTGCGTCAGAGTCAGCACCACCGCGAACGGGCTGTACAACAGAAACTCCAGCGGATGCTGGGTGAGATGCACGTATTGCAGCAACGTGTTCAAGACGCCGTCCGATCCTAGGATCGTCTTCCACGCGTAGGCCCGCACCAAATAACTGACCCACAACGGAATAATTACCAACTGATAAAAAAGGTCTTTCCGCTTGCCGGCGTGAAAGGAAAGAAAATAGGCCAGCGGATATCCCAGCAGCAGTGAAAAGATCGTCACCCGGGCCGCGATCCACATGGAGCGGAATAGCGTTTGCCAGTAAACCCCTACGCGCAGCAACTCGCGGTAGTTATCCAGACTCCAGTGGTGAACGATAACCTGCACCGCCGAAACCGACCAGAAGCTGTAGCAAAGCATCAGCAGATACGGGGTCAGCAGAAATGCCGCGACCCACACTAGCGGAGGCAAGGTCACCGCCGTTTTGTAAGCGCGGGAAAACAATCAATTCCTTTCGGCAGACTTGCGCACCGGAACGGCATCCGCAGGAGAGAACTCCAACTCGACCTCAGCGTGGCCCGCCACGCTGCTGGGTGTTCTCACGACGAGGACTAACTCCTCTGCGCACTGCACTCGAATCAACTCGGTGGCTCCATGGAACGCCTGGTTCACTACCCTGCCTGGCAGGCGAACGCGGCCAGAAACAACAAGAGTGGCAGGCGGAACGACAGCAATATTCTCCGGTCGCAAAGAGAATAGGGCCGGCCCGTCGGCAAGCTGGACTGGCCACGATAGCGGTGAGCAGCGCGCGATTCCGCCTCGCACTTCAGTTTCCAATAAATTCGTGTGTCCGATGAATTGCGCGACGTATGCCGTTGCCGGACGGCTGTATATCTCTCTGGGCGCCGCTACTTGTTCGAGTTCGCCGGAACGCAAAAGAGCGATGCGATCTGACATCACCATGGCTTCTTCCTGATCATGGGTCACGAACAGAAACGAAATCGCTACTTCCCGCTGCAGTGATTTCAGTTCTAATTGCATCTGCCGCCGCAGATTCGCATCCAGCGCCGAAAGCGGCTCATCCAGCAATAACAATTTCGGACGGTTCACCAGCGCCCGGGCCAAGGCAATGCGCTGCTGCTGTCCGCCGCTGATTTTCGACGGCTTCACCTTCGCGTAAGCCGTCATCTTTACTTTGGCAAGCGCCTCTTCGACGCGTGTCTTGATCTCAGCATCGGGACGCTTGGCTACGCGCAACCCGTACCCCACGTTCTCCTCGACGGTGAGATGAGGAAATAAAGCGTAGTGCTGAAACACTGTGTTCACCCGTCGCCGGTAAGGAGGCCGCTGGTCCAATCGCTCGTCGCCCATCCAAACTTCGCCCGCCGACGCGCTCTCAAAGCCGGCAACGATTCGCAGAAGCGTCGTCTTGCCTGAGCCACTTTCCCCGAGTATGGTGAGAAACTCGCCCTCCGCAATGTCCAAAGAAATGTTCCGTAGGACTATGTTCTTGCCAAAGTGCTTGGCGACATTGTGAATGCTGAGGAGCGTCTTCGGTGTCGCGGCACTTGTGTCGAGCACGGATGCGGCTGTCGAATAGGGGAGGAAGACCATGGATTGTTTCTTGTTGCCGGCTGCATTCGCTACTGCGCTGCCTTCACTTCATTCCAAATCTCGTTGTACTTCGCCCGCCGGGGCACATTCTGCCAGAAGTAGAGGCGCTTCTGGTAGCTGTCAACGTCGTCGAGATGCAAGCTCTTCACTTCTGCCGGCGTCATGAATTGCGCTGCCTGCGGATTTGCCGGAGTGTAGCCGGTAACGTCGGTGACTTTCTTCTGCGTCTGTGCCTCAATCATGTACTTGAGAAATTCGTAAGCCAAGTCTTTGTTCTCGCTGCCCGCAGTAATCATCAGGTGATCAATCCATCCAGTGGTGTTCTCTTTTGGAATCGTCTCGCCCACGGGAAAGTCAATCTTGCGCAGTTGATTGGTCATCAGCGGCCACCCCATTGCCGCTACAACTTCATGATTCTGAAAAAGATTCGTCAGCTCCCCTCCGGTGGACCACATCTTGCGAATGTTCGGCTTTAGCTCCAGCAGCTTTTTCTTCACCGCCTCGAGCTGCTCATCGCTCAAGTTGTAGAGCCGCGACGAATCGGGTTTGTCATAGCCGAGAACTTGCGCTGCCATGTAGACGGTGGACAGATCGTCCCACACCGAAATCTTTTTCCGATACTTTGGATCCCAAAGCACGTTCCAACTATCCGGAGGCTGCACGAGAACCGTGGTGTCATAGATAAGTGGGTCCGGTCCCCACATGAACGGCACGCCGTACACCTGACCGTTCATACGCACCAGGGGAAGGGAAGTCAGCTGCGCTGAAAGCTGCGTGTAGCCCGGAATCTTCGATAAATCAAGCGGTGCCGCCAGGCCTGCCGACGCAATCGAGGTGGCCACATCGCTCGAAGGAGAAATAATGTCATAATTTCCAGCGCTACCACCCCGCAACTTGGCGACCAGTTCATCGCTCGATCCCATATACGAGGCTGAAACCTTGCAGTAGTGCTGCTCTTCGAATGCCTTCACGAACGATGGATCGGCGTAGCCTTCCCACACCAGCAGATTCAAGGTTGGCGTCTTCTTAGTGCAGGAGCCCGCAACCAAAACCACTGCCAGCAATGGCCACAGCCCCATCCAGCGCCGCCAGATCATTTTTCCCCCCAGTGTGCCGCTCACCGGCCGTCGCTCACTTTCTTCCACTCCGGAGATTCATAGACTGCTCTCCCTCCTACCATGGTCAGCAGAACTTCAGTTTTGCCGATTTCCTCGGGCTCAATCTTGAAAAGGTCCTGATTCACCATGATCAAATCAGCCAGTTTCCCCGGTTCCAGCGATCCTTCCTGCTTTTCGCGTCGCCCAGCGAAAGCCGCGCCCAGCGTGTAGGCCTTGATCGCATCTTCCAGGCTGACTGCTTCCCCCGGCACGAAGCCACCCTCCGGTTTTCCCTGCGCGGTCTTTCGGGTAATCCCGGTTTCGATGCCTGTCCACGGGTTCAGCGTCACCACCGGCCAATCGCTCCCAAACGCCAATCGGCCTCCATGTTCTTCAATGCTGTGGAATGACCAGGCTCGCTGCGCACGCTCTGGGCCAGCGTTTCGGGCCCATATGTCGAGCGTGTCTTCGTCCGGATAAAGATGTAGCGGCTGAACACTGGCAATCACGCCCAGTTTCCCGAAGCGCGGAATATCCTCCGCACTGATGGTTTCAATGTGCTCAATCCTTGGCCGGGCATCTTTGGTCTGATTCGTCCTGGCGGCCCCTTCGTATGCGTCTAAGGCTGCCCGAACCGCCAAATCCCCAATCGCATGGGTAAAGATTTGGAGTCCGCGCCGGTCCAATTCCGTGACCGCAGCTTTGTATTTGGCCGGTTCCCAGAAAAGTTTTCCGCTCTGGCTCGGATCATCACTATAAGGCGTCAGCATGGCTGCGGTGTGTGCTTCCACCACCCCGTCGAGCATCGTCTTCACCACGCCGCCCGAGATCCAATCATCGTGGTAGGTCCGCCGCGCTTGCTCGATCTTCTCCAGGTCCTCCCCCCTGAGCTCCGGCGGGTTGAGAAAGTAGGCCACGTAAAAACGCAGCGTCAATTCGCCCTTGCGCCGTAGTTCATCGTATAAATCCAAATATTCGAAATCCTGCCCGGCGCTGTGAACGCGAGTCAACCCGAACTGGTTTGCCTCATGAATGCCTTTACGCAGAGCGGCCAGGCGTTCTTCCCGCGTAGGTTTCGGCATGACTTTGGCAACTAAATCGCCTGCCGATTCCTTCAGTGCTCCCGTGGCCTCGCCATTGGCATCCCGTATAATCTTGCCGTTCGCAGGATCAGGTGTCTGTTTGCTGATGCCAGCCATCGCCAGCGCCTTGCTGTTCGCCCAGGAACTGTGACCATCGAACGCGACTAAGTAAACCGGTCGATCGGGCACAACCTCGTCCAGAATTTTTTTGTCGGGCAAAGCCGCAGGACCGAAAGTTGGATACGTCCATCCCATCCCAGTGATCCAAGGTTCTTTCGGGTGCGATGCTGCATACACCTTCACCCGTCGCTGGATCTCCGCCACGCTGGATGCGCCATTGAGGTCAACCTCTACCAGGCCCAGCGACCCATCCATGAAGTGAATATGACAATCTTCGAATCCGGGCAGAAGCAGATGCCCGCCGGCATCAACAATTTTCGTCAAAGATCCACGGTAGGCCTGAATATCCTTGTCGCTGCCGACCGCAACGATTTTGTCTGCTTTGATGGCCAAAGCCTCCGCCCACGGCTGCTTGTCATTTAATGTATAGATTTTGGCGTGTACGATGATGGTGTCAGCGGCACCGGCACGGACCTTCTCTTGCGCCCCGGCTTCCGTGAAGGCAAAAGAGAGAACTGCCAGGAGCGCCACCAACAATCGCAAGAGACCTTTGGGCAGGTTTTTTGAGCTGAACAAGTTTTCGCTCCGCAACCTTAAATAATCTTTATCCGTTGGCTAGAATGTGGGCGGAGTATTCACCCACAACAACCATGTTTCCGTTCGGCCGGGATTTTTCCAGCGATGCGGAATCGCACTCTCGAAGTAAAAACTGTCTCCCGGCTTGAGCCGGTATTGCTCGCGGTTCAGAGTAATGGCAAACTCTCCGCGCAAGATGTAGAGAAACTCTTCGCCTTCGTGCGTGTACGAGTCGCCGCTCTCCGCCGCTGGTGCCACACGAAACAAATGCGGCTCCATCACGGTGTTGCCCCATGCCAGCAACTCCATGCGCACTCCCGGCCCAGCCTCAAGAATCTTTCTGGCCTTCGGAGGCACATGCAGGCTACTTGCCTCTGTCCCATCAAAGAAATTTAGGATGTTAGTTTTGTAAAAGCGCGCCAGCTTTCGCAGAGTTCCGACGGAAGCGCTCATCTGGGACCGCTCCAGAGCGCTCCGCAACTGCCGCAAGTGTCCACCGATTGCCCCCGAGTTGCCGTCTGGAACCGGCAGTAGTCTGCCTTCACGTTTCAGCAGTTGCACAATCGCAGGGGCATTCAGTCCTCGCACTTTGCGCAGGAATCGCGCGCGTTTGAGCAGGGTGACGTCTTCGGCGCTGTAAAGGCGGTATTTGCTCTCGGTCCGCCGTGGACGTGTCAGACCCAGGCTTTCCCACGACCGGATCACCGATGGAGACACTCCCACCCGGCGCGCTACATCGCCAATTTTCAAGTACGGTGCTGAGTTTGTCGCCTTCATACCCCTATGTGCGAGACCGAGGGCTGATGCCGCGGTAAGAATCTAGAATCGAATCGAAAGGGATGCGATTTTTGTTCTTGACAGTTCGCCTCCCCCTTCTCTAACCTTGCGGGATTATAGCAAGGTTGGCGTCGGATACAAGCAGCCGTTTTGAAAACAAACCCTTCCCCGAATACGTTGGAGGTTCCATGCCGTCATCGAGAGCCCGCTGGACCGCCGTTTGCCTGACCGTCGCGTTGTCTCTTTGCACTTCCACCCTTCTTGTCGCGCAAGGCACGAGCGGCCGCATTCTTGGCCGCGTCGCTGATCCCACCGGCGCCGTCCTCGCAGGAGTCAAGGTCACGCTGGTCAACGAAGCCACCAACGTCAGCCGTGACGCCCTGACCAACGGAAACGGTGACTATGATTTTGTTGAAGTCCCCGTTGGCACCTACCGCTTGGAGTTCGATCTCAAAGGATTCAAGAAGAACGTCCGCCGCAGCATTGCTCTCGACATCAACCAGGTCATCACCCTCAACTTGACCATGCAGCTGGGAGCGGCGCAGGAAATCGTTGACGTCACCTCCGAAGCGCCTCTGGTTGAGACGACGAGTACTCAGCTTGGCGCGGTTGTAGGCGACCGCGCTGTCAGCGAGCTTCCGCTCAATGCCCGCGACACCTACCAGCTCCTGCAGTTGCAGCCCGGCGTCATGTCGACGGTTGGCTCCAGCAACTCCATCGTCTACGGCAGCAGCAATGCAGGCGCGGTCTCAGTGAACGGCGGTCGCGGCCGATCCAATAATTTCACCGTGAACGGCGGCGACGCCAACGATCAGTTCGTCAACCTGCCGACGGTACAGCCCTCGCCCGACAGCATTCAGGAATTCCGCGTTCTGACCAACACCTTTGACGCCGAATACGGCCGCAATTCCGGCTCCATCGTGAACGTGGTGACAAAGTCGGGCAGCAATCAGTTTCACGGAAATATGTACGAGTTCTTCCGCAACAAAGCGCTGAACGCCAATGCCTACTGCTTCTCGGCCGATGGATGCCCGAAGCCGCAGTTCAACCAGAACCAATTTGGCGGCACTTTAGGTGGGCCCATTAAGAAAGATCGCACTTTCTTCTTCGCGTCCTACGAGGGAAGGAGGATTCGTGAGGGAATCCAATCACCGGCGGTGACCGTTCCTACCACCGCTGAGCGCCCGAGCGCGACACAGCCATTCGCCAATTTTTCGGGAGATCCTACTTTTAGCGGAGTGCTAGCCAGCGCCTTCGCGCTCAATCAGCGTCCTGGTTGCGTAACCGCTTTGGGGGCAGCCCCAGGTATTCCAGATAACAGCAACTATTCGGACCTCTTCCCTGGCAATATCATTCCTTTGGGCTGCATGGACCCTACGGCAGTTGACCTGCTTCAGTTTGTTCCCACTCCCACCAACGGCAATACGCTGGTGACCGTGCCGGTGCAACCCGAGCGCGGCGATCAGTTCACCGTCAAGATTGACCACCGTATCAACGACAAGCAGAACCTCAGCATTTACTATTATTTCGATGATCACCATCTAGTCTCCCCGTTCGCCCAGTTTCAGGCTGCCGGCGCCAACGTCCCTGGTTTCGCCTCCGCCACGAGTGAGCGCTTTCAGCAGTGGAACATCAGCCACACCTGGACCATCAACAACAGCACGGTCAATGAATTCCGCTTCAACTACAACCGCGAAG
>WNGP01000948.1_pt1 | contig 26621 bp, 18 predicted proteins | sample 5407671 | NCBI WGS metagenome assembly WNGP01 (sample SAMN13153381, study PRJNA577476) | soil metagenome | isolation source: 40 cm soil or saprolite under Garry oak tree replicate 2 | place: USA:California | collected 2016-06-15
AATAGCAGTGCCGCGTGGACATCTCGCGCACCATACTCGGCTCCAGCCGGCCCGCCACCATCGTTGCTCCGGTACTCCACGCGTCCAACAGGAGCGCGTCAAACACCGGCGCGCGTGCGTCCTTTCTCGCCACGAGCTGCAACACCTCAGCCAAGCCGCCCGGCTCGATGCGATAGAAAAACCAGCCCACCGGTTCTTGGTGCGCATCACGCACGAGCCGGCGACGTAAGACGCGCTGCGGGTCCATCTGCTGCGCCAACCCCAACAACCACGCAAGCCATTGTTCGTCGTATTCCGGCTGCAGGGCGCGACTCGGCAGCAAGTCCGGCAGGCGTTTCGCCGCCACGTCGAGCGGGAGGTCACCTACCGAATACCCGTCGCGTGCGAAGTGAGATCGCGCCGCGGAGGGGCCCCAGCGAGCCAGCGCCGTGTCGGCGATCGCAGCCAGCGGCCGAAGACCCTGCGTGATCAGCGTGGGTGTGCCGCGTGCCCGCATCCACGATAACGCGTAGCGCGCCGGCCGCACCGGCCGTTGCCACTTCATGCTGTACAGCAGGATCGTGGCGGCGCCTCCAAGGGCCTCGAAGATCCGTCGGGCGGCGTCGTTGCTGATGTCGGAGAACAGCAGGTCTTGCGGCCCGGCGAGGACGTGACGCACCAGCCGGCTGGCCACGAGCGGCGCGGCGGTGGGCGCCGCCATCAGCTTTGTAGCGGCGATCAAGCGCAGGCGACGCCCGCGAAACTGGAGCCGCTTCGGCTGCACGCCGATGAATCCGTCAATCGAGCCGGTGTCATTGACATGCACCAGAGACGGCAGGTCCTCGTCGTACCACGGATTCTCGAAGAACACGCGCTCGAAGTACGTGTCGAGCGGGATGCCCGGAGGAGCGTGGTGGCCATTCCGTGCAAACGCCCAGCGAAACAACTCCAGCACCGCGGGGATGTCGTCCCGTTGAAACGGCCGAATCAGGTCCACGCGCCCTGTCTCTGTTCTCCACGCAGGGCGGCAACGTCGTGTTTGCCGCTGGGCAGCCGCGGCAACGCGTCGCGCACCTCATAGCGCGCCGGTTGCATATGCCGGGGGAGCTCGACGCCGACGTACGCCCGCAGACGGTCGAGCGAGCCGCCCCCCCCGCCGGCGAGCACGACGAAAGCGACAATGCGCTCGCCGCGCGCGTCGTCAGGCTCGGAGGTGATGATGCACTCCGCCACCTCGCCCGAGGCGTACAACACCGTGCCGATCTCATCGGGGCTGACGCGATAGCCCAACGTCTTAATCATCCGCTGCGAGCGACCGACGAAGTACAGCCAGCCGTCGGCATCCTGACGTACCAGATCGCCCGAGAACACGACACGCTCCGCGTCGGGCGTGCCCGACGCGCGGAGCGGGTGGGGGCGGAAGACCCGCGCCGTTTCTTCCGGATCGTTCCAGTACCCGAGGGTTACCGTCGGCCCGCGATGGACCAGCTCGCCGACCTCGCCGGGCTCGCACGGCGTGAGATCATCCCGGAGCACGAGCACCTCGGCACCGGGGATTGCCCGGCCCATGGAATCGGGCCGCCGATCGACTTCCTCCGGCGGCAAGAACGTACTCCGCAACACCTCGGTCAACCCGTACATCAGGAAGAGTCGGGCCCGAGGTTGCGCGCGACGGAGCGCGCGCACCACCGGCACGGGGAGGTGGCCACCCGCGTTGGTGACGATGCGCAGTCTCTCGAGCGGCTCGTCGCGGAATGACGGCACATTCAAGAGCTGCTGCCACAACGGGGGCACTGCCGCCAAGACGCTGACCTGCTGCGCGCGCATGTCGGCCACGAGCTGCGAAGCCAGCGGCGAGCGCGCCACGACAAGTGCGGCACCACTGCCGACGGCGCAGAGCACCTGACTCATTCCGTAGACGAAGCTGAACGGCAGTACGCTGGCGATACGATCCGTCGCTGTGATGCCGAGATACCCGATGACCGTCTCGGCGGCCGCGAGGAGATTGGCATGCGTGACCGTCACGCCTTTGGGCAGGCCCGTCGAGCCAGACGTGAAAACGATCTGCGCCGGGTCCATGCCGATTTGGGGCACCGGGGTGAAGGTGATGGGGAGCAGGTCCTCGAGTGCGGACGCCAACAGGAGGTGAGCCCGCGTCTCGAGCCGGCGCGATTGTCGCGCCAGCAGATCCTCGGACGTGATCAGCGTGGTCGCCCCCGATGCTTCCAGGATGTGTTCGACTTGGCGCGGTCGCAGCGATTCGTTGATGACCACCGCGATGCCGCCCGCGGCAGTCACTCCGAAAAACGCGGCCATGGCGTCGGTGCCGCCGTCGAGGAAGATCCCGACCCGATCGTGGGCCTTGAAGCCAGACGCCGTCAGCGCCGCGCCGATGGCCGCAGCACGACGCCGCAGGACGGCATAGTCAGTGACCCGCTCCCCCTCGATCACTGCGGGGAGCGCACCCCGAGCACCCGCCGTCTTCCACAACAAGTGGGCGATATTGGAGATCAGAAGTACCTCCAGCACACCCGCACAGCATCAGCCGTACCACGCCAAGCCCGAGTCTTTGTCTACATCTGGCTGTTGCGTCGACGCACCACCTGACGCGGAGCACGGCGGGCCGCCTGCACCAGTCCTGCGGCGCCATCCTTGCATAGCTGGCGCCGAGCGAGGCGTCATAACCCTGCGAGGACCAAGGTGAGTCTGGCGAACGACCTGCACCTCAATCCGGCCGAGGAAACGGAGCGGATCGCCGCCACGCTGCGCCAGCAACTCGGCGAGTCGTTGAATCGGCGTGGGCTGGTGGTGGGCATGAGCGGCGGCATTGACAGCTCCGTGTGCGCAGCGCTCGCGGTGCGAGCCGTGGGAGCCGCCCACGTATTCGGCCTGCTGATGCCCGAACAGGACTCGGATCAGAGCAGTCTCGGACTCGCCGCCCGCTGGGCGGATGCGCTGGGCATCTCCTACGCGATCGAAGAAATCACAGAGATCCTCGTCGCGGTCGGGTGCTACCGGCGGCGCAACGCCGCGATCCGCCGCGTGGTACCCGACTTCCAGGACAACTGGCGCTTCAAGGTGGTATTGCCGGGAGGCCGGCTCGATTCCGATCGATTGAATGTGTCTTACCTGGCGATCGAAGTCCCGTCCTCCGGTGAGGTTCGCCAGGTCCGCCTGCCACCGGCCGAGTATCGGGAGATCGTCGCGGCGACGAACTTCAAGCAGCGCGTTCGCACGATGCTCGAGTATTACCAAGCCGATCGGCTCCACTACGCGGTGGTCGGCACACCCAACCGGCTGGAATACGATCAAGGATTCTTCGTCAAAGGCGGTGACGGTCTCGCCGACGTAAAACCCATTGCCCATCTGTACAAGACGCAGGTTTATGAGCTCGCCGAGTTCCTCGGCGTCCCCGCGGAGATTCGGTCCCGCGCCCCGACGACCGACACGTACTCTTTGCCGCAAACGCAGGAGGAGTTCTACTTCTCCCTGCCGACCGCCACGCTCGATCTGGTCCTGTACGCGCACAACCTCGGCCTGAATCCCGCTGCCGTGGCCGCAGAGCTGGGGCGGACGCCTGACCAAGCGGCGCGCGCGCTGCGCGAGGTCGATCAGAAGCGCGCGGCAACGAAATACCTCCACCTCCCACCCCTGCTCGTCGAGCCTGTGCTCGAGCGGGAGCCGGTCTGATGTGCGGGCTCGCGGGCGTCGCGCGTCGCGAGCCGCGCGGCGTGGCGACCGAGATGCTCGATCGCATGGCCGCGGCGCTGCGGCACCGTGGCCCGGACGGGTCCGGGCGTTACGCGGATGCGCAGGTCGGTCTCGCGCACGTGCGCCTGAGCATCATCGACATCGCCGGCGGTGCGCAACCACTCGGCAACGAAGACGGCTCCGTGCTGATCGTCTACAACGGCGAGGTCTACAACTATCTCGAGCTGCAACGCGAGCTGGTCGCGGCCGGCCATCGGTTCCGCACGCGCTGCGATACCGAGGTGCTCGTCCACGCGTATGAGCAGTGGGGCACCGGCATGCTCGGCCGCCTGAACGGCCAGTTTGCGTTCGCGATTTACGATCGCCGCGCGGGAACGGTCTTGCTCGCGCGCGACCGCTTCGGCGTGCGCCCGCTGTTCTACAGCATCACGCGCGGTGACCTGTGGTTCGCCTCCGAGGCGAAGGCCCTGTTCGCGAGCGGCGAGGTGGAGGCCGAGCTCGACCCGGTGGGACTCGACCAGGTGTTTACGTTCTGGGCGGCCCGCCCACCGCGGACCGTGTTCCGCGGCGTGTACTCGCTCGAGCCGGGGACTTTCGCGGTGTGGCGTCAGGGCGTGCTCCTTCACGATCGCTTCTACCAGCTCGATTATCCGGAGGCCAGCGAGGAGCCGTCCAATGCGCTGCCGACGCTCGGGGGGCTGCTCGACAGCAGCGTCGCGCTACGGCTGCGCTCTGACGTCCCCGTCGGCGGATACCTGAGTGGCGGCCTCGATTCGTCGATTACCTGCGCGCTCGCGGCCCGCGGATCGCCGTTCTCGCTACGGACGTTTTCTGTCACATTCGACGATCCGCAACTCGATGAACGGGAGTTTCAGCAGCTCGTGGCTCGGCAGCTCCAGAGCTGTCACCACATCCAGGCCATCGGTTCCCATGAGGTCGCCGCAGTCTTTCCGGAGGTCGTGCGTCACGCCGAGACGCCGCTCGTGCGCACTGCTCCCGCCCCGATGTATCTGCTCGCCCGGCTCGCGCGCGAGCACGACATCAAGGTCGTCCTCACAGGGGAGGGATCGGACGAGTTGTTCCTCGGCTACGACCTGTTCAAAGAGACGGCGCTGCGGTTGTTTTGTCTCCGCCAACCGCAATCGCAGCGGCGGCCTCGCCTGTTCGATCGGCTGTATCCGTATCTCGATCCCCGTGGCCGCCGCGGTGACTTCTGGCGCCTCTCGTTTCTCGATGCCGGCTCGCCGGACGACCCCCTATTCTCGCATCTGCCGCGGTTCCTCCTCACGGCACGGATCAAGGACTTTTACTCGGGCGACCTCCGCACCACGCTCGCCGGAAGCGCCCCGCTCGACGAGCTGCGCGCAAGCCTGCCGCGTCAGTTCGCCACGTGGTCGCCGCTCAACCGCGCTGCATATCTCGAGATGGTCACGCTCCTGTCCCCGTATCTCTTGAGCGCACAGGGCGACCGCATGTCGCTGGCGCACGGTGTGGAGGCGCGCTACCCGTTCCTCGATCATCGCGTCTTTGAGTTCGCGGCACGCCTGCCCGCACAGAGCAAGCTCCGCGGTTTGCGCGAAAAGGCTGTGCTGCGCCGCTGGGCCCGGAACGTGGTGCCTCCAGCCGTGCAGCAGCGGCCCAAACAGCCGTATCGCGCGCCCGATGTCCCCGCCTTCTTCACGCCGGCACCGCCGGATTACGTGGAAGAGCTACTGGAGCAGCGTAGCGTCGCGCGGACCGGCCTGTTCGAGCCGGCAGCGGTGGCGGGCCTGGTGCGACGCTGCCGAGCCGGTACCCCGATGGGATTTCGCGAGAGTCAGGCGCTGGTCGCGATTCTCTCGACAGAGTTGTGGCATCGCCAATTCATCACGAGTGACGCGCGAAGCTCGGCGCGCCCGGCGCCGCACGAGAACCGCGTCGCGGCGGTAGGATGATCGTGAACCCAACGGAGACGCACCCCGCTATGGACGAGGCAGCCATTCTGGCGCGCACGCGCGCGTACGTGAACGAGACCTTCCTGTATATGCGGCCCGGCTTGACGCTGGGCGACCAGGACCGCCTCCTGCAGCGAGGCGTGATCGACTCCATGGGCGTGATGGAGCTGATCGCCTTTCTGCGCAGCGAGTTCGGGGTCGTCGTGGCAGATGAGGACATCACGGAAAGCAACCTGGGGACGCTCGCCGACATCGCGCGCTATGTGTCCGCCCACCGCAGCAACGGCAACGGCGGACAACCGGGCACGAACGGAAGAGGCTCGCGGGGTTAACTCGACGGAACGGCGTCGCGGCGCGTCGGCTCCCACACCGGCGTGGCGCGCCCGGTGAGCAACCGGAGCCAGGCATGCAACACGGCCACGTTTCCCGCCACGACATAGGCCGGCAGCCCGAGCAAGCGCGGTACTGACGTCTCGTCGGGCCAGAGCCAACCCAATGCCGCCAACGTCATCGCCACTCCGCTGATGACGAGTAGCACCCGAGCCCACTCGGTAGCGAACGCGAGATCCACGAGGGCGAAACCAGCGGCGACCAAGCTCCAGGGCACGAGCCAGCGGCAGACCTTGTGGCTGAACAGCATCCAGGAGAACACCCCGTACCGGAGTGGGTTGAGGAGTGCGCGTTTATAGGTGAGCGTGGCCAGGCCGCGCGTGATGGTACGGACTTTCCGCCGATACTCCTGGTGCAGTGAGCGGCCGCGCGGCACATAGCAGATCGCGTCCGGCACCGATACCGCGCGAAGCCCGTGCTCCCTGGCTGTCAGGGCCGCTGCAAAATCTCGACTGCGGTCCTCACGGATTGGTTGCATGTGCAGCTTGACGCGGATCGCGTATAAGCAGCCAGAGGCGCCGACGATTCCGTCTACGGCCGTCTCCAGATCGCGGATCCACATTTCGTACCCGACGTACGTTCCCTCTCCGCTATTCACGCGATCCGCCACGTTCGTGACGCTCACGTCACGACCCGATGCGACACCGACCTCCGCATCGTCGAACGCGGCCACCAGCGCCTGGATCGCACCGGGATCGATACGGACCGACCCATCGGTGTTGACGATGATCTCGCCCGTCAGCAGTGGTCGGGCGGCGTTCTCAGCTGCCGTCTTCCCCTGCCGCCGCGGCAGCCGCAGCAGCTCGACGCCGCGGCCCGCAAATTTGCGGACGATCTCGTCGGTCCCGTCTGCTGACGCGTCGGATACGACGAGGATCTGCCGCCGATCGGCCGGATAGTCGATCGCAAGAATCCGCTCCAGCGTCCCCGCAATGACGGCCACCTCGTTGTAGACGGGAACCACGATGCTAATGCGCGGAGGAATCGGGGCCGAGGATCGCCGCTGCGCGCGCGGTTTGCGCAGGCTCAGCAGTCTGAGGATGGCCGGATAACCGAGATACGTGTACAGGCAGAAGCCGGCAGCCAGCGCGACTCCGAGCGCGGGGAGGAGCATCATGCCGCGACCGGTGTCAAGGCGCCCCCGCCCCCGCCCCCGCCCCGCGCGACGAGCCGGTAGATCTCGACGTAGCGATCGAGCCAGGGCCCCACGCCGAACTCGCGCTCCAGGCGGACACGGGCCGCGCGGGCTCGCCGCGCCGCCGCGGCGGGATGCGCGTAGACATCGCGAATCCCCGCCGCCAACGCCCCGGGATCCTCTGACGCGACGAGCACGGCTTCTTCCGATGTCAGGACATCGGGAACTCCACCCACGGCGGTCGCGACCACGGGAACGCCCGCCGCCATGGCCTCGAAGAGGGCGACCGGGGTGCCTTCGGTTCGCGAGCTGAGGACGCAGACGTCGAACGCCGTGTACACGCGCTCCGCATCCGGCACCTCGCCGTGCCAACGAATTCGGGCTGCGACTCCCAATCGGCTCGCGCGCGCCTTCAGGGCGAGCTGTTGGACCCCGGTCCCGATCATCGAAACTGTGAGCGGTACATCGTTGAGGTGCGTCAGAGCCTCCAACAGCACATCGGGCCCCTTCTCCGCGCTGAGCCGGCCGACCCAACCGACAGCAAAGTCCGCTCGTGGAATCGCAAGCGCGCCGCGCGCGGCATCGCGGTCGAGCGCTGGCGAGATCCGGCGCCACGCGTTGGGCAATGTATGAATGCGCGACCGGGATACACCGGCGCGCGCGAGGCAGTCACCGAGCGGCCGGGAGACGGCGACCACCGCGTCGAACCGGCGAAACGCGCGACGCTGGAGATATTCGTAAACGCGATTTCTCCAGGGGCCGCCGGTGAAGCCGTGCGCCGTGGTAATGACCGGGATGCCGAAATGCCGCGCCACACCGGCGTCGAGGACGTCGGGCCGATAGCCATGGGTATGGACCGCATCGGGGCGCAGGCGCCGGCATAATGCCGCGATCGCGGCGCGCTCGCGCGCATAGCCCCGTGCAGAGACAACGATCTGATGCGTGTTCACCCCCGCGTCGGACAACGGAAAGAGAAAGGGTTCGCCAGCCCCAGGTTCAGCGACCACGGATACGATGTGAACCTCGTGTCCCATCCCCCGCAGCCCCATCCCCAGCATTTGCACCACGCGCTCGAGTCCGCCAAATGTGGCGGGCGCGACCACGTGCATGATTACCATGTACTCCCCCGCGTCGACCTGGTCTCGAGCGCCACGGGTGCGCGCTTCCCCGTCCCTTCCAGGATGACCACCGCGGCGGCGAACCCTTGCTGGTGAGACAGGCTGACATGTGCGGTACGAACGCCAGATTCGCGCGCTTGCTCGACGAGCACGCCCAGCAATCGGATTTCGGGAGCACCGCCTGAGGCTGACACCAGCTCGACTTGTCGCAGCGCGCCGTGACGGATCCCAGCGTGCAGCGCCTTGAGACACGCTTCTTTCGCGGCGAAGCGCGCGGCCAGCGCATCCACCCGGTCAACGCGGTTCGCACAAGCCGCGAGCTCTCGTGGGGTGAAGACCTGCTCCTCGATCTTCGCGAGGACGCGCGACCAGCGCGCGATTTCGACGATGTCGAGCCCGATCCCGACGATCATGCCAAGCGTACCGCCAGCGGAATCCGCGGAAGCGTGCCTCGCCGCACGGACGTCTCTCCGAAAAGAGTCGGCGTCGTGGCGTAGCCCACTCCCGTGAGCGCGGCCGCGATTGCCTGTGCCGCCACCGCAGCCCCCTCGGGCGTAAAATGGTCATGGTCGTAGTAATGGCGCAGACCCTGGTTCAGCAGTGGCTGCAGGGTGATGTGCGGCACGCCGAGCTCTTCGGCGACCGCGATCGCGCGCGCATCGATCAAGCTCAGGAGGCGGTTGATCACGTCGACGCTGAAGTACACGCTGACCTTTTCCTTCCACGGTCTCCCGATCCCGCCGTGCCAGAAGCGCGCCAGCTCTTCGTCCGTATACTTTTTTTCGAACCACGGCTGGCGCGCCACGAGCACGCGCGGCGCCCGGGCAGTCGCGTGGAGGAGCGCGCGGCGGAAATGGCGCTCGAAATGTTTCAGGACGGCGCCCGGATCCGGTACGGTCGTGCGGATTTCCTTCGCCTCCGCCCGCATTTTCCGCCCGGCCACAAGCCACGCGCCCGCGTTCTCCTTGATTTCCACCGGGTGCAGCCACGCCTGGCGCAGCCGCCGGACAAGCTCGAGCAGCGCCGAGGTGCGCGGTTTCCAGCCGAATGGTTGCTGTGGGTGCCGCGCGAACAGCAGCTCCTCCGGGACAACCGCCGGCGATTGCGCGGGCGGCGCACCATCCTCGAGCCAGTGGTACACGGTGCTCGCACCGACCATGAGGACAATCACGTCCAGGCGGTCATAGCCCGGCAGGACACGCTCGAGAATCAGCTCGAGCTCCGCTGCGCCCACGCCGGAGTGGCCAATGTTCCCGACATGCACGCGGCGCGCAGCGAGCGTGCGCAGCGCATCGGGGCGGTTGAGCAGGCGTTCGACGACCGCCGGCCAACTCGTTTGCTGGTCGAGCGCAAAACACTCGACGGAGCTTCCTCCAGCCACGAGGATCCGGCACAGGCCTGGTTCGTGCGCGCGCGGGTCGCCGCCGCGCTCACCGTCGGCGTTGACTTCGAAGCGGACGCGCGGCTCGAGCTCGGGAAAAACGCCAGGATGCTGACGCACCTCCAGGCGCATGCTTGGCGGCCAGACGCAATACCGCGTGAACCGCCGGATCCACCAGCGGGCGGCCAATTCGGCGCTGATGACGAGGACGAGGCCGGTGAGCGCGGCGATCAAGATCCAAGACGTCATATGGGACCTATGCGAGGCATGGGGATGTGAACCGAGGGAGCACGCGCTGTGCCAGTCACGTGAGAGAGGCGGAATCGCAGCGCGAGAGTTTTGCTTGTTGCACCGCCGCCACACGTGCGGACCCAACCCTCCGGCCCGGCGTCATGCTCTCCCCGAAACGCGCAGCAGTGGAATCCGACTCCGTACGTCGACATATCGGTCGTTCCGATACACGAACAAGACCCACATGAGTCCAAAGACCACCACCATGGCGACCCCGGCCACGGCGAGTCCGGCCAGGCCACGGACGCCCAGGCCTAGCTTGAACCACAGCAGCACGGCCAGCACCGGCACGGCGCCCAACACGGCCCGCGGAACGACGTACCGGACGTACTCCGCGACCGGCGTCTGCAATTCTCGGCACGTTTGGACTAGGACGGCGGCCGCGAACAGGACGTTGGGAATGGCGGTGCCGAGCGCAACACCGGCAAGCCCCAGCGGGTGCACGAGCAGAATACTCAGCCCAAGGTTCACAAGGCCGGCGACGAGAAACCCGATCGTTGGCAGGCGGGGCTTGCCCAGGCCCATCAGGATCGGGAGCGCGACGCCGCGCACCGGTAGGAAGATCAAGTACGAAAGCATGAGGATCTGGAGCACCTGTCCCGCCGCGTGCTCGAACTGCGGACCGACCCACCAGGCAATGAAACGCGGCCCCAGCACGACGAAAAACAGGCCGGCCATGATCGTCACCGAGAGTGCGACCTTGGACCATTTGAGAAAGATCTCGCGGAGATCCGCCGTCTTCCCCTGCGTTTGCAGCCGCGTGGCGGCCGGCATCACGACCGCCGCGATCGCGATCACGAACTCCATCAGGTAGATGATGAAGCTGTTCGCGACGGTGAAATACGGAATCGAGCTCACGTTCATGAACGCCCCGATGACGAGCGAGTCCGTTTCGAACGAGAGACGAGACCCGGCGTTGAGCACGAGCACGAAGAGGCTGAAGGAAAAGATTTGGCGTACCACGCCCCAGTTGAACCCCCCCAATCCCAGACGTATCTCGGGGTGCCGGTGTCGGATGAACAGCACGCACGCCGTGAAATCGAACGCCAGGCAGGCCAGTTGAACGAGCGCCAACAGCGTCAGGGAGGCCTTGAGCGTGAGGAGTCCGACCGTGAGGCCGAGCCGGAGCAGCACGCTGGCCAGGCGGATCACATTGCGCGGCACGAAGTCGCCGTGCGCCGCCATGATTCCGTCGGGCAGGAGCCCAATGAATCCCGCCGCCACGAACAGCGCCATGACCGCGAACGCCAAGCGCGCGTCGGTGTGGCGCGGCGTCGGGATACCGTAGAGTGTGAACAGTGCATACAGGCCCAGTCCAATCACCAGCGCGATGAGCCCGAGGAGCAGATACAGTCCCGTGCAGCTGCTGATCGCCTCGTTGAGACTGCGGCTGTCGCCCTTGGCGGCATGCTGAGCGAAGTAACGAACGGACGCCATCGGCACGCCTAGCACGAGGAGCCCGAGATACCCGTTCATGGACGTGATCAGCATCCAGGTGCCGTACCCGTCGACCCCGAGCTTGTGAAGCGTGAACGGCGTCAGCAGGTAGAGCACAACGATCATCAGCGCCGTGACGACCCAATTGCTTCCGACACTCTTTAGCATGCGGGAGCCTCCATGAGTACCGCGGCAGCCTCGTTGACGGTGACGAACCGGAACGGGGTCAGGTTCGCCAACTTCTCCAGGTAGCCTTCGATCGTGGCGAAGAGCCGTTCGACATCCGCTGTGGTGCGCGTGAAGGGGCTCAGGCCGGGCTTGAGACTGGGCGTATGCCAGCTGATGTGCAGATGCCGCGCACCATGTTCCAGTAAACGGGCGGACAGCGTCAACATCTGGGCGACTGATTGGAACTCCGGACTGAGGCTGAGACGGCGGACCAAGCCGGTGCGGACGGCGATGCCCGGTAGGTGCAGCGAAGGGGGCGCTGCCTCGAGCAAGCGCTGCACAGGCTCAAACACGCTGAACGGTCCTCGGCTGAACCCGTACGACAGAGGAACCTCCACGATGGGCCCATCCGGAACAGGCGTCCGGATGTCCTGGTCAGATCCCAGGCGGTACGGCACGATTGGAGCGCCGACGAACGTCGGACCATCATCCACCGCTTCCAGACTGACGAACGGGCTGATGCTCGAGTCCACGCGATACCCGCACGACACCAGGGCGGCAACCGTGTCCGGGCCGATGCCGTAGCGTCCCGCCCGAAACGCGGTGGGCCGTTGTCCGAACGCCTGCTGCATCGCTTCTGTCAGCGTCCGGATCTTGGCCCGCTGCAGGTCGGCGGGCAGGTTCTTGACCATGGAGTTGCGCGGCACGAACGCTTCGGTGAGCGGCGGCGTGTTCCACGGATGTAGGTGAGCGCCGATCTCTGCGCGGCCTTCGCCTCCGATGTCGCACATCACGGCGGCCGCGCAGGGATCGATGGCCACGTGATAACTCGTGAAGTAGGTGGGCCGCACACCCAGGCTCTCGAAGAACCGCGCCTGTCGCCGCAACTCGCCGATGTTCTCCACGGTCACATCAGTGCGGCTGCGATTCCAATTATCCTCTTCCGTGTCGAGCGACACGACAAGCGGAATCTCACGCATCGGCGGCTCCGGCCCTGCCCCCCCAACGAGTGCGCAACTCACCAGCTGCGTCCAGCGCGCGCAGCACGCGCCCACGCCATCCGCGACGGTAGATCGTGATCTCTTCGGTGATCCGTTGAGTCGTCGTCCATTGCTGCTTGTAAGCGTCGGCGCCCCGCAAGAAGTCAAAGCGCCTGTAGCCGCGCTCGATGGCGCGCCGGATCATCGTCGCCATGAGGACGAGACCAACACTTTGGCGCTCCCAGTCGGGATCGCGGCCACTTTGGTAGAAGTAGACCGTGTCGCCCCACGTGAACCCGTACCAGGCGGCGACGGGCGCGCCATCGATATCCAGCGTGGACAGCCAGAGCCGCCTGCGTGCCGCGAGTTCGGTAGCAAACCGGCGGTGCAGCCGTCTCACGCCGCGGTCCTGGAACGCGCCTTCCTCGCCTTCCCACCGGCGCTCGTGCAGGGACATGAGGTGGCTCAAGCCCGCTTCTACGCGGTCGTCCTCGTAGTCCGTAATCCTCATCGCGTGCTGGCGTCGTAACTGCCGCTCCTTGCGACGCAGCGTCTGTCGACGCGTGGGCGTCAAGGTGCCGAGGTACTGTTCCCAGTCATCGCACAGCTCGAGATACGGACACACCCACAGCCGTTGGCGACGGACCGCGTACCCCCGCGCGGCGATCGATTCGTACAAGCGGCGCGTCGTGATTGCATTGGGTGCCAGGTTGCTGAGGATCAGTAGCTCCCACGGCAATGCGTCGAGAGAAGGCGCGAACTCGGCTACGGGACTTCCCGGCATCGCCAGGACGTCGAGGTGGTCCGGACATCCCACATCGCCAGAGGCCCACGTGAGCGCGGTGACCGGCACGCGGTGGAACGCGACACGCCGCAGCCGGACCGGAAGCACCGCCTGGACGACGCCCTCCGCGCCGCGGAGCACCAGCGCTTCGCTCGCCGCAACCTCGGCGGAGGGGGAGGCGTCCGCCCACGCGCGATACCACGCCCAGCTCATGAACGGCGACGGCGATGCGGTGCTCGCTTCCAGCGTCTCCCACGTCGCGGGGCCGAGGGCAAGCGCATCGGTCAACGACATGCGCGTAACGCCGACGCTCGATGTGCTGAGCACTACGCTCATCGGGCGAGACCCAGTTGTTGGAGCGACTCGAGCAAGAACGGCGCGGGGTCGCGCCACCGCCAGATTTCCTCGCCCGTTCGCCGGACTCCAACGCGCAGGAAGTCACGGACCGCGGCGAGTTTTACCGCCGGGCCGCCGCCGTTGCGCAGCTGCAGGTACAGGTGATCGACGTCGCCCCAAAACCAACGGCTCCGCACGCCCACTCGATACTGCGTCACCGCCGGCACGCTGTGTCCGAGCGCGCAGGCGACGAGCAGGCGCGGAAAATCGACGCCGGCATCGATCGCCAGCTGGAGCGATCCCCACAGACGTCCGTTGACCTCCATGAACACGTGCTGCCCTGTAGCTTGGTCCCGCTTACACTCGATCATCGCGGCACCCTGCCAATTCAGGGCCTCGAGCATGCGACGTCCCGCCGTAGCGAGGTCGCTATCGAACGCAATGCTTTCGCGGTACACGCTCACGCCGCCCTCCGGCGGCTTCTCCCGCAGGCGGCGGTGGGCGAACTCTGCGACTACTCGACCATTCCAACGCAGCACGAAGAGCCCTTCACCGGGGCCTCGGACGCGCCGTTGCAACAACACTGGAAATGCGATGCCCGGGAGTGTGCGGACCGCGGTGCGGCACTGGTCGCGTGAGTTCACAAACTGCACGCCAAAATGCCGACCACGCACAACGGAGCGATGCGGCTTGAGGACTGCGGGAAAAAAATCCTCTCCCGGCAACTCCGCCTCTGCCGCTGCAAGCATCATTGTCTCCGGAACTCCCAGCCCCGCTTCGCGAGCGACGCGCAGCATCGCGCCTTTATCCGAAGCCTTGCGATAGGTTTCCAGGCGAGGGAACGGCAGCGCCACCGACGGGGGGATCTGCCGGCGGCCGTCGAGGATCGCCTCAACGGACGCGTCCGTGACCGGCAACAGCACGCCTACCCCGAGCCGCGATACCAGCCCGGCCACTTCCGCGACGTAACCGGCGGGATCGCCCAGCGGTTCAGTCGCCAACCGCAGCCGGCACACCCCGCGCGACACGCCCGCTAGCGAGAACCGGCGGCTCGCCGCAACGCCAACCTCGAAGCCAGCCCGAATCAGGGATCGAGCCGCGGCGAGCGCGGCGCGCTCATTGCCATCGGTGAGTAGCACGTCCATGACTGTGCCCGAGTTCTCTTGAGAGAACTGTGCCGCGGCGGCTGTGCCCTCTATAGGTCCGTGGGTGTGGCGTCGACGCAACGCCTGCGGCCGCCGGAGGCCGGAAAACGGATACGGGCAGGGTGGCGCCACTCTTGCGCTCGCGTGCCCTCATGTGTGGCATCGCCGGCATCGCCTACCGAGATCCCGAACGCCACGTACCGGAAGACCTCGTCCGGCGGATGTGTTCCGCGTTACGCCACCGCGGCCCTGATGATGAGGGCGTCTACGTGCGGGGCGCCGTCGGTCTCGGGATGCGCCGGCTCAGCATCATCGACCTGAGCAACGGGCAACAGCCGATTTTCAACGAAGATCGGTCCAAGCTGATCGTCTTCAACGGGGAGATCTACAACTACAGGGAGCTCCGCCGCCGCCTCGCGGCCCGGGGACACACGTTCCGCTCGTCGGGCGACACGGAGACGATCCTGCACCTCTACGAAGAGCAGGGCGTCGACTGCGTGACATCGCTCAGGGGGATGTTCGCCTGTGCCATCTGGGACGAGACCGAGGGGGGGGGCTCCCTGTTCCTGGCGCGCGATCGATTCGGCATCAAGCCCTTGTATGTCGTATCAGGACCCTGGGGGATCGCGTTCGCATCCGAGCTGAAGGCGCTGCACGCGACCGCTCTCACCTCGCGTGAGCTCGATTGGGAGGCACTCGACAGCTTCTTCCAGCTCGGCTACGTCCCTGCCCCGCGCACACCATTTCTCGACGTTCGTAAGCTCGAGCCCGGCCACACGCTCCTCTGGCGCCGCGATAACGGTCTTTCCGTCACCCGCCGCTACTGGCGTTTCCCGGTCGAGGATCGGGACAGCCCCCTCCGGCCGGAAGCACGCGTGCGGGATTGGCTCGACGAGTCCGTCGCAGCGCATCTCGTAAGCGATGTCCCTGTCGCCGTCTTCCTGAGCGGCGGTCTCGATTCATCCGCGGTCGTTGCGAGCATGGCGTCCGCCGGCGACGTGCCGCATGCGTTCACCGCCCGGTACTCGGGCTCGGGGGGGGCAGCGGCCGACGAGACAGCCCTCGCGCGCGGGCTGGCTGCCCGGCACGGTGCCGAGCTCACCGTGGTCGACATCCATCCCGAGCTTCAGGACATCTTCGAGCCGATCGTCCGTGCTCTCGATGAGCCGCACGCCGACGACTCGGCGATCCCGACCTGGCTGTTGTCGCAAGCCGTGGGCAGTCAGTATAAAGTCGCGCTGACCGGCATTGGCGGTGATGAGCTATTCGCGGGCTATCGCCGCCACATCGGCCTGCTCGCGACCGAGTACTACGCCAAGCTGCCTGCTCAGCTCCGGCATGGCATCGGCGCTCTGAGCCGCTGGCTCCCGGAGCCGAGCGACGGCGCGCTCGGCATCGACCGGCTGAAGCGATTCCTCGCCACCGGCAACGGTGCGATTCCCGATCGCTTCCTGGGCCTGATGAGCCGGCTCTCGAACGAAGAACGGCTGGCACTCTATGCGCCGAGCCTGCGCGCGAACATCTCCGGACGAGCGGCTACCTCCAGGTTCCGCGATGTCTTCGCCGCGCAAGGGAACGCCGTCTCAGGACTGGCTGCCGGGTTGTACATGGACTACACGACGTTCTTGCCCGATGATATCCTCGCGCTCAGCGACCGGCTGTCCATGGCGCACTCGCTCGAGATCCGCGTGCCGTTCGTCGATCACATCCTCGTCGAGGCTGCCTTCCCGATCCCACAACGCGTGAAAATCGGTCCCGCTCCGGTCTGGCAAAACAAGCGGCTGCTCCGACGCGCGCTGCGCTCGCGCCTGCCCGCGGCGCATTTCCGGGCACCCAAGCGCGGATTCGTGGGACCAACGGCGGCGTGGATGCGCAACGAGCTGCGCCCGTTGTTGACAGACGAGCTCTCTGCCGCGCGGCAGCATCGCCTCGGATACTTCGATGCTCGGGTGGTAGATACGCTACTCCGCGACCACCTGACGGGACGACAGAATCAGGAGCGGATTCTGTTGGCCTTGCTGTGCTTCTCGACCTGGCACCGCCTCTTCGTCGAAGACGCTCCGGCTCAGCGCGGGAGCACTGCAGTGTCCCAGAGCGCGAGACACTTATCGGCGTGGTAGCCGTCGGCCCAGTCCCACTCCTCGCTGATCAACTCGAGGGGCGGCGGGAGTTGGAACGGCGGCGCCTGTAGGTTGATGGGTCGCCAATCGCCCGTGACGATGTCGGGATTGGTGGGGCGAGCGGCATACGTCGTGGCGAGGAGGTAGCGGGCGCCACTGCTCCGAACATTCCGGAGTGCTTCGATTACGTCGGCATTCGAAAGATGGATCATGCAGTCCCGGCACAGCACGAGGTCTGTGGGCGGCAGCGGATCGCGCACGACGTCTCGATGCATGAAGCTGCGATTCGGACCACCGTACGTGCTTTGGTTGCGGTCGATGAGCTCGGCGACGATGTCGGCCCCGATGTAGGTGCGGCCGCAGAAGTCGATCTCGCGCATCCAGTGGCAGTCGCCGCAGGGAATATCCAGAAGCACGTCCACCCCATAACGTGCCACGAGGGACGGCAGAACCCGCCGCGCCACGCGCGTTTCCCGGAGCGTCGAACCGTAGCCCGACACAGATTCCGGGCTCCCCCATTCATTGGTCGCATAGATGCGCGTGAAGACGGACTGGCGCCCGCGCAGCCGGCGCGGGACGCTCCGCAGGAGGCGGGCTGCACCCCGCATGAGGTCGAGGACCATGCGTCTGTCGGGCCCCGCAACATGCGGGCCGTTCCCGCCGCCCGCAGGCATATGGCGTCGACGCAACAGGTGACCTGGAAGTCGCCATAGCTGAGCGTGGCGTTGGTTTTGCAATACGGGTTGCCGACCCAGGGAGGGTGCATGGTGAGTTTGGCTCGCTGGCAACGCGCCCAACAATACGAGCGTGGCTATTGGGAGTCGCTCGCCTCCCGGATCGCCACGGGCTCCATCTCACAACTGGAGTGGTACCGGTGGCGGGCCGAGCAGCTCCAGCTCAGGCTCCGCAGCGTCGGGCTCGGCCACCTGGCCGATGGTGGCGCCCGCGTTATCGAAGTCGGCAGCGGCCCGGTCGGCGTGGTGGGGTTCTTCCCGGCCGTGGAACGCGTCGCCGTGGACCCGTTGGAGCCGTACTACGCGGCCAACGCAACACTCACCGCGCTGCGCGCGCCCACCGTCCAGTACCGACCGGGGTCGGTGGAGGCGCTCCCCGTGTCGAGCGGGCATTACGATCTCGCAATCATCGAGAACTGCATCGATCACGTCCGCGACGTCGCCGCGGCGATGCGCGAGCTGAGACGTGCGCTGGCGGCGGCAGGGGTCCTGTATCTCACGGTCAACTGTCGAACACCCTGGGGCTTCGTCGTGCACCGCGCGCTTTCGCGGCTGCGTGTGGACGCGGGCCACCCTCACACCTTCACGCCGCCCCGCGCACGCCAGCTTCTGCGCCAACACGGCTTCAGAGAGCTGCAGTGGGAAGCGGGCTCCTATCGCGAGGCCTTGCACGCTGACCTCGTCGCGCCGGAGCGCCGCGCGAATCTCAAGGGCCTGCTCGGTGTGAGCGAATTCCTGCTCACGGTTGTGGCGCAGGCCCCCCCCGTCCCAGCGGCCTGACTCGCGGATGCAAGTCCCCGTAGCGCCACCGCTCCGAATCGGGTTCATCGGCGCCGGCCAGATGGCCGGCCAACATCTAGACGCGTTACGACGCGTGGCGACCCCGCACGTGGTCGCAGGAGTTTGTGATCTCCGCCTTGACGCCGCGCATGCGCTCGCACGGCGCGCAGGCGCCTCCGCGTATCCCACCGTGGCAGAATTGTTGACTGACGCGCGACCGGACGTCGTCCACATCTGCACACAACCGGCAACGCACTTCGACCTCGCCCGCCAGGCGCTCCTCGCCGGCGCCCACGTCTACGTCGAGAAGCCGTTCGTGGAAACGCGGGGCGATGCCGAAGCGCTCTTCGCTTTGGGACGCGACCGCGGGCTGCTGCTCTGTGCCGGTCATCAGCTGGTTCGCGATCCCGCGTTCCGCGAACTGCTGGAGCGCGCGACCACGCTGCAGCCCCCGGTGCTCGTGGACAGCTATTTCGCATTTCGACCACCACGCCTCCACCCGTACCGATCGGCTCCGGCCGCCCTCGGCGAACAATTGCTCGATGTGCTGCCTCATCCCCTCTACACGCTGGTGGCCGCGCTCACGCACTTCCTTCCAAACACCGGGATCGGGGGGGCCGCGCCGCAGCTCGTCCATGTGACAGCGACGGCGACGGACCTTCATGCGGTGTTGCGGGCGGGCGAGGTGACGGGCCGTCTCGCAGTCAGCCTGCGCGCACGGCCGGTCGCCTCAACGCTCACTGTGACGGGGGCGCATGGATCCCTCACGACCGATTTCGTGCGCGGAACCGTGCTCGGCGCGGGGAACGATGGCACGAGTCCGCTGGAGAAGATCGCCAATCCCTTCGTGGAAGCGGGGCAATTGGCGTGGCGCACTGCGGGCGGCCTCACCCGTCGCCTGCTTCGCGGCGTCGCCTACCCGGGGCTCGCGGAGCTGATCGGCGAATTCTACGCGGCGGTGACTTCTGGCAATCGCTCCCCTCTCTCCATCGAACATCTGAGACGTGTCACCGACATCTACGAGGAGCTCGCGGTCCAAGTCCCCAGTAGGAGCCGGCCCGCAATGCGCGATCGCGCTGCCTCCTCCCCCCCCTCCCCGGCCGTCGGGCCAGGGGCACCGGTCGCTGTGGTCACCGGAGCCGCGGGGTTTCTCGGACGCGCCCTCACGCGCGAGCTCACGCGTCGCGGTTTTCGTGTACGCGCCATGTACCGCTCACAGCCGTCCGACGATCCCCACGTGCACGAGTGGGTCCGCGGGGACCTCGGCGCACAGGTCCCCTACGAGGTCTTCGCCGGCGCGTCGGTCGTCCTCCATGCCGCCGCCGCAACGTCCGGAGGTTTCGAGGCCCACCAGCGCGACAGCGTCGACGCGACGCGTCAGGTGCTGCGCGGGATGACCGCGGCTGGAGTGCGCCGGCTGGTCTACGTGAGCAGCATCTCCGTGCTGCGGCCCCCGCGATCGGCCCGCGAGCGTCAGACGGAGGAAACGCCGCTCGCGGCCCATGCGGAGCGCCTCGGTCCGTACACGTGGGGGAAGTGCGCCGCCGAGGAGCTCGTCACCGCGGCGCACGCGCGTCAGGATGTCGTCGCGCGGATCGTTCGCCCCGCCGCTCTGATCGACTGGGAGGACATCGACGTGCCGGGACTCGTCGGGCGCCGGCTGTTCGAGCGCTGGCACTTGGGCTTCGGCCGCCCCGGCCTGCCCTTCGCCGTGTGTGAGGTCGGGCGAGCGGCCGCCGCGGTTGCATGGTGCGCCCGTCACTTTGCCGACGCGCCACACATCGTCAACCTCCTCGACCCAACCATTCGCACACGCGGGCAACTGCTGCGCCGGTTCCGCGAGCATGGCTGGCGCGGAACCGTGTTGTGGGTGCCGATCAGCCTCCTCGCCGCCGCGGTCAGCGTGATGCGGTTCGTCGCGGCGCTCGCTCGTCGCGAGCGGGCACGACCGCTGGCCGTGTGGTCGATCTTGCGGCCGCGCCGCTACGATGCCACCGTGGCGGCGAAGCTCCTCACCGCCGCCGGCGAGGCCGCAGCGCCCACTGTCTCGGCGCCTCGGGCGGCCGCGCCCGCCGCGATGACGCAGGCGTATGGCTGAGGCTGTGCGGCAGTCCGGCGACCCCGGGGTTGTCGCGCCGACGCAAAGAGCGCGGACGCCGGCGTGGGATCTGTTGCTCGCGTGCGTCGCGGTCTATATCGCCACGGCGGTTGGTCGCGCACATCAACTGTTCCCGGTGCTGCTGACCCTCAAACCGCTGTTCGTGGCGGCGGTGCTGGCTATCGGCTTGTATCTGCTCCAGCAGTCCGGCCAACGGCGCGTCGCTCGCCTTCGGTCCGCCACGACCACTTGCCTGCTCGGGCTGCTGCTCTGGGGCGCGTTTTCCGTCCCCGCCGCGCTGAATCAGGGGGTCGCATTCCGGGCGTGGACCGACTTCGCCCGCACGCTCGTGATGTTCATCGTGGTCGCCGGCAGCGTGCGCAGCGCTCGCGACGTCGAGCGGCTCAGCCTCGCCTACTTCGCCGTCACGGTCCTGTACACAGCAGTCGTGCTGTCGCGGTTCCAACTCAGCGACGGCGACTGGCGCCTCGGACAACTCTACTACTACGACGGGAACGATCTTGCAACGCTGATCGCCACGGCGATGCCGCTGGGTCTCTACTTCGTGCTCGCGCAACGCCGCCCGCTTCTGCGCGTGCTGGCGGTCGCTGGGCTCGTCGTATTAGCGGTGGGATTGATCCGGTCAGGCTCTCGGGGAGGGTTCCTCGCTTTCCTCGGCGTGACGGCCTTCGTCCTGCTCGGCTTTACGACCGTTCCGGCGCGCGCGCGACTCGCGGGTCTCGTCGCGATTCTCGCCGTAGCCGCGGCCAGCGCGAGCGATCAGTACTGGACCCAGATGCAAACGATCGTGCACCCCAATCAGGACTACAACACCACGTCGGAAGCGGGTCGCGTGAAAATCTGGACGCGTGGCCTCGGCTATATGGCGGGGCGTCCCGTGCTCGGTGTGGGAATCAGCAACTTCCAGGTGGCAGAAGGCACTATCTCACCGCTGGCCAGACTCCAGGAGCGCGGCATTGGGGTGCGATGGGGCGCTGCGCATAACGTTTTCATTCAAGTGGGCGCTGAACTCGGAGTTCCGGGCCTGATCCTCTTCGTCGCATGGATTGCCAGTGCGTTCCTGGCGCTGCGACGCTTGGCCCGACAGTCGCGCAAGGGGAGCGACTCCGCCACCGACGCGCCCCGTCTCGCGCAAAGCCTCATGGCGGCGCTCGTCGGGTTCGTCGTCGGTGGGTGCTTCCTGTCGCTGGCATACTCGGACATGCTGTACACGCTCGCAGCCCTCGCGGTCGGGCTCCAGAAGGTCAGCCGCCCCCTCGGCACCCCTCACGTTCGGGCAGCAAGGCGGGCACTTGTCGACCAGCGAAGCCACCGAGCCTCTCGAGGCCCCGGGTGGTCTGCCCCATGATCGCCCTTTCGATCGCACTGGTGCTCCTCTTCGTGGTCCTCGCGCTGCCGACAGTGTCGGACCTGGTGAGCTTGGTGCGCATCTCGATTCGTCGAGGTCGGCGGACCGGCACCACAACACCGGGATCACCACAGTTCCTGTTTCTCGTCCCCGCGCACGACGAGGAGCTCCTCCTCCCGTCTTGCCTGCAGTCGTTGCGGCGACTGCGCTACCCTCGGGAGCGCATCGAAATCATCGTGATTGCGGACAATTGCCGCGACCGGACAGCCGACATCGCGCGTGCGGCGGGGGTACGTTGCCTGGTACGCACCGCGCCGAATGAGGCGGGCAAACCACGCGCTATCGCCTGGGCGTTGTCACAGCTGCGTGTGACGGACTACGACGCCGTCGTCATCGTGGATGCCGACACCGAGGTCGATCGGAAATTCGCGGCGCAGCTCGCAGTCGCAGCGCCGCTCGCACGCAAGGCACTGCAGCCCTACAACGGCGTCAGCAATCGCTCAGAGAACGCGCTGACGCGGATGGCGGCCGTCCTTTCTGGAGCAAACCACGGGCTCGCCTACGTGCTGAAAACGCGGGCCGGAGTGAACGTGCCCCTCAGCGCCGGCATGTGCGTCGGCTCGAGCGTGCTAGCCGCGCACGGCTGGACCGCCTACTCGCTGTCGGAGGACTGGGAACTGTACGCACTCCTCACCGAGCGAGGAGTGTCGATCGAGGCTGTGCCGGGAGCACAGATCTACGCCCAAGAGGCCGCGACACTGAAGGCGGGCGCCAGCCAGCGTCGCCGCTGGACGGCTGGAAAGCTGGCGGTTCTCGCCACCCACGCGTTGCCATTGATTCGCTCCCGTCAAACACGAGTGGCGCAGAAGCTCGACGGCCTAGCCGAGTTGAGTGCCCCGGGGCCCATCGTGCACCTTTGTCTCGTGAGTGTCGCCGAGACTGTCGCCCTGCTGCTCCACCCTCCGGCGGGCAACTGGCTTGCGGCCGCGCTCCTCGCTACGCTGCTGCGCCCGGTGGTCTACACGCTTGCCGCCCTCGGACGAGACCCCGAGCCCATCCGCGCGATCGGGGCTTTCGCGTTCCTGCCGTTCTACGCCGTATGGCGACTCTGCATTGCCGTCACGACGATTCCCACACTCAGCAGCAGAGCCTGGATTCGTACCGATCGATAGAGCTCGTTGACGAGGTTGGGGGAGGCGCACGCGACTCACGCCGCCGTGCACCCCCCCGCTCCCTTCCTTATTAAGTACCGCGGCCGACACCCCCCCGCTCTGATCCACCGGCGAGCCGTCGCCGATGTAGGCGGCGATCAAGAACTGGTGGAACTGAATCGTCGGCCGCGCGCCGGTGCGAAACAGAATGTCGTGCCGATCGATCACGAGCGTCCCGTTGAACCAGTACTGCATCACGCCGTCCGCCACGCCGATGCCGCCCACGACCGAATTCATCTGGAAGTAGGCCTCGACGTGGTTCCAGTCGCCCTTGTAGCCAGGGCCCGGCGTTGGCTGGAACCAGACCTGCGCCGCCGAGAGCTGCTTATCGTTGTACCAGGGCGGCATGTTGAAGCATTCCGACAAGATGTTGAGCTCGACGATGCCGTTGCATCCGCCCGTCGACCGGTTCTCCGTGACGCCGACCAGGTTTACGGGCGGTGTGCCGAAACTGGTGTTGATCGCCTTGTTGTCCTGCATTGCCAGGCGCGGGATCCCACCGTTTTGATAGTTGTGCTCGATATACACGGTGAGCCAGTTGTTCGACGGCCCGTCCCAGTCACCATCCTGATCGCTCAGCACGAGGAACTCGTGCGGGTGATACGGCCTCGCCGAGCCAACCCAGTTGCTGCTGTACTTGACCCAGTAGCTCACGTACACCGTCGGAGTGGCCGGGAACAGGTGGCGCATCGACCCCCCGGCCACCGGCAGGGTCGCACCAGTCTGGAAGTGCAGCTCCAGTGCGCTTGTGCCGCTCGAGTGCTGAGCGGTCGTGAGGACCGGACTCGTGTTGTCGTACCAACCCCGTGCCGCAAACGCTGCGTCCTCGAACCCCTCTTGAACCAGCACTCCAGGCGGTGGCGGAGGAGGCGGCGGCGGCGGTGGTGGCGGTGGCGGTGGCGGTGGCGGTGGCGAAACCGACGTCGTCGTTCCGCTCGCAACGTTGGAGAAGCCACCGAACACCGCATCGACGTTCAGCGTGCCGCGGTACGCCACGAGCTGGAACTGATACGCGGTGGCTGCTTGCAGACCCAAGACGGTGCAGCTTCGCCTCGCTCCGATCGACGTCCCAGCCAATGGGACAGCGCAGCTGCCGCGGGCGACATCGGTCGCCGCGGACCACGTGAGTGCGCCGGCCGCCCAACGAACGTCGTACTTCGCCGGTTGACCCGTGCCGTCGTTCACTTCCGTGAACGCGAGGGTCACCGAACTGTCGGTCACGCTTGCAACCGATAGGTCGTTCACCGTCCCTGGAGCCGGCGGCGGGGGCGGCGGCGGCGGGGGCGGCGGCGGCGGCGGCGGCGTTGGTGGCGGCGGCGGCGGTGGCGGTGGCGGCACCGGATTACTCGTTTCGGTAATCACGGCCGTATCCGCCAGTGTCGCGCCGCTCTGAGTCGCAATCAGGCGATACGTTCCCGGCGTCGGGCCTGCCGTGTACAAGCCACCTGCCGTGACCGTGCCGCCGGTCGCGCCATAAGTCACGCTCACGGCGACGCTGTCACCGTTCTTGCGCTTTGCGTACGCCGAGAACTGCAGGCTGCTTCCCACGTCCAGCGAGGCCGCTCCCGGAGTCACAATGACCTGCATGAGCGGACCCCGGTTTTTCACCTGCGACGTCCCCGAGAGAAGGGATGCAGTCGCTGTGGCGGTCACCTGATAGTCGCCGAAGACCGAGTCGGCGGAATAGAAACCGCCCGGCGTTATTGTTCCACCGGTCGCACTCCAGTGTACGTCGATGGCAACGCCGTCCCCGGCTTGTGTGCGTCCCAAAGCCAGGAACTGTTGTGATTGATAGGGATCAAGAGTGACGACAACAGGTGAAGTGACGACCTGCACTACGTTCGGTGGGTTGGGATCCGTGACACGCCTGCCTGGCAGCTCGCACGCCGTGCAAACGAGTGCGAGAGCCAGGGCAGACGATGCCTTCATGAGCGCCAACCGCACGGAGATCTTGAACGTGAACGGCACAGTTCTTTGCTCCTGCCTCTTAGTGCACGCTGATGTGGATGTGGTCGAAGCGCATGTAGTCGAACTGCAGCTTCACGTCACCGACGCCACCCCAGATACCGCTGATCGCGACGGCGTCGAGCGGGGCAGCATTCGTATACACATCGGACCGATCGACCGCCAACACATCGTCCACCCACACCCGCACGATCCCGGGACTCCCCTGGTGCTGGTAAATCTCCACCTTGTGCCACACCCCGCGCGTAAACTCGATCTGATTCACGTTCTCATGAAACCCCCCCGGCCCACTACCGCTCTGATTCACCACGTACAGATCCAGCGGACTGCTCCCCGAGCCGAACATCTCATACCACATCGCCGAGAACGTCCCCGCTGCCGCGCCATCGTCCAGGAAGATCATCTTGTTGATCCCCGAGTCGTGCCCCTGCCACTGCGGGTTCACCTGCACCCAGTAGCCCACGAAGATCTCGTTGCGCTGGTAGGCCGCGGGAATCTCAAAGCGCGCTTCCGTCCCGCCGCCGCCCACGAGGCCCGCCAGGTAGCCAATCTGGAAGGCCTTCGCTTCCCCTATCGGCGAATCGGTAATCGGTTCGACCGTGATCGGCTTGTCGGCCGTCTGGTAGTACAACGTCCAGTTCCCGAGCAACCCTGACTCCCAGCCGTTGTCCTCGATGACCGTGAAGCCGCTTGGCTCGTGCGTCCACCCCGGCGGCGGGGGCGGGGGCGGGGGCGGCGGCAGCGCCGTCACTGTGATCGCCGCGGTACCGTTCTGCCCTTCGCTCGTCGCCGTGATCGTCGCCGAACCGGCCAGAAGACCGCTCACCAACCCGCTGCCGCTCACGGTGGCATCGAGAGTGTTGCTGCTCGCCCACGTGACCGCCCGTCCCGTGAGCACGTTGCCGCTGGCATCCCGGAGCGTGGCTGTCAACTGCTGCGTCCCGGCGACGCCGATACTCGCGCTCGCCGGACTTACCGCCACGGTTGCGACGGGTGCCGTGCTTGCCGACGTGGTCGCGCTCCCGACGTTCGACAGGCCACCGAACACCGCATCGACGTTCAGCGTCCCCCGGAACGCGACGAGCTGGAACTGATAGGCGGTCGCGGCGGCGAGCCCCAGCACCGTGCAGGTACGCCGGGCGCCAATTACGGTGCCGGCCATCGGCACTTGGCACGTGCCCTGCGACACATCCTGTCCGGAATTCCACGTCAACGGTGCGATCGCGAACCGCACATCATACGTCGCTGGTTGCCCCGTTCCGTCGTTCACCTCTGTAAAGGACAGGGTCACGGAGTTGGCCGTTGGTGAAGCAACCGCCAGGTCATTGACCGTTCCCGGCGGCGATGGCGGCGGCGGCGGCGGCGGCGGCGGCGGTGGCGGTGGCGGCGGTGGCGGCGGTGGCGGCACAGCGGACACCGTCACGGCAGACGTGTCGGCCAGCGACCCGCCGTTCTGCTTGGCGATCACGCGGTAATTACCGGGCGTCTGACCGGCGGTGTATGCACCGGCACCGGAGATCGCCCCGCCCGTCCCCGAATACGTGACGGCGACACT
>WNGP01000693.1_pt1 | contig 26615 bp, 24 predicted proteins | sample 5407671 | NCBI WGS metagenome assembly WNGP01 (sample SAMN13153381, study PRJNA577476) | soil metagenome | isolation source: 40 cm soil or saprolite under Garry oak tree replicate 2 | place: USA:California | collected 2016-06-15
CAGGCATCACCAGATGCGAAGGATATCCTCGAGAGTGGGTATGAATTCGCAGCCGAGATTACGTTGCAAGCTTTTTCTGACTTCGAAACTATCCTCTCGGATGTCCTTCGACCGATAGTGAGTTCTCAAGCAGAAAAAACCCTCTCTTCTGAGCAACTCGCACATATCCTGACAACTGCCTCACAAGGCTTCAAGGAATCTGCTTCGTCTGCAGTTCAGCTACGACAAATGATCAAAGGTTTAGTCACAGTAGTCCTTGCCGGCTTGCAAAAGCAAAGAGAATCATCATAGCATCGGCCTGCAATGTATAACCAGCAGAAACTCCTGAGATTGCCGGAGAAGAGCCGTCCTTCGTGCTAGCTTTATAGAGGACTGTGCGTGCCCCATTTTGTGATAAAATAGTTCTTAATTACGCTGGCACAAAGTTTGGGGGCGCAGGTTATGAAATGTCCATTTTGTGGATGCAATGAATCGCGTGTTAAGGATTCTCGTGATATCGGTGATGCAATTCACCGGCGGCGTGAGTGTGAGCAGTGCAAAGGGCGCTTCAGTACCTATGAGAGGGTCGAAACATTCCATCTCATGGTCGTGAAGCGCGACCAGAGGCGGGAGGCTTTCGACCGCGAGAAGCTCTACATTGGCATTCGTAAGGCCTGCGAGAAACGTCCGTTGCCCGTGGGTGAAATTGAAAGCGCTGTCGAGGAAATCGAGCAGGAATTGTATCGCCTGGGCAGGCAAGAAGTTCAGAGTAGCGTTATTGGTGAACTTGTCATGGAGCACCTGCGGCGCATGGACAAGATCGCCTATATCCGCTTTGCCAGCGTCTATCGTTCATTCGGTGACGTTGAGACGATGTTTGAAGAGATACAAAGCCTGCTCAATCGAGACAAAGTTGAGCCTTGACGAGCCGATGAATGCCGAATTGCGGGTCACAGTCTACCAACAGTGGCTGCCCCGCTTGATCGTTATTCGTGGGGGCGCTGTTCGGCCCTGCGAAGCCTGCGACTCAGAACGGTAAGAAGCTTCAGAGCAATGTCGGGGTGGTTTCGCAGCACAGTGCGAAATTCCCATACCGGTAGCAGTAGGGCTGTCACATCCTCAACCGCTGTAATAGTCGCCGAACGGGGCAAATCGTCAAGGAGGGCCATTTCACCCAGTACGTCACCTGCTCCGGCCGTACCTAAATCTTCCTCTGCCTGACCTGGACCACTCGAATGAGTGATACGTACCTTCCCACTCGTTAAAATGTACAGCCCCACACCGGTATCGCCCTGGGAGATAAGCCGCGTGCCTGCGCTATACTTGCGCTCCTGGCAGCTCTCTGCGAGTGTCTGCAGTTCTTTCTTGTTCAAGCCGGAAAAGAGTTCTATGCGTGCTAACGTGTCTTCGTGCATGATCTGGAAGCTCCTTTTTGACCAGGTCCTACGTATTACATCAAGAGGTTACCGGGTACCGGGTGCAGTTCATTATTTTGCGCGGAGCGCAATATGGCGGGCATGGCACCCGCAAGGGGTGCCACTACTCTACGACGCTGGGAGCGCCTCTGATCGTCTCTAGTAGTGACAGGGCTTGCCCCTGTCATGCAAAATAAAGAACTGCACCCCCGGGTACCCGCGCCAGTGTCTCTACACGACCTATTTTATCACAACCTTCGAATTAACCGTATCGGCGCGGGAAGTCCCATCCCTTTCAGGGGATGGGGATGAAAGCGCCCCTCTCTCCTTCCTGCTACTTTGCTTGGCACTCTGTAATGTAGCGGCGGATATCTTCTGCTGAGACACTGCCAGCCGTGCCAACATAGTATGAGCTTGACCACAAGCGGTCCTTCCCACACAGCCTTTTGAGGTGCGGAAACTTCTCCCGCAAGTACCGCGATGAATACCCCTTGAGCAAGCTCGCAATCGGTAATCCCCATGGTGTCCGCAATCGGGATAGCGGACGACACCACAATCAACGTATGGCTGTGTGGGAGTACGGCAAAGATATCGACTATCTCACCCACAAAGCCAAGCAAGCCCACATCATGAGCTTCACTGGCTCGGAACGAGGAACGAGTAGCCAGTGTCCTGTATGTGGGCACAAGCACAAGCCCAAAGGCAGAAATTGGGCATGTAAGGCCTGTGGCTTTACAGGACATCGTGACCTTGTTGGCAGTGGCAATATGCACCGGCTCGCCTTTGATGAGCATGTCATCTTTCCTCGTTCGGTGACGTATCTACGTCCTAGCGTGTCTAGGCGTAGTAGTAGGGCAGACGCGCCCCTGGTGTCTTCGGATACCTGTTGACTGAGTCAGTCACCGGATCAACCACTACTCGCATAAGTAGGTTCCTCTGGGAACAGGCCATCCCGTTTACGGGATAGAGAGTCGTCACGCCTATAGAGAGCTTTTTTGACTTTCTCCGTCCAACGCACTACAATGAATGCATGATGAAGACATACATCAAGTGAGCGACTCCAGGAAAGCGGATCATGACTACACAGGATGAGAAGAAAGATTTAGCAGCAGCGGAGCAGCGTTTTCAGGCTGGCATTGAGGCTTACAGTGATAGCAAGCTGGATGTCGCCTCGCAGGCCTTCGGTGATGCAGAGATACGTTTTCGCCTGCTGGGTAACTTCAAACGTGCGGGAGATAGCCGCTTGTTGCTGGCCGAGGTACAGCGCCAGAATAATCAACTTGGGCTGGCTGTAAACAGTTATCAGCGCGCCATGAGATTGTATAGGGATGCAGGTCGTCCCTTGAACGAAGCAGGCGCAGCGCTCGCGATGGGGCATGTCGAGCGACAACAAACTCACCTGGATCGCGCGCGACAAGCCTACGACAGTGCGCAGCAAATCTACACTGCGCATGATGACGCGCAGGGCCGGGGCAATGTGGCTTTAGCCCTCGGGCATATCGAGCTACAGCGCGGCGAAACCGGCCGGGCTGCCGAATTATATCAGCAGGCGATTGGCTATTTCAACAGTGCCAAAGACAAAATCAACGAGGCCGATGCCCGGCGCAGCCTTGCCGATATACAGCGTTTAGAACGGCGTTTTCAAGAAGCAATAGCGAATTACCAGTATGCCCTGGAAATCTATGAATCAACCAGGGATGCCTTTGGTATTGTCGATGGGCTGTTAGGTCTAGGCCGCATCTATCTCGATCAGTGGCAGTTTGAGCGCGCAGCCGATACCTTCGCGGAGGCAGTGAGAAAGGCACGCCCAATAGAATATGAACTGGGAGAGGCCGATGGAAGCCTCGGATTGGCAGAAGTAGCCCTACTCAATGACCGTGTTGACCAGGCACTGGCGGGTGCGCAGTCGGCGAATCAGACATATGAGGATATGCGTAATGCGCTGGGCGCAGCCAACGCGAATCGCCTGCTGGGTGAGATCAATTTGCGCCGTGGGCAGCTCGCCTATGCCAACGCGACGATGGAACGTGCTTTGCGGACCTACAAGGCTGTCGCTTACCGTATAGGACAGGCCGAGGCAACAGCGGGGTTGGGAGAGATTCAGCGTCGACGTGGCTTTCTTGAGCGTGCCCTACAAACTCTTAACGATGCCCGCAAGCTGTCAAGCGCGATGCAGGATGATGTCGTCGAAGGCAGGGCTTTATTGAGCACCGGCGATATCTATCGCCAGCAAGGCCGGCCCGTCCAGGCTGAAACCTCTTACCGTAATGCTCAGGCTCTTGCTGAGCGGTTGAGCACAGCTGGGGAAGTGGAAGGGGTATTGGGCGTGCCAGAGGCCCTGGTGCGCCTGGCCCGTCTTGCAGTGTTTGCTGGGCGTCTTGGCGAAGCAGCATCACTTCTTATTGCTGCGGATAAAGCCGTTACGGCCAGTCCGTTTGGTAGGCGAGTGGCGCCTATGATGTTACTCGTTCACGGGGAGTTCTTGCTGACACAAGGTGACTACGGGCAGGCTGAAGCACACTTTAGCGAGGCGCATAAACAGGCGGAGGAAAAACAGCAGCCATTGCTTGCTGCTGAGGCATTGCTGGGCGTGGCCCGTACGCAGCTGGCACGCAGCGAACGTGAGGCAGCATCAACCACATTTGCAGAAGCAGGACGCCGGCTTCAGTTATTGGAAAGTGTCGATGGCGAGGGCGCAGCAATGCTGGGTGCAGCACAGGTGATGATTGGACAGGAAGCATGGGAAGAGGCAATTAATCGCTGCGAAGCGGCCCTGGTGCGCTTCAACCAATGTGACGACCTGGTAGGGCAGGCCGATGTAATGCTGGCTTTCGGCATGGCCCATCAGGGCAATGATCAACTGGATGAGGCCTCGATGCACTTCGAGCAAGCATTAACGCTTTATCAGCAGCAGCAACGGCCTCTAGGTATTGCAGATACCCATTATGAACGTGCAGACGTGTTCCTGGAGCGAGGCGAATTTGATGCTGCCATAGGAGAACTGAACAAGGCTATCGAGCTGGTAGAACAGGTCATGCATACCTTAAGCACGCCACAACAATGGACTACGTTCATACTGCAATATGCAGACCTTTATGCGCAAGCTGCCGTTACTGAGCTACGACGGCGGCAGGAGACGCGGGCTCGTACAATACTCACGTCATTCGTTCGCGTTGCCGGGGCCTCCGCTATTGTGCAGCGTCTCAAAGCCTATGAGGACGCTATTCCCACCAGCGGCAGTGAGCTGGCAGAGGAAGAGATAGGCGTCAACAAAGGTCTGGTGAAGCGGATTGGGCAGTTGCGCAAGGAGTTGAAGTAGTCATGAGTACCTTACCAGTGCCAGGCCAACCAAGGAGGAATTTATTATGAGTATAGAATTCTTGCGTGGTAATTCACAATCGCCAAGAGGACATGCCATTCTTGTCGCGCGCAGTACTTCTGACCCCAGCGTTGTCTTTTGGACCTATTGTATCGTACCGCCCCTGCCTTTTTCGATGAGTAAATACTTTCCTGCTTTCCTGGCTTCACAGTTGTCCCCGGAGGAACTGCGAGAGTCGACAAATGTTTCCATATTTCCTATCCCACCTATGCTGGAGGAAGGCGGAAGCTTTGAACACCTGCAGATGCTGGCCGAACGCCGTGATGACGACTTTTGCGATATAGGCCTTGTAAATCCGAGGGATGAGATGGCGCGTATGCAGCAGGCGATGGAGAAGTGCCAGGAGTATGGGATGCTTTACATGAATTATGCCGCGACGTTTACCCAGGCTTCTCCTTCCAGGGAAATTGAAGCGGAAGAACCACTGGCACTGGACGACCTGGACGCTGAAGAGCTCATGATGGAAACCATGACCGAGCGGCAGCGCCTGGCGGAATTGAGCAAACTGGTGGGTGTCGCGCGTTATGCTACGGAGGGAAATGATAAACCCCTGCTCCAGGAAACGAAGCAGCGTATGCAGCGTATTGCTAAACCACTGGCGGATAAATATAAAAGTGTTGAGTTACTGGCTGCTGCATTCGACCCAGGTGAGCGCGGAGCAAAGCTCGCGCAGCTCTACCTGGAGCGGAGTTTCAAACTCCTGGACGAAGAATATGCTGAAATTCCCGGCATTGAGCGAGCAATTCGCGAACTGCGGGATTAGTAGACATACACTTAAACGTTCTATTTTGTCGACTTGGTTGGCGAATGATACTGGTAATGTGATCGGGCATCAGCAATTGGGGACAGATTGGCCGGTGGGTCTACCTGGTTGTTGGCAAATGACACTGGTAATGTGATCGAGCATGGCACCCGCAAGGGGTGCCACTACCATGATACGGCTTGGCAAGGCGACGCAGTCATATCATGGTAGTAGGTCCCCGATTTATCGTGGGACCAGGGCTTGCCCCTGCCATGGTTCCCGACATATTCACCTTCCAGTCGATTCGTCAACAAAGTCTTTGTAGGAGTCTTTTGCCAATGATTGGAATGCATACTGATATCTCGGCACTGTTAGATGCCATTGCTGCTGGTAACACAGATCAAATAATCGCTACTGCTCGTTCCCTGCTGCAACAGGGTGCGCCTGCTGCCGTTATAGCCGGGCGGGTAGGCATGATTGCTGCTCGCGGCGACCAGGATGGCCACGCTATTCTCACACTCAACGCTGCGGGCTGCCTGAGCCGCTGGCTCGATGCGCTTCCTTTGACTCCAGAAGAAGAAGGACGCGGGCGCGAACGCGAGCTGCCTTTACTTGTACAGGCGTTGGTTGCCACTGCCCCGGCGCTTCGTGCTGGCCAGGCCGCGCATGAAACCTATCCTGAACCACTCTTCCCCAGTGGGTTGTCAGAAGGCAAAATAGTAGATGAACTAATGCATGATGCCATCTATAGCAATGATGCTACCCTGACTGAGCGCCTGCTCTTCGGCCTCTACGGTACCGGCGCGGACTACCGTACAATGCAGGTGCGCATCTACGACGCTATTTCTACGACATTTCAGCACGCGGGGCATCCATTGCTATTTGCCGTGCGCGGCACTCAATTACTGGATGCCGTTGAGTGGGGAGACCGCGCGCCCAATATTCTACACTGGCTTGCCCCGCATCTGCCATTGCATAGCGAAGAGCCGGCATGGGTCAACACAGTACGCTCATTTCTTACTGACCCGGGTCATAGCCTGGCAAGTCTACGCACACGTTTGTCAACTCCCAAAAATGAGAATGCGCTCCCGCTGCGCCGCTTGATCGGGAGTGATGCCGGCACAACGCAAGTTTGCCAGGGTGTCTATGACGCGCTCATCAAAGGAGGAGCATCAGCAAATGGCGTCGGCTCTGTCATCGCGTTAGCCGCTGCCGATATCATGCAGATGGTGAGCGATGGTGACCGCGATGCATTCATCCAGGCCTCGCACGGGCTCCTCTTTGCTGCCGCTGTGCGACTGGTGTTCCAGCAGGTGCAAGATCCGCCTGCTCTCCCTTTGTTGTTCACTTCTGCTGCTTTTATCAATGCTCTGCATCAGGAATTAGGCGATCAGGGGGGCGTTACCCAGGCTGCGGCAGCTCATCCCTCTACTCTTGGCGGCGGCCTCATTTCCCCGGCGCTGCTAGATACACTGCGAGAACAACTCGATGCACAAGACCTGGCTGGAGCAATGAACACTGTTCGTCGTTATTTTCAACTCGGGCACGAAAAGCGCGCGCTCTTTGCCGTGATTGGCCTTGCCGCAGCCCGTGCAGATGCAGCTGCAGATCAGGGGCATACCCTACAAATCGTGCATGCCGCAGGCGAAGAATTCATAGCCTGGCCTTCGGCACTCGCTGATACCAGCATCGAAGGGTTTGTACACATAGCGCTGCGAGCTGCTATCTTTGGTAAACGTAGCTCCCTGCTCGACAATTTGTAGAAAACCTGGCGAGTAAGCGGCTGGCGGCTATAACAGTACTGGGCGACCTTACAGGCCGCCCAATAGGCATCAACCGAAGAAGCCAGTCCACGCTTCTGTAGGGGCGGGAGTGGATGGGAGGCGAGAGGAGGGCCTTTATGGCCGCCCGCGTAGCCCTTGTCCCATGATGTGAACGGGCAGTCACGGAGCACGAGCGTGCCTGGTGCCCCAGCCGTTCCAGCAGCGGGCGGCCATAAAGGCCTCCACGCCGCCCCCGCCCCTACAGAATGATGCCCAGGCTTTTCGTGTAGTGTCTTTCCTTAGCTTGATGCCTAAGTGGCGGCCTTCGAAGTCACCTTTGTTATGCTTGAGTTCTTGCTATGTACCATATTTGAGTGCAAACGAGCAGTTTCGACGTATAATGTTTAGGAACGATCGGCGGTTGGGATGGATGAAGTCTGAACAAAAAAACAAATTATTTGAGGAGAAATGATGATGTATAGCGGTGGGCAATTCACAAGTAGAAAACATATCTTCGCCTTTCTCTGCCTGCTAACTATATTTCTTAGCGCCTGTGACATCTTCGGGGGAAACAATAATCACCAGGTTCCCAAATTGGTAAAAGCAGCGACCAGGTATCAGGTGTATATCGACCCGCAAATTGGTGTCTCGGATATCTCTACACTTGATCCCGCCCAGGTAAATGACTCATCCTCAGCCAATGCGATTCAGATGGTTTTCACGGGATTAGTGCAATTAGATGACAAACTCCAGGTTCACCCGCAGCTCGCGCAATCCTGGGATGAGTCATCTAATGGCCTGACGTGGACCTTCCATCTCAAAACCAATTTGAAGTTCAGCGACGGCAAACCTTTGACCTCCAGAGATGTCGCCTATAGCATCGACCGGGCTCTGCAACCTGCGACGAAGTCTAATGTGGCTCCCATCTACTTAGGTTTGATCAAGGATTCGGAGAAATTGTTGACAAGTAGGATCTCGACCCTCATCGGAGACAGCCTGCTGACGCCCAATGATACCACTATGGTGATCACGATAAAAAGAAAAGCCGCATATTTCCTCGCTATGCTGGCATATCCAACTTCCTATGTAGTTGAGAAGAGCCTGGTCAACAAGTATGGGTCAACCTTTCCCGACCACCTCACCGAAGGTGGTGGCTCAGGCCCTTGGAAGATGCAACAATATCTCCACGGCAAGGAAATCGATTTCGTACCCAATCCCAACTACTATGGACCCAGGCCTCAACTTATAAAAGTGATTTTTCCATTCTACCAGCAGCCAGACGCTGTCTACCGTGCATACCAGGCCGGTCATGTCGATACGGCGAGTGTGCCTGTCTCTACCTTTGCCAGCGATAGGAAGAATCCCGACTTTCACCAGGTGCCCCAGTTGTGGATCAACTACTACACGATGAACTACCTGGCGAAGCCCTTTGACAACATCAACATCCGCCGGGCATTCGCACTGGCTATCGACAAACCCGCCATTGTAAACACTGTATGGAAGGGTACAGTATTGCCCACTAACCATATAGTGCCCCGGGGCATGACAACTTATAACGCTAATCTCACAGGTCCAGATGGGACTCAAAACCTCAAAGGAAATCCAACTGAAGCTAAAGCCCTCCTGCAAAAAGGCTTACGGGAAGAGAAATGGTCAAGCGTTGCACAGTTCCCTCCCATTAAGCTGACATATGCGACCGGCGTAAGCAGCTTCGACGCCGAAGTCGACGCCCTGATTCGTATGTGGCAATCCGTCCTTGGAGTGGCTGTCACGGCTGATCCAGTGAGCTTCAACGGCCTGCTGGCCAAGATCACTGCCGCAACTGGCAATGCCAATGGTTTGCAATTCTGGGGATTCTCCTGGGTCGCTGAATATCCCGATCCGCAAGATTGGCTAACCCTGCAATTTGATAGCGGCATGCCCAATAATAACATGAACTATGGGCAGAACGCCAGTACAGATGCAGCTAAGCAACAGTCACTGCAGCGACTATTGGAAGCTGCTGATGCTAACTCCAATCCGAGCGCTCGTCTTCAAGCTTACCAGCAGGCAGAACAACAACTGGTCGATGATGTTGCCTGGCTGCCCATGGAGCAGGTTACCCAGATTTTCCTACGTCAACCATATGTGATAGGTATGGTTGATAATGCTCTAGGCGTCACTCCGCCCGATGATTGGGCAAATATCTACATTGCGCAGCACTAACTTCATCGCCTGCCTGTGAGAGATTCAATGAAACTAATGACGTAGTAGTAAATGTGCCACCGTTCGCAGCGGTTTAGACTTGATGCTTTTTTCCAGTTCGTCACCCTGCAATGTAGTGATCCATGCACATACGTAAACTCATCCTGTGCCAGTAGTTGATGGCCCGCGCGTAGCACGATATAGAGAAAGGAGGGCGGTGCCCAGCAGAGTTGAGATCAAGAAATAAATCTCTCCTTCCAGGGAAGGCGCGTGCGACCGGAGTAATCCCAGAGATATCTACACTCTAGTAGCCCACGAACCACATACCTGGAGGAGTAGGTATGACCCTGACGACTGTTCATTCTATCTTTTATTCCTAAGGAGAAGCCACCTATGCGACCTGGCAAGAAAATCACCTACGGGTTCCTGCCGGCCCTGCTCTGCTTGTTCGCAATCCTGCTGGCGGCCTGTGGCAGCACGACGCCACCTGGCTCAACAGGACCGACCAAAGCCCCCGACAACAAGCAGATTTACATATACCCGGAGGAGCCTGTCTCGGATATCGCGACCTTCGACCCCGGCCTTTCGACTGACCTTTATTCGATTTATGCGATTGACAATATCTTCACCGGGCTGGTGCAGCTGAACGACAAGCTTGAGGTTAAGCCGCAGCTCGCAGCTTCTTACGAGGTAGCCTCCGATGGGCTGACCTGGACGTTCCACCTGAAACCGAACTTGAAGTTCAGCGATGGCACCCCGCTGACCTCGGCGGACGTGGCCTACAGCATCGACCGCGCCTTGCAGCCCGCCGAGAAGTCGACGGTGGGACCGATCTACCTGGGGTTGATCAAAGACTCCGACAAGCTGGTGGCCGGCAAGATCAAGACCATCATCGGCGACAGCGTCATGACACCCGATCCCAGCACGGTGGTTCTCGTTGCCAACAAGAAAGCCACCTACTTCCTGGACGCGTTGACGTATTCGTGCTCCTACGTCGTCGAGAAGAGCCTGATCGACAAGTATGGCAACACCAAGTGGACCGATCACCTGACCGAGGGTGGCGGCGACGGACCCTTCAAAGTCGCATCTTACACCCATGGCCAGAATATCATCTTTGTGCCAAACCCCAACTACTATGGTCCCGCTCCCCAGTTGAAGAAGGTCGTCTATCCCTTCTACAAGGATACTAACACGGCATACAAGGCCTACCAGGTAGGCCAGCTTGACACTGCTACCGTTCCGTCAGCTAACCAGGCAGCAGCCAGGAAGCTCCCCAACGAGTATCACCAGGTACCACAACTCTGGATCGGCTATTACGCGATGAACTACCTGGCGAAGCCGTTTGACAACATCAAGATCCGGCAGGCGTTCGCGCTGGCCATCAACAAGGACTTGATCGCCCATTCGGTGTATAAGGACTCGGTGATTGCGACGAACCACATTGTGCCCAAAGGGCAGCCGGGCTACAACGCCAACCTGACGGGACCAGATGGGGTGGCGAGCCCGGCAGGTGATCCGGCCAAAGCCAAAGCCTTGTTCCAGGCGGGCCTGCAGGAAGAAGGCTTGACACTCTCGACGCTGCCGCCGATCCGCCTGACGTACTCGAGTGGGAACAAGGACATTGACAACGAAGTTGCCGCAGAGCAGCAGATGTGGCAGAACGTGCTGGGGGTGAGCGTGAAGACCGACGCGATCGACTTCAACAAGCTGCTCGATGAGATCGTGGCTACGCAGAACAACCCGAAGGGCTTGCAGATGTGGGGCATTGGCTGGATTGCCGACTACCCGGACCCGCAGGACTGGCTGACCTTGCAATTCGACAAGGGCGTTCCCAACAACCAGATGAACTATGGCCAGAACAACACCTCTGACGCGGCCCAGCAGCAAGCAGTGCAGCAGGCGTTGGAAGCTGCCGATGTAGCTCCGGCAGGGGATGCGCGCCTGCAGGCCTACTACCAGGCGGAGCAGCAGCTGGTCAATGATGTCGCCTGGTTGCCCGTGTATCAAGTTACATTAAGCTTCTTGTTAAAGCCTTGCATGGTCGGCGTGGCGCTCAACCCGTCAGGCCTGACCCCGCCAGACGATTGGGGCGCAATTTACAAATCGACGGCCACGCCGTGCGCTGATACCTCCAGCTTCCAGTAAGTCATCTCGCTACTGCGCATCCAAGGGATGCGCAGTAGTTTTTTGCTGCCTATCTCAAGGGACGCTTGAAATGGGCTCTGGCCTGGTAGGATAGTACAGATGTGTGCGCTATCCTATCAGGCTTGCGGAATGCATGCTGAAGGCGCGCGGGAAGCATGCATTCGCTTGACAATGCACACGGGGTCACATAAAATACATGCAAGTCGATCTCTGTAGTATCTCTAACGAATCACTCGATCAAGTTATCTCCGTGAAAAGGTGCCGTTTCATGGGCAGGATGTACTATGTTCCGCTAATGCAGAGACGACCTTTCGAGTCGTCTCACACGACTGCAACCTCGAACAGGAGGGTGAGGGGTACAGCATGGTTCAGTTTTTAATCAGGAGGTTCATTGGTCTTATCTTTGTTGTCATCGGTGTAACCTTCATCACTTTTATCCTGGGGTACCTGTCCCAGGCCACAGGGACGGGCGACCCGATTCGCAACCTGCTGGGCGAACATTTCAACCCTTCACTGTATGCCCAGTTGAAACACGCTTACGGGTTGGATCTCCCCTGGTACCAGCAGTATTTCAACTACCTGACGGGCCTGCTCAGGGGGGATTTCGGAACTTCGTTTCACTTTCAAGGCCGGGCTGTATGGGATATTCTTAAACAGGGCGTGCCGGTCTCAACTGAGCTAGGCTTCTGGGCGCTGCTTCTTACGCTATTAATCGGTATACCAGTGGGTATTGTATCAGCACTCAGAGCGAATTCGTGGATCGACACCGCGAACATGACGGTAGCGCTGGCTCTATATGCGCTGCCTACCTTTGTCACTGCCGTATTCTTCCAGGTCATCATTGTACAGTTACATGTTCATACATGCTCCAATGCCAATTTGCCTTGCGTCAACTGGCCAGTCTCCAACTGGGGCGTTCCCTGGCAGTATAGCTGGGATGACATACAGTTCAAGCTCGGCCCGATCGTGGTCTACGCGACAACGGGTTTTGCCTACTTCACCCGCCTCACGCGCAACAGCATGTTAGAGGTTATCCGCCAGGATTACGTGCGCACGGCGCGTGCGAAAGGGATGCGCGAGCGGACAGTGATTTATACCCACGCGTTCCGCAATGCTATGATACCTCTCATCACTGTCCTTGGCCTCACGGTTGGCCTGCTCGTCACCGGGGTATTTTTCGTCGAGGACATCTTCAACATCCCCGGCATCGGTCAAACCTCGCTTATTGCCATTGGCGATAGGGATTATCCCGTCATCCAGGCTACGACCATTCTGCTCGCAATTGCCGTGGTTGCAGGAAACCTGCTGTCAGATATCCTCTATACCGTTGTTGACCCGCGTATCAAGTCCACATAGGAGGCAGGCATACAGATGGATACAAAGGATCAGAAGGCGGAGTACTCCTCTCCACAATCGATGTATGCAGAGACTAATATTGCACCGGTACCAGTGGAGCTGGAGGAACTGGAGGCCACCAATGGGGGGATAGCAGTAGCCGTTGCGGAGGATGAGAAGCTGGCTGTTCAAAAGCAGAAGAAATCGCCTACGCCGTTACAGGATTCGCTGCGGCGGCTGCGGCGTGATACTCGTGCGATGATCAGTATAGGCGTGATCGCCCTCTTTTTCGTACTTCCCCTGGTCGGCCCGCTGATCTACCAGCATATCGGCGGCACATATCATAGCACCCTCAATGGGGCCATCGGGCCATCTGTATATCACAACCCTTTCCACCAGGAACTCGACCGCCAGGACGAAGGACCATCCGGGCAGTACTGGCTTGGCACCGATGACATTGGACGCGATCTGCTTGCACGCCTGTTGCAAGGCATGCTCATCTCCATGCTCGTGGCGCTGCTGGTCGAAGTGGTAGATATAGGACTTGGCATCCTGGTGGGAGTGCTGGCCGGCTTCTATGGAGGGTGGGTTGACCAGCTCCTGGCGCGTTTCACGGATATCATGTTTGCCTTCCCCGGACTGCTCTTCGCGATTCTGCTCACCGGCATCTTTGGTACCTGGGCCGACACTACCCTGGACAATGTACCGGTGATCGGCGCCAATGGCAATGCACGCCTGCTCGTTGTCTCGGTTGCCCTGGCATTCGTTGCCTGGCCGTTGATGGCCCGCTATGTACGCGGCCAGACTCTTCAACTCAAGGAGCAGCAATTTATTGAGGCAGCACGAACGGCTGGTACCCCCAATACGCGCATCATCATGCGGCATATCATTCCCAACCTGTTTAGCATCGTGGTCGTGGCTTCGACCCTCAATATCGCCGGCACGATCATCGGTGAGGCGGGATTGAGCTTCCTTGGTTTAGGCGTACAGCCCCCCGGATCGAGTATCGGCCTCATGATTAATAATGCCCTCAACCTGACGGATACCCATCCCTGGGAGGTGCTGCTGCCTTCAATTGTGCTGACGATCATTGTGCTGGCGCTCTCCTTTTTCGGTGATGGCCTGCGCGACGCCTTTGATCCGCGTTCAAAAGACTAACGAGTAGAGAGGCAAACATGGCAGAGAACCTGCTGGAAGTAAATAATCTCAAAACCTACTTTTTTACACGCGGAGGAGTGGTCAAAGCCGTTGACGATGTCTCCTTCATGATGAAGCCAGGAGAAGCCCTGGGAGTAGTAGGTGAAAGCGGCTGTGGCAAGAGCGTCACAGCTCTCTCCGTAATGCGCTTGATAGCCAGCCCCCCCGGCAAAATTGTCGGGGGTGAAATCAACTTTAACGGCGAAAATATCCTGGAAAAGAGCACCGAAGAGCTCACGGACCTGCGCGGCAGCAAGATTTCTATGATCTTCCAGGACCCGATGACCTCGCTCAACCCGGTGTTCACCGTTGGATTCCAGATAAAGGAGACGGTCAAGCGCCACCGCAAGAATATCAGCGATGACCAGGCCTGGAAGCGCGCGGTCGAAATGCTTGAGCTGGTGCGTATTTCCGATGCTAAGAGACGTGCGAAGAGCTACCCGCACGAATTTAGCGGCGGCATGCGCCAGCGTGTGATGATTGCTATTGCCCTGGCATGCAACCCGCAATTGCTGATCGCTGATGAGCCTACAACAGCGCTGGATGTAACCATCCAGGCCCAGATTCTTGAGCTGGTGAAGGGCCTTTCCAGTGAATTTGGCACTGCTGTGATGTTAATTACCCATGACCTGGGTGTAGTGGCGGGAACGTGCCAGCATGTCAACGTGATGTACGCGGGACACGTGGTGGAGTCAGCGCCCGTTAAGCAGGTGTTTGAGACACCCGCGCATCCCTATACGGTAGGACTGTTGCACTCTATACCTCGTCTCAACGAGGCGCGCGGCACCAGGCTCACTCCCATTGCGGGACAACCACCAGACCTGATTAACGTGCCTGCTGGCTGCCCCTATGCGCCGCGTTGCCCTAAAGTGCAAGATCGCTGCCGGCGAGAAAGACCGGAATTGATGCCTGTAGGTCGTGGCGAACAAGTAGCTGCTTGTTTCTATCCAGACTAAGGGAAGGGAAGAGGAATCTTATGGTGCAAGAAGTAGCGACGCCTGTATCGACGGGGACAACCCTGGTCGATGTCAAAGGCTTAAAAGTTCACTTTCCCATCAAGGGGGGTCTTCTTAGTCGCACGGTAGCCCAGGTTAAGGCTGTTGACGGCGTTGACCTGTTCATCCGTCGAGGAGAAACTCTCGGTCTGGTAGGCGAGAGCGGGTGTGGCAAGTCGACCACAGGCCGGGCCGTCCTGCAGTTGATCAAGCCAACAGCAGGGAGTGTCAAGTTCGATGGGGTCGAACTGACAAAGCTCTCTTCCGGTCAAGTGCGCAAGAAGCGCGAACAGATGCAGATGGTCTTTCAGGACCCGTACGGATCGCTTGATCCACGTTTCACCGTTGGGCAGGTCATCGCAGAGCCATTAGAGAATTTCAAGCGCGGCAACCAGAAGGAAATTACCGATCAAGTGGCAAACCTGCTGGAGGTAGTGGGGCTCAACCCTTACTACGTCAATCGCTTCCCACACGAGTTTAGCGGCGGTCAACGCCAGCGTATAGGTATTGCGCGCGCCCTGGCTCTCCATCCTTCATTTGTAGTAGCGGATGAACCTGTGTCTGCCCTGGATGTGTCTATTCAGGCGCAGGTGCTGAACCTTATGCAGGAGCTACAGGGAAAATTTGGCTTGACTTATCTGTTCGTAGCCCATAATCTCTCAGTTGTGAAGCATATCAGTGATCGGGTGGCGGTTATGTACCTGGGGCGTGTGGTGGAGTTGGCCTCGAGCGAGGCATTGTATGAGCTACCCTTACATCCCTATACGCAGGCGCTGCTCTCAGCTATCCCGGTACCAGATCCTGCCATTGAAGCCCGGCGCAAGCGCATCATTCTTGAAGGTGATGTGCCCAGCCCTGTCAATCCGCCTAGTGGCTGCAACTTCCACCCGCGCTGTTGGAAGGCCCAGGCTATCTGCCGCGAGGTTATTCCTGTCCTTGAGGCCAAGCAGCCGGATCATTACGCCGCCTGCCACTTCCCCGGTTGAGCGCTTTTATTATTCATTGTGCTGCTCAATACGTTTAATCCGTGCCAACAGACGAATGCGCGCCAGTAAATGGCGCGCATCGAACGGCTTGACCACGTAATCATCTGCACCGGCATCAAACCCTGCCACCTTGTCTTGAATGGTCGTGAGGGAGGTGAGGAGCATAATAGGCAGATGACGAAGCGATGGCATGCTCCGGATACTACGACACAAATCCAAACCACCCTCCCGGCCGAGCTGAACCTCGCTGATCACTATGTCGGGAAGGTTAGTGACAAGATATTGCCTGGCGTCTGCCAGCGACGTCGCCCATTGCACGATCGCTCCATTCCCCAAAGCTTGCTGGATCTTGTCACGTGCATTCACATCACAATCTACAAAGAGAATGCATAACTTGCGCAATTACAATTATCCTGGACCCGTGTAAGTTGCCAGGTCCTTTATCAATGGTCGCGGGGTAAGACCCTCCACTTCAGTGGGAGGGATGTAAGCCGCACTGCCCGCAGGCAGAAAACTCGCTTACCATGCTGGGTGCAGTTCATTATTTTGCATGACAGGGGCAAGCCCTGTCACTACTAGAGACGATCAGAGGCGCTCCCAGCGTCGTAGAGTAGTGGCACCCCTTGCGGGTGCCATGCCCGCCATATTGCGCTCCGCGCAAAATAATGAACTGCACCCTTCCATGCTGTCTCACTTGACACCTCGCGCTCCTAGTAGCATACTTGTTCTATAGTACCTTGAGAACTCAATAACGTTTCGGCGGGTTCCACAGCGAAGGACTGTGGGTAAAAACGTTACCGCGTGAACCAATGTACACCTCTTTTTCGATGTGCTGCTCTCTAAGAACCAAGGAGAGCAATGAATACGAGATTGAGAAACTACCCTGGGGCTCAGGGAAAGTTAGGACTGTGGAGGCGAGAGCTCTGGCGTATGGCTGCAACGGCATGCGTGAAACTGTTAGCCAACGATGCAGTAAAGCCGACTCGTGAGGGTCGGAATCCCCTGGGTTTACCCATGGGGGGATGTCAATCTTGTTCTGCCTGCATCTTTACCAACTGATCCATACGCCGCTGGCGCTCTGCTGGTGTCAGTCGTAGAACCCGTTCAATAGCAGCATTTAACGCACTGGGCTTAAAAGGTTTCGTGAGATACTCATCGACGCCTGAAAGAAAACCTGTTATCTGATCCTCCTCCCGCGTCATTGCGCTCAGAATGATCATAGGTATGTCGGCTGTGCGAGCATCACCGCGCAAACATCGCACTAACTGGTATCCATCCAGGCGCGGCATCTTCACGTCTATTATCACGCAATCGGGATGATCGGTGTAGACGCGCTCCAATCCTTGCACACCATCATAGGCAACCAGGACATTATAAGCACCTTGCAGGTTTACAGCATATTTGATCAGTTCTACGATAGTTGGATTGTCGTCGATAACCAATACTTTCTTCATTGGATTCCCGTTATTCTGTAGGCTGGCTTGCATGCTATACTGGGTTCCTGTTTCAGAAAGGAAGGATTCTCTCCTCGCATTGTAACACAGTTATATGCTGTTGCCAACTAAAAGCTCCTCCAGTACCAAGGTCTATGCATGTTCGTAAAAAGTGCGTTGATGCACTCGTCCATGAAATGAACATCTTCTCTATATTCTTTAATCGGAACACTCCGGTCATTTCTGTAGTAGCCTGACCTCAGAGCCATCTAATAGTCCTCACAGGAGGGATATCGGGGCCTATGGCCCCACGTTGTTCGTATGGTGGTGCGTGGGGGCGCAGCCCCCACGCACCACCATACGAACATTTCCTGTCCCCGCAGGGGACGCGAGAAGGCAAACAGCGACTTTTACATGGCCCTGGCTGATATTTGTCGAATAACTTGGCTCAATGCAACAAGGGAATGTGACCGATAGATGAGGCTTTCCACGAAGTTCTGTCTATTGACTGCGCTGAATAGACAAAGGCTGAGGGAAAAGAGACCCGAATAGAAGGAAACGATCAATGGACGAACATGAATGGCTGGCAGAACAATTCGAGGCCCAGCGTCCCCACCTGAGGGCGGTGGCCTACCGGATGCTCGGCTCGCTCTCGGAGGCGGACGACGCCGTGCAGGAGTCCTGGCTCCATCTCAGCCGCTCCGGCACGAGCGGCGTCGAGAACCTGGGAGGATGGCTGACCACAGTGGTCGCGCGCATTTGCCTCGACATGCTGCGTTCGCGCAACTCACGGCGCGAGGAATCGCTGGAGGCGGCTGTGTCCGAGTCCATCGAGAGCCGCGAGGAGGGGATTGACCCAGAGCAGGAAGTGCTGCTGGCCGACTCGGTCGGGCTTGCGCTGCTGGTCGTCCTCGACACCCTACCTCCCGCCGAGCGGCTCGCCTTCGTGCTGCACGACATCTTCGCGGTGCCCTTCGACGAGATCGCGCCTATCGTGGAGCGTTCGGAGACGGCAGCCAGGCAGCTCGCGAGTCGCGCACGCCGCCGCGTGCGGGGAGCGGAAACGGCGAAGCCTGCCGATCTCGAACGCCAGCGAGCAGTGGTCGATGCCTTCCTTGCCGCCTCGCGCACCGGAAACTTTGAGGCGCTGCTCACGATGCTCGACCCGGAGGTGGTGTTCCGCATAGATGGCGCTGCCTCGCCTAAGGGTGTGTCAAGAGAGGTCCGCGGTGCGCCAGCAGTGGCCAGGCAGTTCTCAGGACGTGCTCAGGGCGCACGAACGGCTCTCGTGGATGGAGCCGTGGCAGCTCTTGTGGCGCCGCGTGGACATCTGTTCCTCGTCCTCAATTTCACGATCAGGAACGACAAGATCGTCGAGATTGAGGCGGTCGCCGATCCTGCACGCCTGCGCCAGTTGCACCTTGCAGTCCTCGACGACTGACGAACCGCCGCCCGTCTTTCGCGCGTGCCTGTTCGGCGGTCAAGCCCGTGCTCACGCGACTCAACAGAGGGAGCACGACGGGCCGCATGCTCTTTGATGCGATTGCCCTGGCAACACAGTGACTCTTTCCAGGCACGAATTCCGCCCTGTGGTATAATAGTAGTGTACCTCAAATCATCATCGATGATGACATAAATACAATGTAACGAGGACAACGGTGAGGGCATGTGGAGCGACGTAGATGCTTCCCCTGTGATTTTAAGCGATTGAGTAAAAGAAAAACGCCATCCCCCATAATAGAAATGAGGTAAATTTTAATGAAAAGAATTGTACATGTCGTAGGCCATAACGGCAAAGAATACAACGTACCCATGACCGCGGAACAAGCCGCATTTTACCTGCGCTTAGCAGAATACAAAGCTATTAAAGATCCCTCGATCAACTTCAGCGTATTGGTAGCAGAGCAAAGGGAAAAGGAGTTGCAACACCTCAAAAGCTATTACAACTAACTTTTTCTGAGAAGCGGGTATCCCTCCGGATACCCGCTTTTTTGTTGAACCTGGTACGACAATGGATGTAGGGGTGCAATTCATTGCGCCCTGATGCCATTCATCTACGCCTAAGGCGGGCGCAATGAATTGCACCCCTACTCTCTTCTCACACGCATATGAACAACTATCCTCACACTCTATACCCTCTACATACCCATATCTGTCAGATCAAGAATCACAACCCATGCGCCCAGCTTTTCAGAGTATAATTAGGCAAGACGTGAAATGTAGGGGCGACCCTCGCGGTCGCCCGGCGACCGGGTGCCCGGCAGCGGTCGTCCAGTAAAATAATCGCGTTATATCCTATTTCAGGAGAAGCAAATGAGAAGAACCCTATTTACCGAGGAACATCACCTGTTCCGCGACGCCTTTAAACACTTTTTAGAGAAAGAAGTCGTTCCCAATTACGAACAATGGGAAAAGGACGGCATAGTCTCCCGTGAGATGTGGTTAAAGGCAGGACAGCAAGGCTTTTTAGGACTCGCAGTCCCAGAAGCATATGGCGGCTCCGGAGTAGATGACTTTAGATACAGCGCAATCATGGCAGAAGAGTCCGCTCGGGCAGGTGTCGTCAGTGCTGGTATGGTCATTGGCCTCCATAATGACATCATCCTACCATACTTTATGGCCTATGCGAACGAAGAGCAGAAACAGCACTGGCTTCCCGGCATGTGTTCAGGTGTACTCATCACCGCTATCGCTATGACCGAGCCAGACACAGGCAGCGACCTGGCAGCCATTCGCACAACAGCGGAACGCCGTGGCGATTATTACATACTCAATGGACAGAAAACATTTATCAGCAACGGCATCATCAGCGACGTAGTCATCGTCGTTGCAAAAACCGATCCGGCCTTACGCCACAAAGGTATCAGTCTGCTCGTTGTAGAACGAGACATGGAGGGCTTTAAACGAGGACGCATGCTCGACAAAGTCGGCTTAAAAGCGCAAGATACGGCAGAGTTGTCTTTTGAGGACGTGAAAGTACCTGTATCGAACCTGCTCGGCGAAGAGGGTAAAGGCTTCTCCTATTTGATGCGTCAGCTCGCGCAAGAGCGCCTGAGCGTAGGAGTTTCGGCAGTAGCAGCCTGTGAAACAGCGCTAGAGATTACACTTGAATACTGCAAAGAGCGCACCGCCTTCGGCCAACCCATCGGCAGCTTCCAAAACTCACGCTTCAAGCTCGCTGAGATGAAGACAGAAATCGAAATTGCGCGTGTCTTCGTCGATCGCTGTATCGAGGAATTGAACGACGGGAATCTTACACCCGAGACTGCCGCAATGGCCAAATGGTGGACCTCCGACCTGCAAAAGCGCGTCGTAGATCAGTGTGTGCAATTGCACGGCGGCTACGGCTACATGTTAGAATATCCCATCGCCCGCGCCTACCTGGATGCCCGCGTGCAAAGCATCTACGCAGGCACCAACGAAATCATGAAGGAAATTATTGGCCGCTCAATGGGCATCTAAGAAAGAAAAGCGAAATGTCATCTGACCTACAAAAACTCGCCCAAGAAGACTTCTGTTATCTCACCACCACCGGTCGCATTTCGGGCCGACCACATACCATCGAAATCTGGTTTGCCCTCCATGAGCAAACCTTCTATCTACTCTCCGGTGGTCGTGATAAATCGGACTGGGTGAAGAATGCCGTCCATACCCCTGCAGTCCAGATGAAAATCAACAACACCATATTCTCCGGAACAGCTCGCCTTGTCACCAACACTGAAGAAGACACGCTGGCTCGCAAAATAGTCTTCGAAAAGTATGTACCCCGAAGTAGCGACGACCTCGTTGACTGGTCACGAACATCGCTGCCGATTGCAGTCGATATCATATATAATGAGCACATCAAAGCAGCTACCCATACAACTATGATAGAAAAGCCCAAATAACCAATGATCAAGCATATTCGAATTAGCTCTTCATTCTTCCTGTAGGGGCGAGAGTGATGAGGAGTGGCTGGGTGGGCCTTTATGGTCGCCCGCCGTCCCTTAAAGGGTGTAAGCCCTTCGAATTTGCAAGGATGCCACATCAAAACAGACAGGAGCATACCAAGTCTTCATCTCCTACTCCCACCAGGATCACATGCTGCGCAAGAAACTGGATAATCACCTTGCTAACCTCAAACGCCAGAACATCATCACCTCCTGGTACGACGGCGAAATTACAGCCGGGACAAACTGGCGATCGCAGATCATGCAGCATCTGATTGACGCGCAAATTATCCTTCTACTTATTAGTTAGCGATGACTTTATGGCCTCTGATTTCTGCTACAGTATCGAAATGACACAAGCAATCGTCAGGCATGATGCCAATCAAGCGCGCGTCATTCCCATCATACTCCGCCCTGTTGATTGGCAGGGAGCGCCATTCGAAAAAATTCAAGCTCTGCCCACAGGTGGCAAACCTGTGACTGACTAGCCAAACCAGGATAACGCATTCTTAGATATCATGCGGGGTATTCGCAAAGCCATCAATGATCTAACCATCAAAGGCGTACCCGCAAACCAGGAACGCCTCTGGAATATTCCCTAAGCTCGCAACCCCTTATTCACAGGTCGTGAGAATGTGCTCACACGACAGTATGACGCGCTCAAAACAAGCAAGACGGCAGCAATCAGCGGCCTGGGTGGTATTGGAAAGACCCAAACCGCTGTAGAATACGCATTTCGATACCGGAATGACTACGACACGATCTTGTGGGTCAAAGCCGAGTCACTCGAGTCCATCAACTTATTCCTCTGGATCCCGGTTCGCAACACGCAGGACCAGCACGAGCATATTCCTCTCCAGCAGACCATCCAGGGCTTCTGCAAGGCGATGGGGAGCATCACTACGACAACCTCCCTGTCTCGGTCGTGGCTCAAGCGATCGTCAAGACCAGCTTGCCGCGCACATGCCCGTGTTGCAGCATCTCCTGTGCGCGCGCCGCCGCCTCCAGGGGTAGCGTCGCCTGGACGGGCACCCGGAGCGTTCCCGCCTCGACCATGCGGCTAAGTCGGTCCAATACCGCTGCCCCCTGCGGTCGGACTATGTTGACCGCAGTGATGCCCCGCTCGGCCAGTTGCGCGGGATTACTGGCGTAGACCGTTGAGAGCAGGCGGCCTCCCGTTCGCAGTGCCTGGGCAATGTGCCCGATGGCGGCAGGGCCGCTCACGACATCCAGCACGGCGTCTACCCCGCCGGGATGGGAGGCCCGCACGACCTCGACGACATCGCCCCGGGTGAAGTCTATGGTCTCGGCAGCACCCAGGCTGCGGAGGTACTGCTGGTCCTCGGTCCTGGCTGTGGCGATAACGTGGGCGCCGAGCTGCGCTGCCATCTGGATCGCGAAACTGCCGATGCCGCCGGCGCCTCCCACGATCAAGAGCACGGCACCTTTCGCCAGCGCGGCGGTATCCAGCGCTCCCAGGGCGGTCATGCCCGCCATCGGCAAGGCCGCAGCGTGTACAACATCGAGCGAGGCAGGCAGCGCGGCAAACTCGCCTGCTGCCGGGACACGGAGGTACTCCGCATAGGACCCCCCACCCCATGCCAGGCCGTACAACTGGGTCTCTGGTTTGACCGTCGTCACGCGCGCGCCCACCTGGGCCACTGTGCCCGCGAAGTCAGACCCCATGATCGCCGGGAAGCTCAGGGGCACTCTCTGGGCATAGCGCCCTTCGCGGAAGCTGATATCGGCCGGGTTGAGGCCCGCCGCCCGCACGTGAATCAGCACGTCGTCGGGACTGATCTCGGGAATCGGGAGGTCCATCAACTGGAGACGCTCCTGTCCTCCATATGCATCAATAGCGATTGCTCGCATGGGATACTCCTTTCGGAACGTACCACTACTCTGTGGCAACTGGTGGACATGAAGCAGACCAGCGGCTCCACGTCCTAGAAACGAGAAGGTGCGGCCTCCAGCTTTGCCGCTAGCGCGGTGCGCAGCTCGGCCGCATCCGCCTGAGAGAGCGTGCTAACGCCCCTCAACCGCGAAAAGAATCTCCGCGAACGGCTGCGCGGTCTCTGTGCGCGACCAATCCCGCTGCAGTTCATACAGCAGCTGAACCCAGCTCGTGAGTTGTGCGTCGGCCTGCACGGTGCGCTCCAGCGCCTCCCGGTGCGTCTCGAGGGAGGTGCCGCCGACCGCGTCCACCACAGGGTAGACCTCGTACCCCTGGCGCAGCGCGTCGAGCGCGGGGAAGCTGAGGCAGGCTTCCGACCACAGCGCGGTCAGTCATGATGAGCTTCTTGCGGCTGGTGGCCTTAACGGCGGTGACGAATTCCTCGTCTTCCCAGGCATTGATCGTCGTCCGATCAAACGCTTCGATCCCTGCCAGCACTTCTGCCACCTGTTGGATCGTTGGCTCATTCGCGCCGGTCTTGACGTTGACGATGGAAAGTACGATGGGCAACCAATAGAGCTTCGCCGCCTTGGCGACGGCCACGATGTTGGTGACCAACGTGCGACGATCCATCGAGGCGATCGAGCTCACTTGAAGCGGCTGATAGTCGATGATGAGGAGTGCGGAGTTGTTCGGGGTGAGCAGATGGTCTTCCACCTGCTCGCGCATCGGTTGGCTTGTCATGGTGTTCCTCATGGTCTGATACCGAATGGACCCAGGAAACCAAAATCAACCCGCACACTATCGGTCATCTTCGCAGCATTGTCGAAGGTAAAAACATCGACACCGCCTAGTTGACCTTGCCATTTGACCAGCGTCGCCTCCGCAGCCATCTGCGCGACATTGTCCAGGTAGACCTTGAACACCACCCAGGGATTCTGAGTTCCGTATTGCTGGAAAATGGGAGTAGGATCGAATCCTGCCAGGGCCGCCTGTGTGTTCGCTTTCAGGTCCTGCACATAGGCTTGTTGCAGTAGCACGTCCTGTCGGTTGCCCAACCGTGTGAGATGACCACCAATATACGTCTGAAAGGGATAGGCCAGAGCCTGGTCGTGCGCCTGAATCCAACTCGGGATGTTTGTCGACTCCCCCAATTCCTTGAAAGGAACCCACCCGGGGAAGATGACGTCTACCAGCATCAGCACGCGCTGCTGGGGGGTATAGATAAAGAGGTTGCCTGGCTGATGGTTCGGCCCTTTGTAGTCCAACTCCAGCATCTGATCCCCGACATGGAGCGTGAAATGATCTTGGAAGACCTGCGTGGGCAGGGGGCGATTCGGGTCGTTCACTTCCTCAAGGAGCCTGGCCGTCTCTTGATGAGCGATGCGCACAGCGCTGGCCGGATAGAGCACGGCTGCACCAATATGGTCGGCGTGTGCGTGACTATAGACGACATGCGTGATGGGTTGATCGGTCACCTCGCGGATCGCCCGCAGAATATTGTGTTCGAGAGTAGGTGGCGCATCAACGACGATGACCCCCTCGTTACTCACGAGAAACACCATCTGGTAGGAACCATCGATAATCCAGTAGAGTCCACGACCAATCTGCTCCACGAGGAAGCCTGTGCTGGGAATAGCCGGGCCTTGAGCAATGGGCGGGACCGGAGCGAAAGGCGGGACGGGAGGACCGGGGTCACCGACTGTAGGAGTACTTGCATGGGCAACGGCGGCAGGTGAGGTAAGGCTTGCAACGAGTGAGTCGACGGCAGGAAGTGTTGCCACCGATAAGCCGATTCCAAGTGCGGATCGACCAAGAAACCTGCGTCGATTCAGGAGTGCTACTCTCCCGGTGGAAGGACCATGCTCATGGGTGTGTTCGTGGGAATTCATTGGTAACTCCTTTCAAAAAAATCGTGTATCACCGCGTAGCGCGCATTGATAAGATGAAGGTCTTCTGGTCTTGCTGTGATCACGTCTTTTTCCTTTCTCAAGCTGCGTCATCATAGATGAGACTTGCTTCTAACGACCATCTGGAATTGCTTCCGCAAACGTGGCTCCTGGAGGAATCTGATCCGGTGTCAAGCCAGCAGCAGCCTCTAATGGACGACATGTTTAATCATGTCGCTTTCTTCACAAACGCTCGTATTGAGGGGTAGGTGGTGTCCGGCTTAACAGCCAGATAACGCATGAAGATGACAGTAGGTCGATGAAACGTCTAGGAAGGCGGTGTGCCCTGCATCGAGGCGAGCCAAGCCATGATCACCTCGATCACTTTCTCGGCAGCCTGCTGAGTCGAAAGACCGCTCTTGACGAGCGACCTGCGCACAGCGAAGTCGGCGAGCGCAATCACGGTTCGCACGATCGTTTCGTTGTCACCCAGTGCCCTCAGGGCTTCACGCACGAGCGCCTCAATTGCCTTGTCGCGGCGGGCCACTCCTTGAGCGAGGACCGGCAATTTGTCCTGATCACAGCGCGCTCGCTCGAACCAATAATAACGTTCGTAATAGGCGAAGAGTTCAGATACTAAGCGTTCGATCCTCCGATCCAGGCCTTCAACGCCGGCGAATATTTCTGGCGTAGGCGCATGGGTGATCTCCTGAATACGAGGCCCGCATGCACGCACGACATCATCATAGGTTGGGAAATGGTGATAGACTGTCCCAATCCCGACATCAGCACGTGCAGCAATGTCCTTAATACTGGTGGCAACAATGCCTTTTTCAGCATGCAGGGCGACCGTCGCATCCACGATCCGCTGGCGCGTTTCTTCCGCCGCAGCGCTCCGTTTCTCCTGCCGATATTTGCGTGGCGACACGACAACTCCAATAATTTGATTGAACGTTCTCTCGATTAAATAATACCTGACAAGAAAGTGTTCGTCAAGGGGTTTTCAGGAAAATGTTCCAAAAATGCGGTTGACTCTTCTGAACAGAGAGGGGAGAGACGTGTCAGAGCAGATGAACAAGAACGGATGGTGTAGAGTGACTTTGTCTCGCGGTCTACATACGTCCTCTCTGGCATTGGGCTGAATGCCTGATGAGCTATCTAATGTTTCCAGTGGTGAACTCATGGGACCAGAAGAATTGGACGGCTTTCACTTGTTGCTCTTGACAACGATCTTACTCGCCAGTATACTTGCTAGTAGCAACGTTGTTACTAGCAACAATTTGACAGGGAGAGATGTGATGGATACACCGACGGCGGGGATATTGCTCCGGGAGGTCGCCCGGCTGCACG
>WNGP01001440.1_pt1 | contig 26594 bp, 26 predicted proteins | sample 5407671 | NCBI WGS metagenome assembly WNGP01 (sample SAMN13153381, study PRJNA577476) | soil metagenome | isolation source: 40 cm soil or saprolite under Garry oak tree replicate 2 | place: USA:California | collected 2016-06-15
CGGCGACGCCGGTGTCGATCTGGAAGCCGTAGCTGCGCAACAGTGTGGTGAGCGTGTCGACCGCCTGGAACTCATGCCAGCCGACCTCGGGGTGATGGCCGATCCAGTCAGAAACGCTCTGGAGCTCGCTATTCCAGACTGTCGCCACGCGCGCGAGCACCCGGTCGCGCGCGGGGTCGTTGCGCGCGGCGAGGCGCTGCGCGTTCTCGGTCGGCTTCAGCCGTGTCTCGAGCGAATCGATCTGACGGAGAATGCCGGCCGCCGCTTCGCGTTCGATATCGGTGGATTGCGTGACGAGTGCCAAAGCGAGCAAGAGCGGAGTCATTGTACCATCCCGAAGCGTTTGTTGTGGGCGGTCATCTTGAGGAAGTAGCGCAGTCGCTGCTCAAAGACTTCGCGCCTGTGACGCGCGGCGTCAATCCAGCCTACGCGAATCCGCTTATAGGACGCAGGGAACTTCTGGAAATTTCTCCAGGTCCTGGGGTCGGCTCTCAGACGCTCGAGGATATCGGTGGGAAGTTTGGACCGACCCTTGCCCGTATGCTCGATGGCGGCCAGCCCCGCGTTGGTCATCCGGCCGGCCTTGATCAGCCGGCGCACGCGCTCGCGATTCATGTCGGACACCCTGCTGGTCTTCTTCCGTGGCGAGTAGCGCTGCACGTATTTGCGCGAGTCGATGGGCTTCAAGATGCTGTCGATCCAGCCATAGCACAGCGCCTCTTCGACTGCGTCGTTGTACGGGACGCGCGGCTTCCCGCTGGCCTTCTTATAGTAGATCAGCCAGATCTCGTTGGCTGACTGGTGGTGCTTGGCGAGCCACCGACGCCATTCCTTGCGGTTCTTCGCGTAGAGGGTCTTGCCGACCTTCACTGCGTAGCCTTGATCTTCATTGGCACGACCACCGTTCCCCATTGCAACCGCAGCACCGCGGAGTCAGCATCCACCAGCGGGAAATAGTATGTGAGAGTCTCCATGTGCGGCCCGGTCTCGGTCGTAACGCTCAGCCGCAACGCATCCTGCGACTCGCCGGGATAGTTCGTGTGCCAACCGCCGACGCCGCGATTGAAGATCACCGTCCAGGGCTTGGGTGGCTCCTCGGGAATGGTCCAGAGCGAGTAGCGTCCCGCGGCAAGCCGATGGCCGTCGATCATGACATCGTTATTGAACGAGATTGTAGAGACCGAGTCGGCGCCGGGATGCCAGATTCGTCCGTAATGGACGAGGCTGCCGAAGAGCTCTCGGCCACGGGCTACGGGACGGTTGTAGGAGATCACGATATCGGTATGACTGACGCGCTGGGTAACGGAACCGTGTTGGCTCCGCGGCACTTGTAGTAGGAGCAGCAGGAAGACAATCATAATCCCCCGGAGAATCTATGTCCCAGACGGTTTTGGTCACGGGTGCATCGTCAGGCATCGGTCAAGCGATCGCACAGCTGCTCGCCGAGCGCGGGTTCAAGATCTTCGGCACCGCTCGGAAGCCTGCGGCGGCGACTTTAGGGAACGTCACGATGGTCCCATTGGACGTCCGCTCGGACGACTCGGTTCGCGCCTGTATCGAACGAGTAGGCCCGATCGACGTGCTCGTCAATAATGCCGGTTATGCGCTGATGGGCTCCGCCGAGGAAACGAGTCTCGATGAAGCGAAAGCGCAGCTCGAGACGAACTTCTTCGGCGTCGTCCGGATGGTCAAAGCGGTTCTCCCCCGGATGCGCAAGACGGGCAGCGGCAAGATCATCAACATCGGCTCGCTCGCCGGCATCACCGCGATCCCCTTCAGCTCGTTTTACACGGCCAGCAAGTTCGCGCTCGAGGGCTACACCGAGGCGCTGTGGCACGAGCTGCGGCCCTTCGGTATTCACGCCACGCTGATCGAGCCGGGCTTCGTGTCCACTGCGATCGGCGACAGCACGCAGGTCGCGGCCGCGCCGCTCGCGCCGTACGACAGCGTTCGCCAGCGCGCCACCGCCGCACTCGGCCGTCACGTGAAAACCGGCATCTCACCCGAGGCGGTCGCCAAGACGGTGCTGCGTGCCGTACAGAGCCGCTCGCCCGCACTGCGGTATCGCGTGGGGACCGATGCTGCCTGGTTGCCCCGTCTCAAGAGCGTGATGCCGTGGCCGCTATTTGCCGTCGGAGTCCGGCGCACCTTCGCGGTGTAGCTTCCTGACGGTCTCGATCGTGTCGGCGTCTTCCGGTTTCTTGTCGTCGCGATACCGGATCACACGCGCAAACCGGAGCGCCAGACCGCCGGGATAATGCGGGCTGTCCTGCAGCCCGTTGAACGCGATTTCCACGACGAGCTCCGGTCGCACGTACACGGTGATCCCTTCCCGGTGCGTTTCGATCTCCTGCAGCCGCTTGGTCTGCCACGCGAGCAGCTCGTCGGTCAACCCCTTGAATGTCTTGCCAAGCATGATAAACCCACCATTCGGATCGCGGGCGCCGAGGTGGAGGTTGGAGAGTTTGCCGTGGCGGCGCCCGTGGCCCCACTCGGCCGCGAGCACGACGAGGTCCAGCGTATTCGCCTTCTTGATCTTGAACCACGCGGCGCCGCGCCGGCCTGCCTCGTACTTCGACTCGAGGCCTTTGGCCATGAGACCCTCCTGGCCGGCAGTAATGGCGGCGTCGAAGAAGTCCTGGGCTTGCTTGGCGTCGGCCGTGACGAGGCGAGGGGGGCGGTGTGCCTCAGGGAGCAGTTTGGTGCGCACGACGTAGGGCTGATCCAGCATCGACGTGCCATCGACATACAGCACGTCAAAGAAGAACGGGACCGCACCGCCGAGTCCCTTCATGGTGTCTTGGAAACGCACGGGGCGATTGGCCGCCGAGAGGACGACCGCCTCGCCATCGAGTATCACTTCGCTCATATCAATAACTTTTGATATGTCGACGACACGGGGGAGCTCGGCGGTGATGTCGTTCAGCGTGCGCGAAAACACGCGCACGTCATCGCCGCGCTTGTGCACCTGCACCCGAATCCCGTCCAGCTTGTACTCGAACGCCGTTGCGCCTTCCACCAACGCCTCGTCCACGTCGGTCGCCGTCTTCGCCAGCATCGGCTTGATCGGCCGAAACAACTCGATCTTGAAACTGCCAAGCTCCCCTTTCGCGACGGCCCCCAAATCTCCTGCAAGCATCATGGCGCGGCGCACGTCGCTCGCGGGGAGATCGCGCGCCTTGGCGACCGCTTCGACCATGATCCCTTCGAGCGCGCCCTGGCGCAGCTCACCGGTCAGGAGTCTGAACAGAAAGGCTTGTTCTTCGGCGGTCGCTTGTGAGAACAGATCACTCAGTAAACGCTGCTTGTCGCCCGCAGAGCCCTTCCCACTCGTGGTAGCGATGGCCTCGAGTGTCTTGTCGACGTCGAGAAGTTGTAGGCGTGCCGACGTACCGACGTGAGTCTTCGCCTTCTGCAGTGTTGCCCACCCCACACCGATCTTCGATTGACGGATCGTGCCCGAGAGATACGCGATCGCGAGCTCGATCTCCTCGGGGCCCGCCTGCTTCAAGAGATCGGCGAGCAATGTGATTTTGGCGAGGCGGCCGGACGTGGCCGCGACCTGGTTCGAAGTGGTGACGAGGACGTTCAGGAGCACGCGCGAAAACTAGTTTGTGCTCAACGGCGCGCGAAAGTTCGCTTTTGGACGTCCGATCCGCTAGCTTGCGCGATGCCTACCGTTCATTGCCATCTCTGTGGCGGCTTCATCGCCAACCCCGCCGGAACGACGTATCGAGCACCGGACCCCTCTGTTCCATCTGCAGCGGTTCCGCACAGCGCGCTCTGCGCGTGCGAGCATGCCGTCGTCTACGGCATTGCCCCCGTCACAATGCCGCTGCAGCGCATCAGATCGGCGTCGCGCAATTAGCAGCAATCGCGCAGCGGCGCGGAGTCCACTCGTCGTCGATCGTGGGCCGGCACGGTGTCCGGCCTGTCACCAATACCTCGAATTCCGCACCGATCGCCTCGGCCGCATGGTGGAGTACTGTCCCTGCGGTCATCGCACGTTTGTGGAACGGCGCAGCGGCAAACGCGATGCGCCTCAGGAGCCAACGCAGTGACGAAAGAAGTGCCGTTGGAAATTGAAGGAACGGTCGCCGAGCTGCTCCGCAACTCGACGTTCCGCGTAACGCTCGTCAACGGACATTCGGTGCTCGCCACGATTGCGGGCAAGATGAGGAAGTTTCGGATTCGAGTATTGGCCGGTGATCGCGTGACGCTCGCACTCTCGCCCTATGATCTGACCAGGGGCCGGATCGTCTACCGCCACAAGTAGTCCGCAATGCCAAAAACGAGCGGTGGACTGCTACTCTACCGCCTTAGAGATGGAGCGCTCGAAGTCTTTCTCGTCCATCCCGGTGGCCCCTTCTGGGCCCGCAAAGACGACGGCGTCTGGTCGATTCCCAAAGGCGAGTTCGAGCCTGGTGAGGATCCTCTGGACGCCGCCAAGCGTGAGTTCACGGAAGAAACGGGCTTCACGGCGTCGGGAGACTTCGTCCCGCTCAAACCGCTCAAGCAGCCGAGTGGGAAGGTGGTGCACGCGTGGGCGGTGAAGGGTGATGCGGATCCGGCGCTCGTGCGCAGCAACACATTCGCGTTCAAGGGGCGCGAGTATCCGGAGGTCGATCGCGCGGCGTGGTTTGGACTGGATGAGGCTCGCAAAAAGATCCTGAAGGGTCAGATCGGATTCTTGGACGAGCTACGCTCCCAACTGCATTAGTGCCCCTTCGTGCTCCAGCAGCCACCGTTTCGTATCCAATCCCCCGCCGAATCCCGTCAGCTCACCCTTTGATCCCACCACGCGGTGGCAGGGCACGATGATCGGGATCGGGTTCTTGCCGTTGGCGAGGCCCACGGCGCGGGTGGCGTGCTTGTCGCCGAGGAGCTTGGCGAGTGCGCCGTAGCTCGTCGTCGAGCCGTAGGGGATCTGGCGCAGGGCGTTCCACACCCGATGCTCGAATGCCGACCCCAGCGCTTCGAGGGGTAAGTCGAACGTCGTGCGCGTGCGCGCGAAATACTCCTCGAGCTGTTGGCGCGCGCGCGCGAGAATCTCGGCGGCCGGGCCTTCGGTACCGGCCTCGACCCAGCCCGCCTGGTGCGTCGGCGCGGGGCCGCGGCGCGAGGTCGGGAAGAAGACCCCGGTCAACGCGGTGTCGGAGGCTGTGAGGACCAGCTCGCCGATGGGGGTAGCGATTTTGGAGAAGACCATGTGACGGATAATATAACTTCCCGGGTGCCGATTCTCATCGAGGCAGCCGTTGAGTCGCTCGACGCCGCGCGCGCGGCCGTCGCAGGGGGCGCCAACCGCCTCGAGCTGTGCACCGACCTCGCCCATGGCGGCACGACTCCCGACCTGAACCTCCTTCACGTGCAACTTCCTATTCCCGTTTTCGCCCTCGTGCGTCCCCGCCCGGGCAATTTCGTCTACACCGATGCCGAGCATCGGACGATGCTCGGGCAAATCTCTCGAGCCAAGAGTGCGGGCGCGGACGGCATTGTGACAGGAGACTTAAGCCTCGATCGCACGCGCGACCTCGTCGCTGCCGCTCGACCGCTCCCCCTGACGTTCCATCGTGCATTCGACGTCCTCCCGGATCGCTCCGCAGCGCTGGAGCGGCTCATCGCACTCGGGGTCGAGCGGGTGCTGACGTCGGGCGGCGCGCCGACGGCGCCGGAGGGTGCCGCGCAGATTCGGCGGCTAGTCGTGCAGGCGAAGGGGCGGATCGGAATTCTCGCCGGAGGCGGGATCACGACTCACAACGTGGCTCGGCTCGTGCAAGAGACGGGCGTCCAAGAAGTGCACTTCAGCGTGAAGGATGCGGAGAAGGTGGGAGCGGTGATCCGTGCCCTGAATGCGCCTTCCTAATTCCCGTCTTTACTGAATCGTCGTGGCGGCGCGGCGCGCCGATGCGAGCGGGACGCGCCGCGCGCCGCGAGTGCCTTGGCCTTGATATCCAGTCGTTCTTGCGCGCGCTGGTCCCCGGGCCGCTTCAACATGCCGGGCTTCCCCGTGTCGGGGTCATAAAATCCAAGATATCCACCGGGGTTGACCCGGAACGATGACAGCGTACCGCCGGGGTGCGGCCGACCCAGGAAATCGTTGCGACCATGTATCTCGTTCCCACTCGTGAAATACAAAGGAAGCACGAAGTTGCAGACGGGCACGTCGCCGATGTAATAGGACTCATCCTGCACCGGATCACACATCTCGTACCAATAGTAGGCGACGCCGTTGTGACCGCTGGGACCCGGCCCCCGGACGAGCAGGTTGGCTTCGGGATCGGCGATCAGCTCGAGCACCTCGTGTGACAGCGTGGTGCGCCAATCTTCCTTGAGTTGATCGGCGAGCTCGGTAAACACAAAGCCATACGGCAAGCCGCGATCGGTCTTGTCGTGATACCCGAGTGCGTCATCGGGCGCAATCTTGTCCCACAGGTAGATGATGGCATCGCCGCGCAGATCCGCCCCGGGCTGCGGGTCCGGCCGGCTTTCGGTCCGCCGTTCCAACCGCAAGCGTGCCCCCATGCTCCAATACGGCTCGAAGTCCTCTACGATCTGCGTGTTGATCGCGCGGATCGCCTGCAACACCTCCTCATCCTTCAGACGGCCGTGGGTGTGGTTGACGACAGATATGATCATCCAACGAAAGCCTAAATCACGCGTCGCTCCTAGCTATGACACTTTGAGCGCAGCCTTGCGATCACTGGGTCGACGCGCAGAATCACCGGTGAGGAAAGGAAGGAATGCCTGTGCCAAAAACGAAAACACCGAAGCGCTGGACCGTACTCGCCTGGATCGCGGGCGACAACAACCTCGATAGCTACGGACTGAGCGATATCAAGGAGATGAAGCGGATCGGATCGACGAAGGACGTGGACGTCGTCGTCCAGTTCGACCGCCGTGGAAACGGAAAAACCTACCGATACCACCTGAAGAAGGGGACGCCGCTCGCATCCGACGTTGTAGATACGCTCGGCGAGACCGATACCGGCGATCCGGCGGTCGCAACCGATTTCTTCACCTGGGGGATGCGGACGTATCCGTCCGAAAAGGTGCTGGCCGTGATTTGGAATCACGGCAGCGGCATCGATGAGGCCGATGTCTACGCGCGCGCGCGGAATTCCGGCATCCGCATCGAGCGCCGGGCCCGGGCGCGCCCCAATATCCGGCCGCGCAGCCAGGCGCGGGCGATTGTCACGAGCGGGTTCGGCCGTTCGCTATTCGGCACCACCCTCGATTCTGCGATTCGGCTGCGGGCCATCGCCTACGACGATTACAATCGGGACTTCCTCGATAACGCCGAGCTCAAGCGCGTGCTCGTGAACGTCGTCAAGCAAGCCAAGCGCCCCATCGACGTGCTCGGATTCGATGCTTGTCTCATGAACATGGTCGAGGTGGCCTATCAACTCCGTGGCTTGGTTGGCCATATCGTGGCCTCTGAGGCGGTCGAGCCGGGAGACGGTTGGCCGTATGAGAGGGTCATCGGCGATCTCGCCGCGAAGCCGAGCGCAGACGGCGCGACCGTGGCTCGCTCGATCGTCAAGCGGTATCTGGCTTCGTATCCGTCTTCCGAAGAAGTCACGGATTCGGCCGTCGACGTCAGTCGCGTGCAGGTGCTGGCCCAGGCGGTGGACAATCTGGCGGCGGCCTGCATCCCCACCTTGCAGGCACCGTCCGAAGCCGACGCATTCGGCCGTTCGGTGCGTACCGCGCAGCGGTTCGACATGAAGGACTACGTGGATCTGGGTGCGCTCTGCAACCAGCTCATCCTTCGCTCACCGCGGCCCGCGGTGCAGCAGGCCGCGCAACAGGTGCTGACCAACCTGCAGGGACCGCAGCCGTTCGTGATCGCCGAGGGGCACAAGGGCAAGACGGTCGCGGGCGCCACTGGCACCGCGATCTACTTCCCGCTGGTGGGCGACGTGACGGTGAACTACGGGAAACTGGATTTTGCCAAATCGACGCGGTGGGGGCAGCTGATCACGGCGTACGGCCAGTGATGTAGTCTCGCCGTGAGCATCTCGCTGGGATCGTGCGATCCCGCGGCTGTGCCCGCGGATGTGACGACATTCCTGCGCCCGTTGCACGAAGACAACATGGATGTCCGACGCTTTCGTGGAGAGAAGGACGCGGAGTGGGTGCCTTTCCACAACGAGAGCGCGCCGAGCGTGCGCGATATGCAGACCACACTGCGCGCGGCGGGGTTTCTCCCCACCGGGGAAGCAAATGGTATACTCGACTATCGCACCTTGTCGGCGATCCGGCTGTTTCAGGAATACGTGCGGAGCGTCGAAGGCCTCAGCGCCATCGGCGCTCCCGACGGCGTCGTGGGTCCCAACACGGCCGGGCATCTCGCCCGTTGGAAGAATGGCGGCAACCGCGTTGACTGGGCGGACCGTTCGCCCGATAACGCGATGTCCGCCTTTCGTTACTGGATGCTGGTGTTGGCACTGTATCAAGCATACAACGCGCAGAAGCCTGTCACGCTGATCATGCAGAAGGCTGAAGCGTATTCGAGGCCAAGCGACACGCTCAAGATCGCGCAATGGAACCTGGACCGGCGCGCGATCCATTTGATCGGCGTGCGTCGTCAGGAATGGCGCACGGCGCAGGTCCGCCGGAACGACGATGTGTTCGTGTTGTTGGTGAACGGCCTCGCGTTTGCATTCTCAGGCTCGACCGATCCCAATCCCAAGCAGGCGACGCGCGCCGACGAGCCGTATCTCGTGCGTGGGCAACACCAGTATCGGTTCGGCTGGCACAAGCGCGAGGATCAGAACCGGGTGTATCGCGCGTTCCGACCGGTTGGGCCGGGCGTGCTCGTTTGCCGGGACACGGTGAACGATGACGCCCTGACCGACGCTGACCTGGCGAATGGTCTCGATACGGTTGCCGATATCAATATCCATTGGAGCGGCGCGGGCACGGGCAACTGGTCGGCAGGATGCCAGGTCATCGAAGGCACGCGGTATCTCAACCATCGCGGGGCCGTCGTCGACTGCTCGGCGTTCGCAGCCCCGACGTACGGCGGTCTCGGCGCAAAGACGAAGGGTGCGTACAACGTGCTGCTGGATTTGATCACGGTATTCTCGCCGTCGAACGCGACGACGGGCGTCGGGTTGCACTACACGCTGCTGTACGAGAAGGACCTCCAGCTCGAGACCACTCCGGGCCAGACCGTCGATCAGGTGGCGCGCATGAATTTGCCCGCGGCGGAGGTGGAGCCGTTTACGGTGCCGAAGTTGGTGGGGGCGTTGGTGAACGGTTAGACAGACCTCCAGGACTTGGATTCGCGCCAGGTCCTGCCGGGCCGCTTCATTTAGACCCCTGGACCGCACTCGCGAGCAGCGCGTCCAACCGCGCCAGGATTCGGCTCAGCGCATCGCTATCGTGCATCGCCAGTCTCGGCCGACGCCTTCAGCGCGGCGACGAGACTCTTCACCAATGGCTCGCGGAACAAACAGGCGCGGTGCCCATCTGGCGTGACCGCCAGCACGGGGAGTTTGGGATACAGTCGAAACAGATCGTCCCATTCGGGGCCCACATCGGCACTCGTCAATCCCAAAACCACGACACTCGGTTCATGCTCGCGGATCGCATGCAGCAAGTCCTCGCGTCTGAACGTTCCTTCCACTACTTGGCACTCAGGCTCTGCCTTCAGCAGCCGCCCGACGATGTCGCCCGTCATCCCCTCGAGTCCTACCAACAGCGCGCGCGGCACGACACCGTCCTCGGGTTTCGAGCGACAGAACGTGCTGCGCGCGGCAGCGGCTGTGAATGAATCGTTCGGGCCGACTTGGATGCAGCGCCTGGTATGAGCCGTTCGGGGGGGGCGGATCTGGATCGTCGGCTGGATCTTGACCTGCGCTGCGCGGCGGCGCAGGCTCTTGCCTCGGCGCCCACTCTCCCCGGAGGTAACGATGGCAGCCGTGATCGTGGCCAAGAGCGCGGTCTACGAGGTCAAGCCTAGTGCGTCGGTCACCCTTTCCATCACCATCGGCGACGGACAGGCAGGCGGGAGCGTCGTGCGATTCAAGGGCGCGAAGATCGGTCCTGGGCCCGCCATTCAGAGCCTCCGCATCCCGCAAGCCGGCGACGCCGATCAGGATCTGAAGGACAAAACGGTGTCCTGCACCACGACCGTGGAACGGATCAACTCCGTGTCGAGCCATTCGAGTGTGACGTATTCACTGCGCGGCGGCGGGCAGGACAGCGACTTCACGTTCGACGCCACGCTGCCCGAGATGGGGCAACTTGCCGAGTTCCGCACCACCATCATCTTCGAGTGAACGAGCCGTGACGCACACCAACGTGTGGAGACTGGTTGTCGTGCTCGGCGCCGCCGCGGGTCCGCTTGCGGCGCAGACGCCTGACGCCGGGCCCGCATTCAACGGGCTGCGGACGCCCGTGTCGCCGGCATTCGTCTTGCTCGGCATCGCGCCCACCGTCGTCGAGCGCCCGAACACGCCGGCAGATCTCGCATTCAGCGTGCTGAATCGCAGTGCGGCATTCACCAGCCTGCCCCGCGACATCGCGCTCGAGCTCAGCCCCTACTGGCTGGTCAAGCATCCGACGCTGACCTGGACCGCGGACACGGTGCGGGGACTTGGCAGCTCCCTCTCCCGCACGATGACCCTGTCGTTTGCCACCGCGGAGCTTGGCACGAGCACGCGACCGGTGACCGGACTCTCCGTCGGATTTCGCGCCGCCCCGTTCTCGGGACGGCTGTCGCATCAGTCCGTTACCCGGCTGCACGAGCTGGAGGCGCAGTTGGGGAATCTCAGCTCGCTCGTCGATTCGCTCACGGCGGTGGACGTCGCCCGGCTCGACAGCATCCTCATCCGGGAGCGCAGGGCGGCGACGAGCGACGCCGAGCGGCAAGCCGCACAGAACCGCCACGCTGCCGCGGTGGCCGAACTCACGCGCACCGTCACCGAGTCCGAGGCGTACACCACAGCGGTTGCCGACATGAAAGAGACGTTCAAGGATCTGGCGTTGATTCGCGAAGGATTCGTGCTGGAAGTCGCCGGCGGCGCGGCGATGCAAGCGCCGGGTGGCGCGGCGGACAGTGCCAAGCTGGCTCGGTGGGGCGCGTGGATCACCGCTGGTTATGAAGGAAAGTCCTTGAGCTTCGTCGTCGTGAACCGCTTTCTGGCCAGCTCGGTGGACTCGAGCTTCGATGCGCTGGATCTCGGTATGCGGTTGATCTACACGACCGGCCGCTACGCCCTGTCGGCGGAGGGCAGCTTTCGCTCGTTCACCGATCGCGGCGCGCCGGCTAACGAGTACCGCTTCGCCGCACTCGTGGACTTCGAGCTACAGAAAGGGCTGTGGGTGACCGGCACGTTCGGACGCGACTACAGCGCCGGCGCGCCCGGCAGCTTGCTTGCACAGATCGGCGTCTCGATGAACGTCGCAGGCGAGCGCATCAAGCTCCCGCTGCACTAAGGCACCGGCGTCGGGCGCCGCCCCTGCGCGCGACCCTGGAGCCGCGCGACCGCCTGCCCGCGGCGGTGCACGTCGAGTTTCTCGAGCAGGTTGTGCACGTGGTTTTTCACGGTCGCGACCTCGATTCCCAAACGCGTCGCGATGTCCTTGTTCGAGAGTCCCGCCTCGAGCAGCGCGCCGATCTCGCGCTCCCGCAGGGTGAGCGCGCTCGACGCGTGCCGCGCACCGCTGCCTGTCGCGGCGAGCGAGCCGACTCTGCGCCACAGCGCGGCGGCCGCCTGCGCGGAGCATAGCAGCTCCCCTCGCCCGACGCCTTCGAGCGTATGCACGAGATCCTGCACCGATGCGGCACGCGCGACGTAGCCCGCGACGCCCGCCTCGGCACAATCGCAGAGATCCCGTTCGGTTTCACGAATGCCGAGCGCCACGACCTTCACGCCCGGTCTGCTCGCGATAATTCCGCGCACCGCCTCGACGCTCTGCGGCATCGCCATATCGACGAGCGCCACGTCGGGCGCGTGCGCCGCGACCTCCCGCAGCGCCGCGGGCACATCGGCCGCTGTGCCGACGACAGCGAGTCGCGGCTCGGCCGCGAGGATGTGCGCCAGCCCGTCCCGATACAAACGGATGTCGGAGACGACGAGCACGCGGATGATCGCTGACTTCAAGCAAGGCGCTCCGTAAGGGCCCTTTAGCGTAGGGCTCCCCGGACACGACGACTAGGACATTTTGAGCGGAGGAGAAAACAGACTTATGACAATCTGAGCCGCGCGCGGTGGTGTTGGGCGGCGCGCCCCTTCGCCGCAACGGGCGGCAGACGACGAGCTGGCGTGGCGCGATGCTGCGGGCTCTGCTTTTCCCACACCCGCAGCTCACTAAGGAACCGGCGCAGCGCCCACGGCGATCCCTTGTCCAGAACCTCTTCCCAGCCATGCCCCGTCACCTTCTTCACCAGGCGATAACACGCGCTGGGGTGGCGATGGCAGCGAAACGCCATCCAACAGAGCGACACGTGTTCGCGCTCAGCAGATTCAACCCAGTTGAGCACCGTGACCCATTCGGTCATACGGTGTAGCGGTGGGAGCCCTTCATGTTCCAGCAGGCGGGCGAGCTGGAAGCGGTTGCTGAGTCCGAGGGCGCGGGCTACGACCTGTGCCGAGCCGATCGGTCCTTTCGACAGGAGCACGGCTTCGATGACGGCGCGTGCACGAAGCCGCATCTGAGGACGGACGGAGCGGATGGCCACCATTACGCGTTCGAGCACGCAGGGTCCCGAGGGCCGAGAGCCGACCAATGATGTGCGCCATCGCCGCGGGTTGCAATCTCTGGAATAGACCCGTGTTGCTCAAAGTGTCATAGTCCAGTCGCTTGGCAACAGACATGATCTTTTTGCTGCCCACATCGTCAGGTAACGAAAGGACAACAATGACTCGTCAAGTGAGAGCCTCGGGGGCCGTCTTGGGAAGGGGCGGAATATCTGGAGCGCCGGGGACTCGCGGGCTGGGAGGAGGCGCCCCTGCGGGTGCGGGCGCGGGGACGGCCGGCACGCCGGATGACTATGTCGACCGGCTCATGAAGTTGATTCCGGCCGACACCGTCGCTCTCTACCTCTCGCTCGATGGCATCGTGCGCAGCGGCCTCAAGGGCGATCCTGCGCTTTCAACCTGGATGTGGGCACTGTTCGTCGTTGTTGTAGTGGGGAACGTCCTCTATTGGCGGAAGACAGGCGTTACCGACGTCGTCCAGTACGTGGTCTTGACGCTCGCGTTCGTGGTGTGGGTGTTCACGATCGGCGGACCGTTCCACGACCTGCCCTGGTACAAGCCGTTCATGGGTTCGGTATTGCTCGGCCTCTTCACCTTTTTTGCGCCCCTGTTGTACAAGGGCGCGCCGCAGCCGACGTAGCGAGGATCTCCCCTCAGCGGAGCGCGACCAAGAGGAAGAGCGCGATCGGGACCGCCACCACCAGGGCAGCCTGGAGGATGTTGGGCGCCGCAGACGTCACGGCGCGAGCGACCGCCGGCGGCAGCACCCCGAACGGCCGGTGCGGCTCACTCTGATACCAATAGGCGACGCTCGCATAGTCGCTGCGCAACATGTTGTCGAGTCCGTGATCCAGCATCACGCGCAACGATTTTTGGAACGGCGTCGGCGCATCGAGATCGAAGCGGTACGCCGCGACGCGGCCCTTCACGTACGACCGGACCGTGCACCCGTGCGTCGGGCCGTCATAGGTGCCGCGCGCGAAATACCATCCGGCGTTGAAATAGTCTTCGGTGCCGGTCCCCTGTACCGACGGCTGCTTCTCGCCATCGACATAGATCGCTTCCTGCCCCTCCAGCAGTCCCAGACCGTAGCCGTACGGATATCCCATGCGCGCGGGCGGCAGCCGCAACCAGCGATCGCGATTCTGCAGAAACGCGTGACACCCCACATAATGGCCGCTCCCGTTGGCCTCCAGAATCGTGTACGGCACGCCACGCGGCGTCGGGTTTTCGCGCCGCCACTCCGCATGAAAACGCAATGCGCTCGGCGGCTCAACCTGCTCGAGCACCGTGATCTGGTAGTACAGCGGATCGATCAGCTTCGGACCGTCATTGGTTACGTCGAGACGCGCGCCGGCGGCGTACGGCATTGGAAACGCGCAATGATAGCCGCCGCTGCCTAAGCTCGTCGCTGCGGAGGTGTACTGCACGTAGCGACCGAACGGCGCGCCGAAGAAGTCTCCCATGGGGCACTGCACGCTGGGCTCGGTCTCACCGTCCCAGTAGAAGCGGAGCACGAGCTGGCGCAGCGCGCGCCGGTTGAACGGCAGCAGCGTGGTCATCCACACGCGAGTCACGAGCCCCGGACCCGTGGTGCTGGCCATCGTGTGCGTTTCCCCCGCCGCCACCACAATTCTCTTCCGCCGCGCTGGAGCGGGCCGCAGTCCCAACCAATCGCCGCCGCGATGCGGATCCCTGTCAAAACTCGAGAATTGGCGCACGCGCCCAGGTTGGGGGACGAGCAGACGCTGGAGGTCGTTCATCGCAGGACCGCGTCGATGACTTGCGCCAGCGTCTGTGGTTGATACGGCTCCGCGCACGTGCCGGCTGACGGATGCCGAGGTTGCACGCGGTACAGGTTTGCATCGGGGAAGACGCGAAACTCGCGCCGCATCTCGGCGCTGTAGGCGCGCGCGGTCATGGTGGGGACGTAAAACGGCCGGCAGGGGCCGACGGTGCGGGCTTTGACCGCGAGGACATGCGGCATCAGCGGCATTGCGACGAAGCCCAACGGATCCACATACACGTCGGGGCGAACGCCCTCGACCGCCTGCACGTACCGCAGTACCATGCTGACCTCGAGGTCCGGCCGCGGCGCGATCACGACGGCGTTGGCCTTCAGCTTGGCGAGCGTCGCGCGCGCAAACCGCTCCGCCGAGTGGTCGCCGTGCTTGTTGGGATTCAGGAAATAGGCGAGCCCATCGCGCGCGCCTCCCCCAGGTCCGATGTCCGGAATCCCCAGATCGGCATCGTCGATCCCCGCGGCGCGCAGGGCGCTCGGCGCCGCCTGATACAAGGCGATCGGCGCGACGACCACGGCAGCGCCGAGGGCCGCAAGGGTCGCAACGCGCCGAGTCGCAGACTGCACAGTCGCGATCGCGCGCGTGGCGCCCACGCCGATGCACAGAGCAAAGACCAGGTAGGACGGCAAATGAAACGCGAATCGATCTTCGAACGGAAAGTTCAACGAGAACGCCACATGCGTCCCGAAGAGCCACGCCAGATACGTGGCAGCCTCGGGCCGGGTCTTCCTGAGTGTGGCGAAGCCGAGGATCCCGAGTGCAACGCCCAGCGGCGTGAACTGGTAGAGCAGGTATCCGGCGTAATGCACGATGTTGATCGCGACGGCCGCGAGTGCGTGTGGCACGGTGTCGTCCGGGAGCGCGGGCAACCACGTGGCGGCCGTGAACGCCGGTCCCAGTCCAATGACGCGCGCGACGCGAAGAAACTGAATCCACCATGGCGCGAAGCCCGCGAGAAATGCGCCGATGACTGCCGTAGTCTGCATCATGGTGGGCCGGCGCGTACGCCCACCCTCCCAGATCAAGTAGCCCGCTGTCGGGATCAGGGTCAGCACCAGCATGACGTGATTCGCGAGACCCAGCCCGCCGATAAAGGCCAACCAACGAAGATTCGTGACCCGCCGGTGCTCGAGCCACCGCAGCGAGAGCGAGATGACCGCAATCATGAACAGGCAATGCAGCGCAAGCACTTCCGTCGTGACGGCGTGCCACCAGAACGTATGTGAGACGGCGAGGGCGAGAGCGCCGAGCGCTGCGCCGGTGCGATCGGCGCCCAGTCGCCGCGCGAGGGGATAGGCGAGCGCGACCGCGAGTGCGGCGACGAGGGCCGAGAACAAGTTCAGCCGCAGGCCGGGAGACCCGAGCGGCACGAGCAGCGCGCCGCGGGCCAGCACGACGTACAGCGGATGATCCCAGGGAGTCACGCCCAATCGAGCAAACGGTCCGCCATCCATCGGCGCGTGGCTCAGCTCGGGGAGAAACCAGTAGTTCGAGCCGCCCAGCACGACGTCCAGCTGCATGCGACCCGCATCGCCCCAATCCAACGACGGCGCGAGGGTCGCGCAATACAGCGCCAAGGCGCCGGCAAAGAGCGTGGCCCGAGCGCGCATGCCGTCATGGCCCTCGCAGCAGCGCCAAAAACCCGGTCCCGAGGAGCTGCAGGAACGATGTGACGACGGGGATGGCCGAGGTGATCTTCAGGTGTACGCGCAAGTTGCGGCTGATCGGCCAGGTATCGCACTGTTCGATGAACACCGTCCGCACCTGCTTCGCGCGCTCGATTCCTTCCAGCGTGGCCGGCACCTTGGCCGGATCGGTCTTGGCGTCTCTCCGTGCAGCGGCCAGCAGCTCCTCGATGTCCTGCGAGATCCCGTTCAGTTCCCGCTCGCGCGCGTCCTCCATGGCCTCGTGAGTCGGCCAGAGGATGAATCCCAGGGTGGCGACCGTCACGATCAGCAGAAGTCCCCATTCCACCGGGATCAGTGGCGACCAGACGTACAGCCTGATCCCCCACACCGTGACGGTCGGGACGTCAAGTCGTGACGCCGCGTGTACGCTGACCACGCTGATCTCGAACGGCTCCATTCCGAGCCGATTCGGGAACGTGAACGCCCGCATGCCGCGATGCAGGCTGTCCATCACCACCGTCGTATCGAGTGCGACGGTTTGCGAGGTCAGCTTCGTGACCTGCAGGCGCAACACGTCGTGTCGCCCGAGTCGCCGCAGCTTGGTGCGGACCGTGTCCCTCGCCGAGTCGAGCGCGACGGTGACCAGAATCTCCTTTCCGTTGGCGGCGACCATGCCGAGTTCCCAGGGAATCCCCGCGCACGTCCCGGCCGACGTACAGGGAGGGAGCCAGCGCCCGCTCTTCGAGGCGGGAACGGTGACGAGGATCGTGTCTGCAACAACGTCCCGCTGATCGGAGCGCAAGCTGGGGAGCACGCTTCCCATGAAGACAAAGAGCGTCATCACGGCGAGGAAATAGGAAATGCCGATCGCGTGGAGGCCGACCGCGCTCAGCCCGCACGCCTCGTCAGCATGGAACGGATGCAGCACCAGCCCTCCCGGCACTTCGCGCCACATCCGGCGCCACCAGTAGAGCGCCAGCCATTCGCGGATGAGAATCTGGCTGACCACGTAGGCCACGCCGCCAACGAGCCCCAGCGAGACGTATCGTGGCATGACATAGCCGTCGAACCACGGCTCGACCTTGGGATGCGGGCCCCAGAGCTGCTTTGCGACGAGCAGGACGGCCAGAGCGGCCATCCCAAGCCCGATGAACCACCACCGCAGTCGGGACATCGACGCATAGACGGTGCGGATGAACCGCGTGTAGGCCTCCGGGTCCTTGAAGCTCGCATTGTGCCCGAGGCGGCGAAACACGTTCGCGATGTCACTCCCCATCCAGACATAGAAGGCGAAGCAAAACGGAAACCACACGAACCCCGTCAACATCGATTCGATGTCGGGCCGCCAGAGGCGCACATCAGGGCCGAGGTGGCCATACCCGCCCAGCGTGGGAAGGATGAGCTTCTCGAGGGGGCCGTAAATGAGGAACGAGACGAGCCACGCCTGCGGCCAATCGACGTGGAGGTAGTCGCGGAGAAACCGCACGACCGGATCCCCGGCGTCGGTCGGAAAGTGCTCCGGCATCACATCCGTTCGCTGCATGCCGCCACCTGGGCGCAGGAGCGCTCGAACATGCCCCGCCGCTCCGACACGCTCTAGAACACTTTGAGCACATCGAAAAAGGATCTAGAAAAGGATTCATTGACAGTCGGCATGCCCCACCTAGCGTTTCGCGCTCGCGACGATGCGTCCGATACTGCTTGCGCTGCGCCCCGCGTACTGGCTCAAGAACGCCTTGGTGTTCGTGCCCCTCCTGCAGGGGCGCGGCACCCAACAGGGCACCATGCTGCTCGCGCTGGGCGCCGTCGTCGCGTTCAGTCTCGCCGCTTCGAGCGCGTACGTCCTCAACGATGTGCTCGATGTGGGCAGTGATCGGCAGCATCCCGTCAAACGGCATCGGCCGTTTGCGAGCGGCGCGCTGGACCTGCGCACGGGACTGTTGTTTGCCGCCGGGTTGGCGGGTGGCGCGACGCTGGCTGGGGTCTCCCTCGCGCCTCGCGCCGCGGGTCCGCTCGCCGCGTATCTCGTATTGAGCACGCTCTATTCGCTCGGGCTGAAGCACGTATTTCTCGCCGACGTGTTCACGCTGGGGGCGCTCTACACGCTGCGGATCGTCGCGGGCGGTGTCGCGACGGGAGCGCCCGTCTCGAACGCACTGGTGATCGCCTCCGTCGCACTGTTCGCGGCGCTCGCCATCGGGAAGCGGCTGGTGGAGCTGCGGCAGCTCCCGCCGGGCCGTGATCGGTGGCCGGGACGGCCCTATCACAACGGACACCGGAAGTATCTGCGGCAGCTCGCGGTCGTCGCGGGATGCGCATCGCTCGTCTCGGTCCTCGTCGCGGAGCTCGTATGGCGCGGCTGATGGCCGTCGCGTTGACCATCGCGTTGGCGGGCCGCGCGGCCGGGGCACAGACCTGCTCTACCACCGTCGTTTCTCGCGATGAGCTGCTTGCCGCGATGCGCGAGGAGCAAGGCTACAATCTCGTCGCGACTACGAATTGGGCGCGCTTTCAGACCTATGTCTTCTTGCGCCTCGCGCGCGCCGCCCGGGCGCGCGATTCGAGCGGGCGCAAGCCTATCCTGATCAGGGCGGAAGATTGGTTTTGGAATTACGTCGCGGTGGCCGGACTGAATCCCGACTCGGCACCGCTCGGCACGCGGCGCGCGCACGATCTGGGTCAAGACATGCAGCTCGACTACAATCCCGCGCATGTCCTCAGTGACGTCCGCCGGGGGCCTCAGCCGGTGCTGGCGATGAACGTTCGGATTTCATGGCCTCCTGGGCCCCGCGTCCCCACGAGTTACAGCTACCGCGATACCCTCTCGGTGCCGAAGCTGAAGGTCACGAGTCAGCAGATGATCACGTACCGCCTCGTGGATTTCGGCGATATGGTGCTGTACGACGAGATAAAGGGGGTATCGGGACGTCCGACTTCCGGACTGCTCGGCGCCCTGTTCTCAATCCTGGGCGAAGGGAGTCTCGTCGAATCCCGCATGACGATCTCTTCCGACGGTGTCCTAGTGCTGCGAGCGCGGTCGAAGAAGCTGTTTTCGGTAACGGCGATTGCGACCGTGCAGCCCGATGGACGCGGAGAAAAGGGCGTGCCCAACGGAAATGTCGCGCTTGCCACCCTGAAAGCACGGTTGGAGGAGCCGCTCGAGCTCGTATACAAACCGTACATCTGCTAGTGAGCAGCTCGCGCGCACCCGAAACGCGCCTTCCGAATCATCCAAAGCCCAGTCCGGGATTCTTTTGAGACCGTCAATGCGTCATGCGCAACGGGTCGTTCAGCCCGTTCAGCCGCGGATCCCGGATCACCGGCAGTGGACCGCGGGGCGGGATCGGCGGCAGCTCCTCGAACAGGTGCCGCGGCGGTACGAGGATGATCCTGAAGCAGCTGCTCCCCGCGATCGCCGCAAGTTTTTTCCGGCGGCGGTCGAGGGATCGACCACGAAGAACAGATCGGGCGAGTCGGTGATCGACGGCGTCAACCCCGTCATGAATCGCGACAACTGGGCGGGCATCGGCCGCGGGTCCACGTGCAGAAACGGCGTTTGCGTTTCGCGGATGTGGCACGCGCTGCAGGTGTTCAGCGAAAAGTGGAAGCGTGCGTCGTTGTCGACGATGCCGGTCGCCCGGAAATGCGTGTTCAACTGATTGGTCGGGGTCGCCCGTGAGGTCGCGGCCATGAACGGATCGGTCGCGCCGGGGAAATGATCGGGCACGACATGCTTGTCGAGCTTGATCGCCGGCGCATTGGCATTCACATACGTGGCAATCACCGGTTGGGTGTTCAACGTCTCGTCGGTGGTTTGCTTGGTCGTCACCTCTTTGAGCTGGTGCGTCGCCGAATCAATCGTAAACTCGCGTAATTCCCACAGCGGGTCCAACGCGTTCTCGTTGGTGCGGAGCTGGTTGAGCGCGCTGCCGTTCGGTTTCGCTGGATCGGCATTCGCGCGCACGAAGACCTCGGTGATCTTTTCGAGCGAGTCGTTGTACGTGGCGCTGCCGAGCGGGAGTGAGCTGAGTGCCACCCAGCGGAGCGCCCAGGCGCGGACATCCGGGCACGTATGCTTGGGGATCCCGTATTCGAAGATCACCGAGAACGGCAGGAATTGGCAGCCGACGGTGCCGCTGTCCCGGTTCTGCACCCCAAAGATGAATCGCCCCTCTCCGGCGCTGCCGCGGCCGCCGTAGGCCGGGTTGTCCCCGAGGTCGATGCGGTTCACAATCGCGGCCAGGCGGAACGGCGAATGATCGAGGTCGAGCTTGCCGCCGGTCCGCGGCCACGGGTTGATGATGCGCGTCTGGATGGTTCCGCGTGGCGCCGCGTTGAACCCGCTCGTCACCGGTTGGCTCGCGTTCCATTTCTGCAGCCACCGCTCCACGAAATCGGCCGGATCGACGCCGGTGCTGCCGACCATCTCGGTGACGAGGTGCTTGAAGGTCCAGGTGCCGTTCGGGTTGCCGGGGGCGCCGGGTAGCGCGCACGGATTCACCGTCCGCAGCGTGTCCGTAACAACGGCTGGGTGCGTGACGATGAGCGACCGCGCCGGATCGATGCTCATCGGGTCCACCGCAGGAACAAGATCGAAGAGGTTGATGCGCATCCGGGCGCTGATGACGTTGTTGATGTCGCGCAACGCGGCGAAGCGCGCGAGCCGTCCTCGCACCATGGCGGTATCTTCGATCCCGATGACTTCCCGGCCTCGGAAGATGATTTGCGGCGTCGTATTCGATTTCAGCACCGCCCCGCGTGCCACGTCCTTGCCGAGCTCCGCAAAATCGAAGTCGACGATCGCGGAGAAGACGCCGTCGTGCGCCGTGGAATCGCCGTTACTGCCGTCGTCGCGCAACACGATTTCCTTGCCGCGCGGGTAAATGCTGACGCCCTGCTGCACGCTCGAATCACCTTGCTCAAAACGGACTTCGAGGACCGCATTGCCGCCCGGCTGTCCGTTCGGGAGTGGCCGGATCGTGGCCGACTCGATGCCGGGGGGATTGCGGCTGAAGTCGCGCGCCGCGGGGCGAGTCGGCTCTACTTTGCGACACGATCCGACGAAGCCCAAGCCAAGCAGCATCGTAAATAGGATCTGACGCGTGCCCATAGAAACCTCCTGCGGGTTAACTCTGGCCGCCCGATACGAAGTACACGCCTAGCGAGATGCCCACGCTGCACGGGCGCGAGCACCGCGAGCAAGAGAAGGCTTCTGAGGGGAATCATGACCCGACAGGTGAAGCTGCCGGCTAGCTAGACGTTGGCTATAACAAAATGTGCGCAGATCGTGGACGGCCGTCACGATGTGTCGACTAGGACACTCTGAGCATACCCCCCTCATCAGAAACGCTCAAAGTGTGATAGTCCGTCGTACGGAACGCCTATCGTTTGAGTGGCGGACAGGTTGCCGATCACCCGGGTTCGGAGGTGTCATGAACAGACTCGTGATTGCCGTTGCCGCCCTGCTCTGGTTCGCGCCGACTGTGAATGCGCAACAAGTCGGGGTTCTCATACATAACGCGACCTTACACAGCGGACCGTCGAGCTCATCAGGCACAGTGGCCGCATTACAGACTGGCGACGCTGTCACACTGGTCGGCAACGGACATCGGACGGGGTATCTCCGCGTGCGCACGCAGAACGAGGAAGTCGGATGGGTCTACGAGCGCTATGTCACGATCGTTGATCCCACCGAGCTACACGCGCCTGCTCCAGCGCACACATTCAGCGCTGGAGCGCCCGCGCTGGCGGCCGGACCGGGCGACTTCGACTCTTGTCCCGACTCGGGCAATGCGAAGCTGCGCAACGTACGGGCCTTGAATCGCCTGAAGAACCGGAGTGCGCAACCTCAAGATGCGGACATCGACAGTAGTGTGACCCTGGCCGCCATGCTCGCGCCCAGCACAAATGACAGCGGTCGATTCGGCGACGGGAAGGCGGCGGAGATCACCGGGTATGTCTTCCGTGTGATTCCCGGCGGGCACTTCGAGACCACGAACTGCAAGAAAGGGGATCCCGTCCATCGCGATACGCATATCGAGCTCACGACGGGGCCGACCGATACCGTCGAAACCCGGCGGGTCATCGTCGAGGTGACGCCGCGTTGGCGTGCGGCTGTGTTGCAGGACTCCGTTGATTGGTCCACCGCCACGCTGCAGCAGACGCTCGAGGGTCACTGGGCCAAGGTGCGTGGGTGGCTGATGTTCGACTCAGAGCACAAAGCCCAATCCGAAAACACGCGTCCGGGAGGAGACGGGAACTGGCGCGCGACCGCTTGGGAGATTCACCCCATTACGGCAATCACGATCATCAGTCATCCCTGAATCGTGTCCAAGAACATCGTTATCTGCTGCGATGGCACGGGCAATCAATTTGGAACGCAAAACTCGAACGTCGTAAAGCTCTATAGGGCGTTGGTCTGCGACGCGACGCAGACCGCCTATTACCACCCCGGTGTCGGGACGATGGGTGCCCGCGCCGCGCTCACGCAAATTGAGCAGTGGTGGACCCGTGTCCTTGGTCTCGCCTTTGGGTATGGGATTTCCGACAACATTGCTGACGCGTACCAGTTTCTCATGCGAGAATTCGCAGCTGGCGACCAAGTGTACATCTTCGGGTTCAGTCGGGGGGCATACACAGCACGAGCGTTATGTGGGATGCTCCACATCGTCGGCCTGCTGACCGAGGGCAACGAAGCCCTGATTCCCTATGCGATCCGGATGATCAAGCGCAAGCAGATCGATTTCGCGGTCGCCGCTGATTTCAAGCACACTTTCGCACGTGAATGCAAGCCGCACTTCGTCGGGGTGTGGGATACGGTCAGCTCCGTAGGATGGGTGTACGACGCGGTGCACTTTCCATTCACGCGAGCGACCAAGAACCCCGACTTCAATATCGTGCGGCACGCCGTTTCCATTGATGAGCGTCGCGCCTTCTTCCGCCAGAACTCGTTCGGCGACCCGCACGACACCCAGCAGGATATCAAGGAAGTGTGGTTCGCCGGCGTGCACTCTGACGTCGGCGGCAGTTATCCCGAGTCGGAGAGTCAGCTCTCCAAGATTGCGTTGCGGTGGATGTTGGGTGAGGCCGAGCGGGCTGGCCTTCGAGTTGACCAGTATCGCAAGGCGGACGTTCTCGGCGGGAAGCCGCCGTATGTCGCCCCGGATTCCGCCACCGCAAACCAGCACGAATCCCTGAAGGGGTGGTGGTGGATTGCCGAGTTATGGCCAAAACTGACTCACCGGCAGGTCACGCCGGGCGTATGGCGGCAGTCGATTCGCGTGAATCTGGGGCGAAGACGGTTCATTCCGGCCGACGCGCTGGTCCATGAGTCAGTGCAACAGCGTCTAGAGCGCGTTCCCGACTACAAGCCACGCAATTTGCCGCAGCAACGTCATGTTCTCAGCGACTCTCCGTAGTCGCCCCCCCGGGCCCCTCCGTTGCGTCCCTCGGCCGCGCGCACAGCTTATCCCATGTGCTTCCCCCCCTCACCGCCGCTCTGTGGCGCGCCAGCGCCTATCGACGCGACCAGTTGCCCGAGCGCGTGCTCCAGTTCGGCAGCGGCATGCTGCTGCGCGCGCTGTGCGTGGCCGCGGTCGACTCAGCAAATCGCGCGGGCACGGGGGCCGGTCGCATCGTCGTCGTACAGAGCACGGCGGAAGGAGCGGCCCGCGCCCGGTCCCTGAACGCTCAGGACGGCTTATTCACCCTGGTCGAGCGCGGCCTGTCCGGCGGCGCGCCGCTCGAACGGGTTGGGCTGATCGGCGCGATCTCACGCGCGCTCGCCGCGGACAGTCAGTGGAACCTCGTGCGCGACGTCGCGGCGAACCCCGCGATTCAGGTGATCGTCAGCAATGTCTCGGAGGCGGGGTTCCGCAGCGACGCGCCCTTCCCGGGCCAGCTGACGGATGCGCTGCACGCGCGATTCACGCGCGCACCCGCTGCGCCGCCCATGTTCGTCATCCCGACCGAGCTGGTGCCAGATAACGGCCCACGCCTGGCGGCCATGATTCACGAAGTGGCGAGGAAGTACGACAACAGCTTTCGCGCTTGGCTCGAGGCGCGCGTGCGATTCTGCTCCTCACTCGTCGACCGGATCGTCACCGCGCCGCCGCCCGATCAGCATGCCGCGCTCGAGGCGACGCTCGGCTACCGCGACGCGCTGCTCACTTTGACCGAGCCGTACGCCCTCTGGGCCATCGAGGCGGATCCCGCCGAGCTGCGGACCGTGTTTCCGATTGAAAGCGTAAATGTCGTGTTCGCACCCGATATCGCGTTCTACCGCGAGCGCAAGCTGCGCCTGCTCAATGCGGTGCACACGGCGACGGCACCGCTCGCCGCTCTGGCCGGCGTCCGCACTGTGCGCGACGCCACCCTGCATCCGCTGCTCAGCGCCTTCCAGAAACGGCTGCTGTTCGACGAGATCATCCCCGCGACGGATATCCCGGCGGACGACGCGCGCGCGTTCGCACACCAGGTGCTTGAGCGGTTCGCTAATCCGTGGCTCGAGCACGAGTACCGCGTCATCGTGACGAATCAGGAAGAGAAGTTCCGGATCAGGGTCGTGCCACTCATCGTTCGCCGTCCTGCACCAGGATTGTCCCTCGCCGCCGCGGCCCACCTGACATTCACCCGGGCGCCGCTCGACGCACTCGGCGGTGCGGCGCGCATCCCGGAGTTCGTCGCGGCGACGACGGATTGGATGGCCGCTCTGAAGCGCGACGGCGTCGAGGCGGCGCTGGCGCGGCTGACGGAGAGTCTCCGATGTACATGACCTTCCGCTGGTTCGGGCCCACCGACCCGATCCCACTCGCGCACATCCGCCAAATCCCCGGCGTGGAGGGTGTGGTGAGCGCGCTGTACGACGTGCCGGTCGGCGATCCGTGGCCGAGGGGCCGGCTCGCGCAGCTGCAGAATGACATCGCGGACGCAGGGCTCAAGCTCGCGGTCGTCGAGAGCATTCCGGTTCACGAAGACATCAAGCTCGGCCGGCCGACGCGCGACCGCCTGATCGCGAACTACTGCGAGAGCGTTCGCACCATGGGCGAGCTGGGCGTGCGGGTGCTGTGTTACAACTTCATGCCCGTGTTCGACTGGATGCGCACCGATCTCGCGCTGCCGCTGCCCGATGGATCGACCGCGCTCGCGTACGACGACGCGGCGCTCGCCCGCATGGACATCGCGCGGGGGACCGGCGATCTCCCCGGCTGGGCTGCGACCTATGATGCAACCGAGCTCCGCGGGCTGCTCGAGGCGTACCGCAAGGTCCACGCGGAACGGCTGTGGGATCACCTCGCCTACTTCCTCGAGCGCGTCGTCCCCGCCGCCGAGCAAGCGGGCGTGCGGATGGCGATCCACCCCGACGACCCACCGTGGCCCATCTTCGGGCTGCCGCGCATCATCTGCCGCGGCCGGGACTTGGAGCGACTCCTGCAGCTCGTCGACCGTCCCGCCAACGGCGTCACGTTCTGCACGGGCTCGCTCGGCGCCCTCCCCGAGAACGACCTGCCGGCGATGGTGCGGCGCCTCGGCCCGCGCATCCACTTTGCGCACTGCCGCAACGTGCGCATCACCGGTGAGCGGCAGTTCCACGAGACGCCGCATCCCTCGGCGTTGGGCGATGTCAATCTTGCCGCCGTGCTGCGAGCATTGCGCGACACGCCGCCGTGCTGCGAGCATTGCGCGACACGGGCTTCGCCGGCCCGATGCGCCCCGACCACGGGCGGATGATCTGGGGCGAGCGCGGACGGCCGGGCTACGGGTTGTATGACCGCGCGCTCGGGGCTACGTACCTAGAAGGCCTTTGGGAAGGACTGCTAAAGAAAGAATGATCAATGAACATTGATCAATGATCATTGATCAATGATCATTCGCCTCGCGCGTCGCGCAGATACTCACCAGCGACGGTGGCATAGTGCGCGATGGCGCGCTCGGGCTCCTCAATCTCCGGATGCCACCGCTTCTCCCACTCGAAGCTAAAGAACCCGCGGTAGCCGATCTTCGCGAGCGCCGCGATCTGCCGTTTCACGGGCACGTCACCCGTGCCGGTGAGGACGTAGCGCCGGTCGGTGCCGGCGGCGACGGAGTCCTTGAGATGGGTGTGCCGGATGTAACGTCCAAGCTGCCGCACGGTGTCCTCGGGCTGCTCTTTGCCCGACACGAAGGTGTGATGCGCGTCCCAGAGCAACGCCACGTTGGGTGAGTCGGCTTTCTGGAGGATTTCGAGCAGCGCGGGCGAATCGGTGGAGTCGCCGTGCGATTCGATGATCACGGTGACGTCTTTGCCGCGCGCATAATCGCCGAGCTCGTGCAGCGCGCCGCCGATGTGCGCGAGCATCGCGTTGCGCGGCACGCCGGCGACGTACTCGTTGCCGAACACGCGCACGTACGGCGCGCCGAGTGCGTGGGCGAGATCGATGAAGCGGCGCGCCTCGTCGAGCTGCGCGGCATGC